>Ga0335080_10002414_pt1 | contig 18587 bp, 18 predicted proteins | sample Lox_Sample_34_FD_206720 | JGI IMG/M metagenome (GOLD analysis project Ga0335080, IMG submission 206720) | Soil microbial communities from Loxahatchee National Wildlife Refuge, Florida, United States - Lox_Sample_3.4 | ecosystem: Environmental > Terrestrial > Soil > Wetlands | place: USA...
GCGTTCGCACTCCACCATATTGAGGGGAACTATGAGGACCTGCGTTTGGGTTGTACGATCGATGGGCTTGTGCCTGCTGTTCTTAGTCTTGGCAAACGTGGCGCATAGCCAGGACCTGTCCCTCAAGTTCAAGAACGTGAAGTTTCCAGGAGCTTCCGGCACCGACGCCTACGGCATCAACAATTCCGGCCTGATCGTGGGGCAGTACTACATCAACGGCGTAGCGACGCACGGTTTCGTGTTGGACCATGGCGAGGGCACTGACATCGATGATCCCAATGGCAGCGACACCCTGTGCCGAAACATCAACTCGTTGGGAGATATAGTCGGCGCCTACACCAAGCCGGATGGCAACAACAGCGGCTTCCTGTTCAAAGATGACGTCTTCACCAACATAGCTCCAGCCGCGCTCTCCGCCGCGTCGGGTATCAACGACAAGGGCGAGATCGTCGGCTCAGAGGCAGATTGCGACTTCTGCCAGCAGCATGCCTTCCTGTGGAAGAACAACCAATTCCATCAGCTTGACGTACCCGGGGCTCAATACACGGGCGCCACCGGCATCAATAACGACGGCGTTATTGCCATCATCGCGCCCGACAACAACAATCACTTTCACTCGTACCTCTACCGGAAGGGTAAGTACACGGAGCTTAAAGTTCCCGGCGCCTTCGAAACCTTCATTGCCGGCATCAACAACAACGGTGACCTGGTTCTCTCCTGGGACGACAAGCAGCAGAACACGCACGGCGCCATTCGCCACAAGGGAAAGTTCTACACCTTCGATTTCAAGAAGAACGTGCAGACGTTTGGCTTCGGAATCAATGACAACAACGCGATCGTGGGATCGTATTTCGGGACGGGTGGATCGGGATCGTTCAAAGCCAAGTATTGAAGGTGGCAAGCAGCGGCGAATTGGGACCAGTCGGTGATCAACCGGCGCGGGCACTGCCTCACGGCGAACCTATGCTTCTTCCCCCAAACTTGCCTACCTGCCTTCTCCTGCTTATACTTTGCTGGCCTTGTCTGCCGGGTAACCGGCTCGGCGAAGGCTCGCATCTGACTGCGTAGCAACCGGAGAGCGCCCATGAAAACCGTTTCCCTTGAGCAGGAAATCAATCCCTGGGAGGCGCAAGCCGCCCGATTCGACCTGGCTGCCCAGAAACTGAACCTGGACGAGGGTATCTGGAAAGTTCTGCGCTATCCCAACCGCGAAGTCATCGTGCACATTCCCGTGGCCATGGACGATGGCCACCTTGAGGTTTTCACCGGGTTCCGGGTGCAGCATTCGATGGCGCGCGGCCCGGCCAAGGGTGGCATTCGCTACGCTCCCGACGTCACCCTCGACGAAGTCCGCGCTCTGGCCAGCTGGATGACCTGGAAATGCGCCGTGGTGAACATTCCCTTCGGCGGCGCCAAGGGTGGCGTGATTTGCGATCCCCATAAGATGTCCATGGGCGAACTGGAGCGCATGACCCGCCGCTATACCGCTGAATTGATCGAGTTCATCGGTCCCGAGAAAGATGTTCCCGCCCCGGACGTCAACACCAACGAGCAGGTCATGGCCTGGATGATGGACACCTACTCCATGCACATGCGTCAGACGGTGACCGCCGTCGTCACTGGCAAGCCGCTGAACATCGGCGGATCACGCGGGCGCCGCGAGGCGACCGGGCGCGGCATTATGATCGTTTGCGAAGAAGCGATCCAGAAACTGGGACTGGTCCGGGAGCAGACCCGGGTAATTGTGCAGGGCTTTGGTAATGTCGGCTCCAACGCCGCGCGACTGATGGCGGAAGCCGGTTACAAGGTGATTGCGATTCTCGAAGTAGATGGCGGTCTCTATAACAAGAACGGTCTGGATATCGAGGCGCTATGGGAGTTCCGGCAGCGCAATGGCACGATCCACGGATTCCCCGGCGCCGAAAAGGCCGACCCCGCAGAATTACTGGTCACCGAATGCGAAATCCTGATTCCCGCTGCCACCGAAAACCAGATCACCAGCCGCAATGCCGACAGGGTGAAGTGTAAGATCCTGGCCGAGGGCGCCAATGGCCCCACCACCGCGGCGGCCGACGAAATTCTGGCCGACAAGCGGGTCTTCGTAATCCCCGATATTCTCTGTAACGCGGGTGGCGTGACCACCTCCTATTTCGAATGGGTTCAGGACCGCCAGGGATACTTCTGGAAGGAGTCGGTGGTGAACGAGCAACTGGAACACATCATGAAGACCGCCTTCACCGACGTGGTTCGCTACGCCGAGACCCACAACGTCAACAACCGGATCGCAGCCTACATGCTGGCTATCGACCGCGTCGCCTATACCATCCGCCAGCGCGGGATTTACGCATAGATGAGGCAGGACGGGCGTTTCCCGCCCGTCCCGCCATTCAACGCATAGCTCGAAATCCAAGCCTGTCTCCTCCCATGTCTGAATCCGGTGTCCGGATAAGGGACGCCCGTTCTTCGGGCACCGGTTTCCTTCATTGCCATCGCCATTGCGAGTGGAGGATAATCCCTGTATCGGCCTTGTCTTGCCGGTGATCCTGGTTCGCGGTGAATCTACCCAACTCCATCACGCTGACGCGCATCTTCAGTGTTCCCCTGTTGATCTGGATTCTCTCCAGCAGCCGTTTCAGCAGCGTACACGGGGAGAAGGAACTGCTGGCCTCCGCGCTTTTTATTGCCGCCTCCATTACGGACGGTATCGACGGATACCTGGCACGCAGGCGTGGTCAGATCACCACCATGGGCATGCTGCTTGATCCCCTGGCTGACAAACTCCTGATCGCCGCCGCTTTCGTGACCCTGGTGCAATTCAACCCCGCGCTGGTTCCGGCATGGATGGCAGTGGTGATCATTGGCCGCGAATTCCTGGTCAGCGGCCTGCGCTCGATCGCCGCCTCGGAGGGTTTCACCATCGAGGCCAGCGACTTGGGGAAGTTCAAGATGCTGGTCCAGATTGTCTCGGTGGTTGCCGTGATTCTGGCGCACCGCTGGCGGGAATGGCCGGTCTACCGCGACTATGTTTTCCCGGTGTATTGGATCGCATGGGTAGCGATCTGGTTCATGGTGTTTTTGTCCCTGGCATCCGCCATCGACTACTTTGCCGCCTTCTGGTCCAAGATTGACCGGCAGGTGGTGAAGCGCCGGCGTCGTGCCTTCGTCCTCAGCCGGCGGAGGAAACGCGATGTCGCCGCCACCTGAGAATTCGTCTGCTGCCAAATCCGCCCGATTTATTCCATCGGGCGAGTTCTCGGGGGAAGAACGCCGCATCCTCCTTCAACTCGCCCACGAGGCGATCCTCTCCGCCCTCGACGGTCGTAAGATCTCGTTCACAGCCCCTTCTCCGCATTTGTTCGAGCCTCGGGGCGCGTTTACAACTTTGTATGTTCGAGGAGAACTGCGCGGATGCGTGGGCTACGTCTCTCCGGCTGAGCCACTCTACCAGACCATCATCGACACTGCGCGCGCAGCGGCTTTCGAAGACAGCCGTTTCTATCCGATCACCAGACCTGACCTGCCCGGCCTGGAGGTCTCGTTGAGTGTTCTTTCCGCCCTTCAGCCGATCACGCCGGAAAATGTCGAAGTGGGCCGGCATGGGCTGGTGGTCGCGCTCGCCGGGCACCGCGGGCTCCTGCTTCCCCAAGTGCCTGTCGAACATGGGTGGGACCGCGCCCAGTTCCTGGAACAAACCTGCCGAAAGGCGGGCCTGCCGCTCGATGCCTGGCAGAAAGGCGCCGCCCTAGAGGCCTTTACCGCCGAAGTATTTGGCGATCGCGACTAGTTGAGATTGGATATGCGGCAACATAGAAACGGGGAGAAGCTGTTTGCTTCTCCCCGGTTCATTTATTGCTCGTTGGTCTGGAAATTCTACTGCTGTTCGTCCATTTCCACTCCATCGCCGATATGAACGTCTTCCAGTGCAAACACGATCATTCCGGTCGAAGTCGTCGGAGTCGTGCTGAGAACGACGATCTCACCTACGGAACGGCGGGGCAGGTCGCGGACGTGAATCTGCGGACCTTTGGTGCGGGTCAGGAAGTCGGGCTCAATCGCCGGGGGACGCTTCTGGGTGTCTTCGGTAGTCGATGCCTTGAACGAGAGCGAATCGACCGGATCTTTCAGGTCAGCTTCGTAGGAGCGTACCGCGCGGAAATAATCGCCCACCTTCACGCCCTGGCTGGAACCTACGTTCATATAGACCTTCATGCCGGTTCCGAGGACTGAGTCAAAATCTTTGGCAATCACAATGCGACCGCTGGTCTTGCCATTCACTGGTGCGAAACGGTCGAATTTCTGCGGGAGGTGGAAACTGATCTGCTGCTTTTCGGTAAAAGGCACTGCGACGTCGCCGGGGTTCACCGGATCGCAACTGAATTCAATCTGCGCGATCGCCATCTTGCTGCGAGTGTCGATCACTCGCACCCGGGCCAACTCGGCATACGCTTCGCCCGTATCTTTGAGCAACTTGCGCTCACCCAGGTAGATCTCGTACTGGTTGGGATCGCGCAACTGCCGGACGATGGTGTATTGCTGGTTGACCTGGTAACCGGAGCCAGCCAGGTAAATCATGTCGCCGTTGGCGAACTTGGTCGTATTTGGGGTGTTCAGACCGCCGGCGACAAAATTGACATCCGGCAGCATTTGCTTGTTGATGAAACCGGCGCAATATAGGTCGGCGTTGGTCGGGGTCTGCACGCGCTCACTGGGAAAGCTGGCCGAAGTCGGAAAAGTCCGGTCCGGGCTGCCCGTGTCCGCCGCCATCGTAGCCGGAGCATTGTTCTGCGCGGCAGCCGCAACGGCCAGTAGAATCAGCCACGCCAGTCCTGTTTTCTTCATGTTACCTCCGAGTCAGAGTCCGGGCCGTCCCGGCGCCTTCCGCGCCCGCTAAGTGCAGCAAAGATAAGGGGCTTCTTCCCGGAAAGTAACAAGGGGGTAAGGGTGGGTCAAGGTTACGCAGGTGTTGGGCGGGTTACGTTAAAAAGTTTGCTCGGCGGCAAATTATTGATAATCCATGGTTGCATCTCCAGTTACACGCCTGTAATATCGCGCCGACCTACTCTCAACGATGAGCTTGCCTTCAACCAGTTTCGTGCCGCGCCTGCTTCCCCGTCGCCTGCCTAGGGTCTGTGTGGCCATCACCGGGTCCGAAGTGTCCGAAATGATCGAGAAAGCTGAGCTCTTGGTACGAGATAACACCTTCCTGGAGTTCAGGTTAGACTACCTTTCCCGTCCCGGACTGGCGTTTCCCAAAATCAAGCAATTCACCGAATACAACCCTCATGTCACTGTGATCGCCACCTGCCGCCGGGTGGCGAGTGGAGGCAGGTTCCGGGGGTCAATCGCCTCGCAGCTTGAAGTCTTGTCCAAGGCAGCCGCGGCAGGCTGCCAGTTACTCGACATCGAACTGCAAACCGCATTGCGGGTGAAGCCCGAGCAACTGCAGAAACTGCGTTCCCGGGCCGGGCTCATCCTTTCTTTCCACGACTTTCGTGCCACCAAGAAACTGGAAGAGACCTTGGAGAAAATGCGCGCCGTCACAGCCGACTTTTACAAAATCGTCAGTACCGCGACGACTCTTTCCGACAACGTGCTGATGATGAAGTTCCTCGAAAAGCGCAGCGACCAGCACTCGCTCATCGGGCTGTGTATGGGCGAGCAGGGCATCATTAGCCGGGTGCTGAGCGTCCGGGCAGGCAGTGTATTTACCTTCGCCGCGGCGTCCGCGGAAGAAGCGACGGCTCCTGGGCAGGTTGCCGCTCAGCAATTACGCAGTGTTTACCGTATCGAGCAAGTTGATGCCGCGACGCGAGTCTATGCGGTTGCCGGGGATCCGGTGTCGCACTCCCTCTCTCCGGTGATCATGAATGCGGCCTTGCGGCGGGAAAACGTCAATGGCGTTTATCTGGCACTGCACGCAAAGACGTTGAAGGATCTGATGACCTGCGTGCGCGATATTCCGATTCACGGTCTCAGCATCACCATGCCGTACAAAGAAGCGATCGTGAAGTACCTGGATAACACCGACTCGCACAGCGACAAGATTGGGGCCTGCAATACCGTGGTGCGGGCGCAGGACGGCAAGCTGTACGGTTTCAACACCGATGCCGCGGGAGTCGTTCGCCCGCTGGAGCAGCGCTTGCCGATCGACGGGGCCAAGGTGCTGGTCTTGGGCGCCGGCGGAGCCGCGCGCGCCGCCGTATTTGGCCTTAAAGAGCGCGGCGCGGAGGTATGGGTGCTCAACCGGACCGCGGGTCCTGCCCAGAAACTGGCACGCAGCGCGCGGGCCCGGCTGCTCAAGCGCGCCGACTTAAAGAAGCTCAGTTTCGACGTCATTATTAACGCTACTCCGGTCGGCATGGGCAATACCCGTGAATCCCCACTGGCAGAAAATGAAATCCGTTCGCGGTTCCTTTTCGAAATGATCTATGATCCCGCCGAGACTCGCCTGGTAAAGATGGCGCGGGCTCAGGGCGTGCAGATCATCCCTGGGATCGAGATGTTCGTTCATCAGGCAGCACGCCAGTTTGAGATCTGGACTGGGAAGCCGGCGCCTTGGGATGACATGTTGCGCGTCGTGACTATTGAACTGCAGGATCGCGCCGCCAAACTCGCCAGTAAAGAATCCAAGAAAAAGTAGTCCGAGCCCCGCCGGAAGCATTCGCCTCTCGCCCTGCGCCAAAAACGATTAAATTCAGGCCTGACCTGAGGTCATAAACGGGAAATCTTAGCAACATTCGCGATGCCTCAAGCCACGAAACAGTTGCAATTTTCCTGGTTACCGAGGTAATATCCAAATTGTGAACGCGCGGTTAACGTTCATTCTCGTCGTGGTACCGCCCTTTCTTCCAAGGTTCAGAGCCGTAGCCAAACGTGCATGAAAGTTTGAGGCCGGATACTCGCGCCTCGAACCAGGTTGGAGAAACCTATATGGCGTGGTACGCTTACTGCCTCACCGAGCAACAAAGCCTCAGCAACGGAACTCGCAGCCGCCGCCCCTTCCTGCTGGAAGGCGTGCAGGGAGTGAATGGAGCCCCTGTTCTCAGCTACCCCAGTGGAGAATTCGCGGTTGTGGTCAGCGAATACGACCGCAATGTTGAAAACCCCCTGGATGAGAAGGCGGTACTTGAACACGCCCGGGTGGTAAGCATGTGTTTCCGCCACGGAACGGTTTTGCCGTTCCGCTTCGGCACCATCTTCGACAGCGACGAAGCTCTGCGTCAAGCCGTCCGCGGCAATCGGCGGGCATTCAATTTGAGCGTGGAAAAACTACGCGGCAAATCGGAAATGCACTTGAAACTACTGGTGCGCGACGGCTCCCTGCGCGAAGCCATGATGGACGTGCAGTTGCCCGACACGGTCGGTGGCGAATATCTGGTCAAGCTGAAAGAGAAGGCTACACACGAGCGGGAACGCCAGACCAAGGCGCGTGCCCTGTCGGTGCAGGTGCACAAGCTGTTTAATCCGCTCGAAGAAGAGATCAGCTGCAAGAAAGTCGCGTCGGACGGAATGCTCATCGATATTGCCCATCTGATTGATACCAAGTCCGTGGAGAAGTATCAGAACCGTTACAGTACCGCCGCCAAGCAGCTAAAAAACTGCGAACTGGCAATTAGCGGACCCTGGCCCCCTTATCACTTCCTGCCCGGAAAACTGCGGACAGTGAATAGCGACAGCTAACCTAGATCATTGATTGGCCTGCATTTGCCCGCCCCAACCGCAATTCCCCAGGGCGGTATAGATGCAGCCAATGTGCATGATTCTGCATTACTTCGCCCTTCGGAGGCTGCCCGAGAGTTGTGCATTCCGGAGCTCTATCCCGGTTAAACCCATTCGTCTACAAGTAGTTGCGGGGTGTTCCGTCTCCGGGCGGCGGGCTCTTCCCACTTTGGCTGCGCAAGTGCTTAATCCAAGCTTAAGAAAAGAGGCCGCCGAAGAAGAATGACCTTCACTCTCTTCCAAAGTTCTCGACATTTCCTGCTGAGCCGTTCCGCCTGGCGGAGCGGTCCCTTGCATCGCCTTTCCTGAATCTTCCCATCACCTTGCCTCTTTTGATAGTGGCCCCAGAAATGGGGCCCCTTTTTTTCGACGGACCGTAGGACTCAGACTTCGAGCGGCAAGCGGGCGGGGCGGCCCTTTTTGCCCTGCGCAGTGTCCGAGGTCCGAGGTCGGACGTCCGGCGCCGGTTTTCTGCTTCCCAAGAAGCAATTCCATCATCTAACTGTGTCATCAAGTTAAACTTGAGCTGCATGCGAATACTTACTCCGATTTTTCTCGCACTTTCAATTGTTGCCACTCCCAGTTTCGCCCAGAACCAGAAGTCAGCCTATGAGAAGGATGGACCGGCTATTCCTGTAGGGAAGGCCTTTCCCCCGGAACTGATGGAGGGGTTGTCACGCATGCGTGAGGCAGCGTTGAAGGACGACTACGCGTATCAACAAGTCGCCCACCTTACGGAGAATATCGGCCCGCGTCCGGCGGGTTCCGGACAGGCGGAACAGGCAGCGGAATATGTTGGCGAACAGATGCGCAAACTAGGACTGGAGGTTCGACTCGAGGAAGTGATGGTGCCTCGCTGGGTGCGGGGGGCCGAATCCGCCGAACTCCTCGAATTTCCGGGTCAGGCACCGGGCACTACACAGAAGATTGTCCTCACCGCACTAGGCGGCAATTCACCAACCCCGGCCGGCGGAATTACCGCCAGCGTGGTTGCCGTCAGGGACTTCGACGAACTGAGATCTCTGGGCCGCGAGAGAGTCGCAGGAAAGATCGTTCTCTTCAATGAACCCTTCGACAAGCGTAAAACGGGGAGCGGGTTTGCTCTCGATGCCTATGGCGAAGCGGTCCAGTACCGCGGTTCCGGTGCGCGAGCTGCGGCCAGCCTGGGCGCCGTGGCCTCGCTGATTCGCTCCGTCGGGGGCGCCGATTACCGTCTGCCGCACACCGGATGGAGCCAGCCTGCGGGCATCCCCGCCGGCGCCGTCACCGCCGAGGACGCGGACCTCATCGCACACCTCGCCGCCCAGGGCAACGTCCGCATGCATCTTGTGCTCACTTCACAAAACATGCCGGATGTGCTCAGTCATAATGTTGTCGCGGATTTGAAAGGCTACGAACACCCTGAACAGATTGTGATCGTCTCGGGACATCTTGATTCCTGGGACCTGGGTACCGGCGCGATCGATGACGCCGCCGGCGTCGCGGTAGCGATGGAAACCGTCCAGCTACTGCAAACTCTTCACCTGCGGCCGAAGCGTACCATTCGCGTGGTTGCCTGGATGGATGAAGAAAACGGGGGCACCGGACATCTGGCTTACGCCCGGGCGCACGCAAGCGAATTCCCCAATCACGTCGCCGCCATCGAAAGCGATCTCGGTGCCGATCACCCCCTGGGATTCAGTGCCAAGATGAGCGCCGAGGCGATCGCAGAGTTGGAACCGGTACAAACGATTTTGCACACTTTCGGCGCAAATCTCATTCAGCGGACCAACGACTCGCCCGGCGCCGACATCACGCCGCTGGCCGACGCCGGAATACCCACTCTCGGCATCCTCCAGGATGGCCGGGCTTACTTCAACTATCACCACAGCGCCGCCGATACTCTGGACAAGATCGACCCTCAGCAATTACGGGAAAATGCCGCAGCGATGGCAGTGATGGGCTACGCCCTGGCGGCCATGGATCGGGCGTTGTCACGGTGACCGCGCGTGCAATCCTGCCTCCGCCCGCCATACCGGAATGGGAAAGTCTCATTCCGTCCCGAAAAAAGGCGTGCCTCTCGGAGCCCAGTTGACGCATCTCAATTTGAGCGCATATCATTTCCGTTTGGCTAGAGCACGAGGAAGGATTCAGAAGCGCGGCCTTTTTGGGCCGCGAAGTCATTATCCATGGACAAAAAGAAGTTAGACTATTTCCGGAAGAGACTGGAATCGCGGCAGCAGGATCTGCGGCGTATGGTCTCACGAACCGAACAGGACGGACGTACCGTCGACGAGGATTCTGCACAGGACATCGCCGACCGCGCCGCCAGCTCGTACAACAAAGAGTTCCTTTTTCACCAGAGCAATAACGACCGCCAGCTGCTGCAGATGGTTGAGACGGCGCTTGACCGCATCCGCAAGGGCAGTTTTGGCGAGTGCATCTCCTGCGGCAAGGAGATCAATCCTAAGCGCCTGGAAGCCGTACCGTGGACGCGCCACTGCATCGAGTGCCAGGAGAAGTTGGAGAAGGGCGTGTTGGAAGAAACCTCGCGGTAAATGGTTTCAGCGGCTTGCGAGCAGCCGCCGGGTCGGCGGCGGTGGTATTTCCAATCTCTGAGTTTTTCGCCATTCAGCTTTAAGCACTTCTCTAAGTACTTCGAAGTCCGCTTTGACGGTGCGGATTTTCGCCTGTAAACTGACTGTTTGTCAGCATTCACCGACCACAGAAGGGAAGTTTGTGCGCGCCGAAACCCGCCATCAACTGAAAGAGGATAGATTCAGCCGGGCCACCTTGCAGGCGGCCGAGATCACCGCTCACTGGACGGTTGAACACCGCTCCAAACTCATTGTTGCCGGCATTGTGGCGGTTTTGGTGGCTGCCGCGTTGGCCGGGGGCTGGTATTACCTCAATCAGCAGGACCAGAAGGCAAGCCTGGAGCTGAATCTGGGGGTCCGGGTGCTGGACGCGCCCCTCCGCAATCCGGGCGAACCCGCCCAGCCTGACTTTCCCAGCTTTACTTCAAGCAAGGAACGGTCTACCGAGGCCCGCAAGCGGTTTCAAGCGATCGTGGACAAGTATCCGCATACCCGTTCCGCCGACATTGCCCGTTATTTCGTGGCCAGGACCTCGGCGGATTTGGGAGACAACGCCGCTGCCGAACGGGATCTGCGCCAGGTCGCATCCAGTGGCGACTCCAATCTGGCTTCCATGGCGAAGTTCGCATTAGCGGCGGTTTACCGCGATACCAACCGCAATAAGGAAGCGTTGGACGTTTACAAGCAGTTGATGGACAAACCTACCGACACCGTGGGCAAAGCGGCGGCCGAGTTGGAGATGGCAGCCACCTACGAGGCCATGCAGCAACCTGACGAAGCCAAACGGATCTACCAGCAGGTACAGAAGGACAATCCCTCAACTGAAGCCGCTGAAGTCGCGGGCGCAAAGCTGGCGCAGTTGAAATAGCAGACCTCGGACTTCGGACCTTGGACTAGGTAGAGCTCCGTCTTCCCTCTCAACCCACTGTCTTTCTCTTACGATCCCGATAACAATAGGAAGCGCCGAAGATCTATTGTCCGACGTCCGATCTTTCACCGTTTCGTGAACAATTGACCCCACTCTGCGGCAGCGGCTGGCGGAACCAGCGCGGTCTTCAGATTCGCGGCAACGTGATTCTTCTGCCCCATGCCGACGAGCGCCGTGGTGAGTCCGGGAGCGGAGCGGGCGAACTGGATGGCATTCCCCGCGTCACCGGACATGCCCAAGGTGTGGGAAATGAACTTCGGCAACCCGCGCGTCAATTGGCCCTGATAGAGAGTGGCGCTGCCCACGACCGTGAGGTTGAGTCGCTCGGCCGCTGCAAACAGCGACAGCTTCAGCTTGCCTGACACCTGGTTGGCCAAGCCGTACGCCTCGGGCATCGCCAGGTTGAAGGGAAGCTGCACGAACCGGAAATGGTGATGCTCGCCTCCGGCGTCATGAGCCATTTTCTCAACTTCAAACAGATTGACGTAGTCTCGGGAACCCTCCGCCACGCGAAACGCGTTCCAGGTGGCCACGCCGTAATAGCGTAGCCTGCCGGATTTTACCTGCTTCTCCAGCATGACAAACGCATCTCGCAGGCGTTGATAAAAAACTTCGTGCGAGACATCGGCCAGCTGCGACTCGGGGTTGTGAACGTAGAAGACGTCAATGGCCTCCAGGTTCAGATTGTGCCGGGAGCGCTCAATCTGATTTTCCAGGTAGGTGGGCGCCATGCAGTGCATACCGCCGGCCAGGGTCTTGGGGTCGAGAATTCCAGCCTCGACATACTCGCGCATGAAGTAGCCACGCGGATCGGGAGGCAGATTGCCGTCGAAGGAAAGATAACCCGCCTTGGTGCAGACCACCACTTCGTCGCGTTTGACTTCGCCGCCGTCAACCAGCTGCTGTAGGGCAGCTCCAATATTGCGTTCCGAGCGCTGATGGCGGTAGTTGATGGCGGTGTCGAGCAGATTGATTCCCGAGCGCAGAGCGGCGGAGATGGCCTCGACGTAGGCGGCGTCGGAGGGATCGTCGGGTTCGCCGAGATAGGTCCCCAAGCCAATCGATGAGAGCCAAAGCTCTCCAGCGCCCGGCGCCTGGCGAAAGTGTCCGGCTTCGCGCAGCTGCGGGAAACGCTCGCGGTAGCGGGCGGTGCCGTCAGAACTGGCGTGACTGGGGAGCATAGAGGGACAGTGTAACAGTCAGAAAGGAGGCCCTCCGGGAACAGCCTCTGGGTTTCTCCCAAGTACGCGGGGCCGCATTTCCCTTTCCCGCCATTTCCGCTACCATGAGGGGCTTCAATCCAACTATTCAGGTGGCCCATGCCAGACATGGCTTTGAAGGTGAACGGCAGTGAGCGGAGAGTCAGCGTATCGGCGGATACACCGCTGCTCTGGGTGTTGCGCGACACACTCGAGATGAGCGGTACCAAATTTGGCTGCGGCGCAGGACTGTGCGGAGCTTGCACCGTCCACGTAGACGGGGCCGCGGTGCGATCGTGCTCGACACCGGTGTCGCAGGTTGCGGGGAAAAACATCATTACCATCGAAGGGCTTTCCGCCGGCGGGCTGCACCCGTTGCAGCAGGCTTGGATCGCAGAAGAGGTGCCGCAGTGTGGCTATTGTCAGACCGGACAGATCATGGCTGCTGCGGCAATGCTGGCCAAGAACCCCAATCCGTCGGACGATGACATCTCCCAGACAATGTCAGGCAATCTTTGCCGCTGCGGAACCTATGAGCGGATCCGGCGCGCGATTCACCGGGCTGCGGGCGCGGGAGGTGCGCGATGAGTCCACTCTCCCGCCGCGAATTCGTTGCTGCCGGCGTAGCCGCCGGCGCCGGATTGGTGATCGGTTTCTATCTGCCGCACGGATCGTCCAACAGTAACGCTGCATTCACCCCCAACGCCTATTTGAAAATTACGCCTGACGGAAAAATAGCCGTCGTAGTGGCGCGCTCGGAGATGGGACAAGGTGTGCGTACGTCTTTGCCGATGATTCTGGCGGAAGAGTTAGAAGCGGACTGGAGGCACATTTCCATCGAGCAGGCCGGCGCCAGCACGCTGTATGGCGACCAGACGACGGGAGGCAGCGCCAGCGTGCGTACTCTGTGGGACCCGATGCGCAAGGCCGGCGCAGCTGCGCGCGAAATGCTGATTTCAGCGGCAGCCCAGGAATGGCGGGTGCCCCGGTCGGCTTGCAAGGCAGAAAACAGCAGCGTCGTGCACGCGGCGTCGAATCGCCGTCTTAGCTATGGCGAACTGGCCAGCGGAGCCGCAAGTCTTGCTATCCCCAACGATCCACCGCTGAAGCAATCAAAGGACTACAAGCTGGTTGGCACGCGGGTCGCCCGGATCGACACACCTTCCAAGGTGAACGGGACAGCGGTATACGGAATCGATTTCCGGATGCCGGGGATGAAGTATGCGGTGCTGGCGCGGTGTCCGGTCTTTGGCGGCAAGGTCGCCAGTTTCGACGATAAAGATTCGAAGAAAATCGGCGGTGTCAGCCATGTCGGAAACATCGGCGACTCGGCGGTAGCGGTCGTCGCCGACAGCGTCTGGGGCGCCATGGAAGGCCGGCGCATGTTGAACGTTACCTGGGACGAAGGACCGAACAAGGATCTGACCTCTGCGGCGTTGATGGATGGCATGAAGCAGGCGGCCTCGAACAAGGCTTTCACGCTTTACTCCGCCGGCGATGTTGCCAAGGCCTCCGGCCGGCAAGTGCGGGCAGAGTACGAACTTCCGTACATGGCGCATGCTCCCATGGAACCGGGCAACTGCACGGCGCATTTCGAGGGATCGAAGTGCGAGCTCTGGGCTCCAACCCAGGTGCCGCAGGATGTCCGCGACTCCGTGGCCCAAGCCGTGGGACTCGATCCTGACCAGGTGACGGTGAACATCACACTGCTTGGTGGCGGCTTTGGACGGCGCCTGGAACACGATTACGGAGTCGAAGCGGCGCTCGTCTCGAAGGTGGCAGGCGTCCCGGTCAAAGTAATCTGGACGCGTGAAGACGACATGCGGAACTCGACCTACCGCCCGGCAAGCTATCACAAACTGAGCGCCTCGCTCGATGGCAGCGGCTGGCCCGTGGCGTTCTCGCACCGTATCGTGATGCCGTCAATCAACATTCAGAAAGGGTTCCCCGCTGACAACGGCATCGACTCCGAAATCAGAGACGAAGCGTCGTTTGTCTATGCTTTTCCCAACGCGGTGGTCGATCACGTGATGACCGAGACGCCGATTCCCCTGGGATGGATGCGCTCCGTCAACGCGCTGCAAATTGCATTTGCCAGCGAATCTTTTCTAGATGAGTTGGCGGTTGCGGGCGGAAAAGACCCGCTGGCACTGCGTCTGCATTTGCTCGCCCAAGACCAGAATCTGAACGGCTGGCAGACCGCACGCATGCGCGGCGTGCTGCAACTGGCCGCCGACAAGGCCGGCTGGGGCAAACCTTTGCCTGGAGGACATTACCAGGGGATTGCGTGCTTCGCCTGCTTCAACACCTACATGGCTGAGGTGGTTGAGATTTCCGTGGATGGAGATAAGCCGCGCGTTCATCGCGTGGTCGGCGCAATGGATTGTGGCCAGGTCGTCAACCCCGGCATACTCGAACAGCAAATTCAGGGCGGCGTGATCTTCGCTCTGACTAATGCGTTGCGCGGGAAGATCACGATCGACAAGGGCCGCGTCGTACAAGGGAACTTCGATGACTATGAGCCCATCCGCATGAATGAAGCACCGGTGGTGGAAGCTCACTTCGTGCCCAGCACCGAAGCTCCGACTGGGGCTGGAGAGCCTCCGGTGCCTCCACTGGCTCCGGCTTTGTGCAATGCAATCTACGCGGCTACGAGGAAACGCATACGGGCCTTGCCGGTATCGAGTTGAGGAAGCGATAACCACAGAGGTTACGGGCGAACTTCTTGCCTCGTTGTCGACTCGGGCCGGAGAAAAGACTTCCCATGAAGCTGTCCCATCCTCTTTTTGTGCTTTGGATTTTGATTGCACCGGTGGCAAGCACGCAAAATGTGCCAACCTCGCGGCTCAATCACCTGCGGCATGGCATCAATGCCAGCGAGTGGTTTGCCCAGGTCTACGATCCAAAGGGCTACACCCGGGAACATTTTCAGAATTGGACGACGGCGCAGGACATCGCTCTGATCAAGTCGATGGGATTCGATCACGTGCGGTTGAGCGTCAATCCGCAGCCGATGTTTGTCAAGATGCGTCCCAATGAAATCCCTGCAGAATATCTGGGCTATCTCGATGGCGCGGTGAAGATGATTCTCGATCACGGCCTCGCAGTGGTGATCGACATCCATCCCGAGAGCGACTTCAAGGCCGCCCTAAACAAAGACAACGACTTCGTGCAGCAATTTGCCGACTTCTGGCGAGCCCTGGCCCAGCACTATGCTTCGTGGGATGCGGATCGGGTTTTCTTTGAGATCCTAAACGAGCCGGAATTCACCGACCGCTATCGCTGGCTGGGTGTGCAGGCGAAACTCGCAGCCGCCATTCGGCAAGGCGCGCCGAAGAATACCCTCATCGCAGCCGGGGCCAGATGGTCCGCGGAGGACGAGTTGGTCTTCCTCGAGCCCTTGCCGGACCCCAACGTGATTTACAACTTCCACTTCTACGAGCCCCATGTTTTCACGCATCAAGGTGCAACCTGGGGAGCCTATTATTGGCACTGGGTCAGGGGACTGCCGTATCCCTCGTCGCCGGAGTCGGCAGCGCGGGTGGCAGCGTCGGTTCCCGAGGCGGTGGACAAGCTTGCCGTGATTCGTTACGGCGAAGACCACTGGGATGCCGCTCGTATTGATGCCGAGGTGAATCAGGTTGCCGAGTGGGCGAAACAGCGCGACCTGGCGGTAGTCTGCAACGAGTTCGGTGTTTACCGCGAATACGCTGACCCACAAGCACGCGCCGCGTGGATCCGCGACCTGCGAACGTCGCTCGAGCGGCACAATATGGGCTGGGCGATGTGGGACTACAGCGGCAGCTTCGGCGTGGTTACCAAGAATGGTGGTAAGGCGGTGCCCGATGATCTCACCCTGCGGGCGTTGGGGCTTGAAGGACCAGCGGTACCTTAGGCGTTTTAGCACCCTCATCGTTGCGGGTATGCCCCGATGCTAATTCGCTTGTCGCGTCAAATCGTGCCCAACCACTTCACCGGAAAACGGGCGGCCAGGGCATTAACCAAGCGCTCGTCTGCAGTGACGAATTGTGTGCGCGTGTGAAGCGCGAGCGCAACGTATAGGCTGTCGTACACAGCACATCCGGAGCTCAGTGCGATGTCGAGTGCGTCAGGAAGCAGATCGAGCGAAGAGATGGTCGGGAAGTCGCGGTCCAGCATGGCGCTCATCGCATCCTCGGCTGCCGTTCGTGAGTGTCTCCCCTGACGAGCCGCCTTCCAGAGGACATTGCCAGTTTCGGCCCAAAACACATCCGGAACCAAGAAGTCTATCTCCTTCGTGCTGTACCGTTCCAAGAGTTGGAAGGCTTCCAGCTTTAGTTGTTCGTCCGCCGTTGGTAGCGCCCACTTTACGGCGACGCTCACATCGAGCACGAGATCAGTCACCTGTCCCGGTCCTCACGGACCATTTCTTCGACCGACGGAAATGGACCCTGGGTTAGAGGTTCCCGCGACGAAAGCTCCTTCATCTGCTTCAGAAACTTGCGTCGCCGCTTCAACTCTTCTTCCGTGGGAACGAACTGTTGGAGCAGGCCCAGTACCTCGGCTGCGATCGATTTCCGGTGCGCTTTGGCCTGTTTGCGTAGCGCCTCATAAAGATCGTCGGGCACATTCTCCACGTACAGCGTTGCCATAGGGATTCTCTAGGAAAAGTCTAGCATATACCTAGGTTCGCGGCTACGCCCCCATTCTTGACACCTTCTTCCGCCTCCCTTTATCCTAACTACTGCTCCCCGGAGAACTTACGCTTCTGGCGTGGTTCCGCGGCCTGCGCGGTATCGGATGGGGACGCGGGGCTTCCTATGTTCATCGATATACATGAGTTAGAGCGGCATCCGCTTGATTTTGCGGAACAGTTTCCTCCGGGCCTTATCGATCTCGGGGATGAGGTTGAGCAGCAAAGTCAGCTGAAAAGCGACGGCCGGGCGCAGCTTCTTGAAGAGCATCACGGTAAGCATAAAATAATCAAAGACATACGCATCCAAGGCCGGCTCTCGACCAGTTTGAAAGTGGCCTGTGCCCGCTGCTTGGAGGCGGTCCTCTTTGCTGTAGACCGGCCGTTCGAATTGCTCTACCGTCCTCAGGGAACCGACGCCGGACGCGAAGAGCTGTCGGTCACCGATACCGAAGCGGAAGTCGGGTATTATCAAGGGGACGGGCTGCAGCTCGAAGACGTGCTGCGCGAACAGGTGCTGTTGGCCGTTCCCTTAAAGTTGCTGTGCCGGGAAGATTGCAAGGGGCTATGCCCGCATTGTGGTAAGAGTTTGAATCAGGAGCAGTGCTCCTGCAGCGAGCCGCTGGAAGACCCTCGATGGGCGGCGCTGAAAGAAATTCGCAGCAAGTTGGAGCAGTAAAGGAAATCGCCGTCCGCGGACGGCTGACAAGGAAGATTCATGCCAAATCCAAAAAGGCGACACTCGCAGGCGCGCACCAGCACTCGTCGCGCTCATGATGCACTCAAGGCAAAGTCGCTCTCCGAGTGCCCCAATTGCCACGAAAAGAAGATGCCGCATCGTGCCTGTGCGAAATGCGGTTACTATAAGGGCCGCGAAGTCCTGGAAGTCAAGGAAGCCAGCTAGTTTCCGCACCTCGCTCAAATGCCAGGCGTCATAGCGCTCGACGCGATGGGTTCGGACCGCGCTCCCCGGCCGGAGGTCGAGGGTGCGATCCAGGCCGCCCGCCACTACGGCGCGCGCGTGCTGCTGGTCGGCCGCGATACTACCATCCAAGCTGAACTCGACCGGCATCCCGCAGTAGCGGGATTGCCGATTGAGATTGTCCACGCCAGCGAAGTCGTCAGCATGGACGACAAGGCGGCGCAGGCGGTCCGCCACAAGCGCGATTCCTCCATGCGGGTGGGTCTGCGGCTGGTACGGGACGGCGGCGCGGACGGCTTTGTTACCGCAGGCAATACTGGCGCGGCTATGGCTACAGCCAAAGTGGTACTGGGTGCACTGCCAGGCGTAGATCGTCCGGCGTTAGCGGCGGTTTTTCCGACCGCCCTTGGCACGGCGGCGATTCTGCTGGATGTCGGCGCCAACGTCGATTGCAAGCCGGAAAATCTTGAGCAGTTCGCGGTGATGGGCGAGATCTACTTCCGCTCGATTTTTGGCACGCGCCGCCCGCGCGTGGGTTTGCTCTCCATCGGTGAAGAAGAAACCAAAGGCA
>Ga0335080_10002417_pt1 | contig 18585 bp, 17 predicted proteins | sample Lox_Sample_34_FD_206720 | JGI IMG/M metagenome (GOLD analysis project Ga0335080, IMG submission 206720) | Soil microbial communities from Loxahatchee National Wildlife Refuge, Florida, United States - Lox_Sample_3.4 | ecosystem: Environmental > Terrestrial > Soil > Wetlands | place: USA...
AGAGGCTGCGCAGCCCGCGGGTGTCAACCTCGCGGCTAAGGTCTTCGTACATTTCGAGCGCGTAGTCGGCATGCTGCTCGGGAGCGGCGCCGAGCTTCAGGTCGAGCCGCCGGTGCGCCAGCTCATCGAGCGCGCAGCTTCCCGGATCGGCGTCCAACAGAAACGCGTACAACATGACGTCGTGGTCGAAGCCTCGCGGCTCGACGCCGAGCTTGGAAAACGCCAGCAGCACGGACTTCACGTCGCACGCGACTTTCGGACGCGCGGCGTCTTCGAGCATGGGCCGCAGGCGGTCGAGAAGCTGCAGCGGGACGGCGCGCGCCTCACCGCGCTTCCACGCAAGCCCGGCGGTATCGAGCGCCAGCTCACCCTCGCCGGATTTGGCAATCGCAACTGCGACAGGCGCTCTCTCCGGAATCGCCGCCACCCAGGCATCCACGCCTTCGGGCGTCCCAAGCGTTTGGTAATCCCGCGCCCTGGTATCCTCGCTTGGCCCCAGCTCCTTCAGGTGGCTGTGAAACTCCAGTTCTTTGTAGATTTCCTTGAGCGCCGCCAGATCGGGCTCGCGCGCCTTCACCTGTTCCGCCGAAAATTCGATCGGTACCGCGGTCTCGATGGTTGCCAGGCGCTTGCTCATGAGGATGCGGTCGCGGTTGTTCTGCAGGCTTTCGCGGTACATCTTGCGCTCGACCTCGCCCGCGCGGTCGAGGGCTGCTTCCACCGATCCGAACTTTTCAATCAGGTCTTTGGCGCCCTTGTCGCCGATTCCCGGCGCACCGGGAATGTTGTCGATCGAATCGCCTTTAAGTGCCAGCAGATCCGCGACCTGCGAGGCCTTTACCCCCATGAATTCCTGGACCTTAGCGGGGTCGTACCAGGTATCGTCCTTGGCGGGGTTCAGCATGGAAACGCGGTCGGTCACCAGCTGCAGCATGTCCTTGTCGCTCGAAACGATCACTACTTCGAAACCACTATTTTCGGCACGCCGCGACATGGTGCCGATCACGTCGTCGGCTTCGAAACCTTTGAATTCAAGGATCGGAATCCGCATCGCATTGAGCAGCCGCCGGATATAGACAATCTGCTCCCCCAAATCCGGCGGCGCCTCGGCTCGATTGGCTTTGTATTCGGCGAATTCCTGTTCGCGCAGCGTCGGGCCGATGCTTTCAAATACCGCCGCAATGTACTCCGGCTTGTAGGTCTTGGCCAGCTTCCGGAGCATGTTGGTGAAAATGAAAACCGCCTCGGTGGAGAGCCCGGTCGAGGTCCGCATGGGTGGGGCGCCAGAGCGGGCCCGCGCGTGATAGGCGCGGAAGATAAATCCGTATGAATCAATCAAAAACAAGCGGGGACGGGACACGTGACTTTCATCATATCCCACAGCCCGGATAGAGGTACGGTAGCCACAAACAGCAGTGCAATGTGTGGCTTTCTTACATCGGGCAAATTTTTGAACATATTTTGAATCAACGGGTTAGGGTTCGGCTTGCAGATTGCATGTTAACGGAAGTTATCAGGAGCCACATTTGCGCTTTGAGACGACCATCCAACGCCCGGTTGAAGCCACGGGCATCGGCCTGCACAGCGGAGTTCCGGTTTCGATTCGTGTTCTGCCGGCGCCGGTTTCGACCGGCCTGGTTTTCCTGCGAACCGACCTGGATAATTTCCCCATCTCCGCGAGCTGGCGGCACGTCGCACGGGTAAGCTACGCCACAAGCTTGATGCGCAAGGGCGTGCTGATCTCCACCACCGAGCATTTGCTGAGCGTGTTCTACAGCATCGGGATCGACAACGCCTACATCGAGATTAATAACCTGGAAGTGCCCATCCTTGACGGGAGCGGCCAGCCCTTCGTGGAGCTGATTCGCGAGGCGGGCGTGCGGCAATACCGGCGCAAGCGGCGATACCTGCGAATCCGGCGGCCGATTTCAGTCGAAGACCGTGGCAAGCGGATCACTATCCTGCCGGACGAGGCGTTTCGGCTCACCTGCGAGATCCGGTTCGACCATCCCATGGTGGGCAAGCAGGCGCTCGAAATGGAAGTGACGCCAGAGCGGTACGCAGCAGAGATTGCGCCGGCCCGTACTTTCGGCTTTGCCTACGAGTTGGACCAGATGCGGGACATGGGGCTGATCCGGGGAGCATCGCTCGAGAATGCGGTTTGTTTTGACCGCACCGGCGTCCTGAATCCCGAGGGCCTGCGCTTTCACGACGAGTGCTGCCGCCACAAGGCGCTCGACCTGATCGGCGACCTGGCGCTCATCGGAAAGCCGCTGCTGGGCCACGTGATCGCAGAACGTGCGGGGCACGCCATGCATGCCCAGCTCGTGGCGCGGATCATGTCCGACCCCTCGCTTTACGAGATCATTACCTTCGATCAACTGGCCAGCCGCGTGGCGCACGCCTTGATGTCCTGAGATCCGCCAGAATGGCGCGTAAGCCGAAGTTTGACGTCAAGAAAGAGATTCGGAAGCTCGCCCGGGAACGGGTAGGTACAGTGCCTTCGGCTCGCGTGATTGTCCCCAAACCAGCGCGCAAGAAACCCAAGCACAAAAAGAAGATCGAGGAAGAACCGTAGCGGCTACACCGCTCGAATCAAGCGTCTGCGGCGCGTGGCCCACTCCGCTTGTGAAAACACGTTGGGGCCGACTTCGATCATTCGTGGCAGCATGTTGAACACCGACGCCGGACCCCATTCCTGGCCGCGCCGCGTGCGGAAGCCGCGCCCGTTCAATTCGGCTGCCACCTGCGACAAAGTCCGATCCTGGACGATCAGCTCAAGCATCAGAAGCAGCGCTTCCCGCTCGGTGGGATGCACTTCCAGGTGGGCGCAGTCCTCGGCGATTCGCAGGCCGTACGGAATCTCCTGGGCGGGGTCGGACAATGCCGCCTCCTCTTCGACCTCCTTGGTCCATTCCACAGCCGCCAGTTTCCAGCCGGCCTCGCTTTTGCGCTTCCAATAGTCGGCTTCCGGCTGAGCCGAGATCTCCTCGCGAACCCGTTCGATTCTTGCCATGGCGCCTCCTGCTACGTGAAGGTAATCACACACCGCCAGCAAACCGGTTGCCAGGGCTTCCGCCTCGATCCACTGGCACTTCTTGGAAGCGCTCGCATGGGTTTGTTCGCTCATGGGAATGGCTGTCCCGTGGTTGGGACAGAGGGCTCGTGCAAGAGGGGACAGTTGAGGGCCATGTAGCCGACCGGCGACACCCGCGAGCATGAAAATGGCGAAGGCACGAGCTAGGAATATTCTGCAAGGGGCGAAGCCGGGACAGGCAACTGCGTCCACGGAGGGCGGGTCGGCAAGGTTGGGGTTCGATGCGTTGGGGACGCAGAAGCCAGTCCCGGTTTCGCGACGTACGGGCTTTGGGAATCGGGCAGTTGCAGCTATTTTCAAGAGAGAGGCACCACCGTCCACGACGAGCGGGCTGGTGGTTTGCGGGCGGCTCGATTAGGGACGGTGGAGCCAGTCCCCGACGGGCTCGATTTACCAGCGACCGAATCAGCGATTGCAGCCATTTTCAAGAGAGGCACCACTGTCCACGACGAGCAGTCCGGTCAGGTTTGACTGTTGAGATCAGGGACAGTGGAGCCGTGTCGCTAGTCAGGGTCTTTTCCGACGCGCTCGATCAGTGTCTTCATGTCCTCGGCATGCTCCTCTTCCTTGGCCAGGATTTCTTCCATGAGGCGGCGGCTGGTGGGATCCTTGTCCCCGAAGTAGCGGATGATCTCGGAGTACGACTCGATGGCGATGCGCTCGGCAACCAGATCTTCCTGGATCATGTCGCGGAGCGTCTGCCCCTCAACGTATTCCGAATGGCTCCGCATGAGCAGACCCTCAGGGTTGAAATTAGGCGCGCCATTGAGCTGAATGATGCGCGCGGCAATCTGGTCCGCATGGCTCTGTTCTTCGCTGGCGTGTTCGAGGAATTCATCGGCCACCGCCTGGGCGTGAATGCCGCTCGCCATAAAATGATGGCGCTTGTAGCGGAGCACGCAAACAATTTCGGTGGCGAGCGCTTCGTTCAGAACGCGCAGCGAGGTTTCGAGGTCGGCTTTGTAGTTTTCGGTGACCGCGCCTTTTTCGATATGCTTCCTGGCACGGCGGCGGATTTCCTGGATATCGCTCAAGAACGGTTTCTTCGGATCGGGCGTGAGTGCGGTTCCCATTGCGTCTCCTTCGCTCTCCATCCTAGGGCACACGTCGCGTTTTCCGCTGTGTGATTTCGCACGCGGCTGCCGGCAGTTCAGTGTGTGGTCTTCAGGAATTCCAGCAGGTCCGCCATTTGCTGGATGTCGATCTGTTTTTCGAGATCGCCCGGCATGGCGGACACGTTGGTGACATACATCTGCTTGATATCTTTTCGCTGGATGATGTCCTCTTTGCCGTCTTCATGCCGCAGCGCGATCGTGGTGGGAGTCTGCGCCCCCAGCACACCGTCGAATGTGCCGCCGGTGGTTTCGACCACGTAGGCTTCATAACCCTGGGCGATGGTCTTGTTGGGCATGAGAATGTCTTCGAGCAGCGCCTGCTTGGGCTGGTTCTGCACGGTGGCGAGATCGGGCCCCACCTGCACGCCGAGGCCTGCGAAGCGGTGGCACTTTACGCAGATGGATTTGAACACTTCGCGGCCGCGCGCGGCATCGGCTGTGCGGTCAAAGGCGGCTTCATAGCGCTTGACGACTTTTTCCCGGTCGCTGGCGGCGGGCTCGAGCATAGGACGCGCCTCGTCGCGAATCGAAGGATCGTTATTCATGATGAGACGGCGGCGCTGGCTGAAATTGAGAGTCCAAGGCTGGACGTCGCCCGATTTCAGCGCGGCGACCAAAAGCCGGACCCGGCTCGGCTCCAGGTACATGGCATCCGCGGCCTGGGTGCGGCCCGCCGGCGTGAGCGAGCGCCACCTGGTGAGCAGATACTTTCCGACGTCGTCGCCTTTGATTTTGCCGAAGGCGCGGACCGCCGCCGCCTGGACGGGGTCCGGCTCCTGGGGATCGATCAAAGGTTTGAGCAAGGCTTCGTGGGTTTGCGGACCGGCGATGGCCAGGAGCCCGATGGCGTCTGCGCGCAAGCCTGCGTCGGCGTGATGATCGCCGGCAATCGTGGCGGCGTGTTGCAGTGCGGACGCGGATGCCGCGCCCGGAGGAAGACCGCTCATTTCGATTAATCGGAGCGCGGCGCTACGCACGGGCGCGTCCGGGCTGTCGAAGAGTTTTAAGAGCGCCGGCTGGCCGGAGCCGAAAACTTCCGGCCCCGTTGCCCTGCCCTTCAGCCCGAGCGCCAGTCCTTCGAGACTCGCGGCGCGCCACCAACTGGCACTGCTCTCCGTGTTACGCGCGACCTTTATGAGTACGCTTTGCACTTCGGCAGGCTTGTGCCGCGCCCCCACCACGGACGCCGCTTGCCGTACGAAGCTCATGCGGCCCGGTGTTTCGCTTGTCCCGACGGCAACCGCTTTCTCGTAGATACGCGGCGCCCCGTCGGAGGAGGCACTGAGAGCGGCAATCTGAAACCACCGGTCCTCCACATCGCGGGAGAGCAATTCGTCGCGAGCGGCGCGCGCCGCCGGCGAATTGAGGGAGCCAAGCGTGCACAACAATTGGAATCGAACCCTGGAATCCGGATCCTTGACCATTCCGGGCAGCTTCTGCGCAAGCGCAGGCGAAGCGGCCATGTGCAACTCAGCCAGCACGATGGCGTTTTCGCGAACTCCCGGTTCTTGGTCTCCGAGCGCCATCTCGATTTCGGGCGCCTCGAGCTTGCCCAGGCCGTCGAGCGTCCAGAGTGCGTGCAGCCGGCCCACAGGCGACGGGCTCTCATGCACCATGCGCACCAACTCGGGAGCTACATCTACGGCTTTGCGATCGACCAGCAGGCGCTGGGCCGTGCGCCGCCACCAGATGACCGGGTTCGCCAGTTCCTTGACCAGCTCGGAGTTCGAAGCCGCGCCGAGCTTGACGGGCTTCGGAGTAGGAACGCCATCCGGCACGATGCGATAGATGCGGCCGCGGTCGATGCCCTTTGTCAGATCCTTCGATTTTTGAGCCTCGGTAGACATCCACTCGGGATGCTCGATGACCAGCCGGTAGAAATCCATCACGTAGAGAGCGCCGTCGGGCCCGACGTAGAAATTGACAGGCCGGAACCAGGCGTCTGTTGAGGCCAGAAACTCGACATCGGGATGGGCGCGCCGGGCGACAAAAGTCGCTCCCGACTCGGAGATCAGATCCTGATGCACCAGGGCGTGCACCGGCTCGGCAACAAACAGGGAGCCCCGATAGCAGGTGATCCCGCAGGCGGAAGTGAATTGCCCGACTTCGGTGAGCAGTTCAAAGCGTGGATGCAGGGTGATGGGGTAGACCTTGGCGGCCGCGCCGTGATCGGGAATCTGCTGCATAGCCGAGGACACCGGCAGATCGGGATTCCGTTCCAGGTAACGCGCGGCGATCACCTCTTCGCGCGCGTGATCGGAATTGTTGGTGGTGAAGTGATGGCCCCAGTCGTCGAATGTGTGCCCGTATTGAGAGCTGCCAGAACGCGCTTCGAGCTGATAAGAATCGGGGCGAAAACGCACGTTGCGGTTGTGTTCTTTCAAAGCGGGCGCGTCCGGACGGTCCGGGAAGCGGATGTCGGATCCGCGGTCACCGAACTGTTTCTTGTAAATGATCGCAGTCGCCGGGCCCTCGTGCGCCAGATAGATCCAGTTATCAAGACCGTAGATGGGATTGTTCACGGTGTGTTGCGGATTGGTGACCGCGAAACCTGTCAGGACCAACTTGCGGACATCGGCTTTTCCGTCGCCGTTGGTGTCCTCGAAATACCACACGTTAGGAACGTCGGTAACCAGAATGCCCTTCTTCCAACGCATCACGCCGGTAGGCATGACGAGCTTGTCGGCAAAAATGGTGACGCGGTCCGGGATGCCATCACCGTTGGTGTCCTCCAGCAGCTTGACCCGGCCCAGCGGATTGTCGGTGCTTAGCGGATAACCACGGTCTTCGACCACGTAGATGCGGCCATTTTCGTCGATATCCATGGCCACGGGTGATTCGACCGCGGGTTCCGAGACAAATTTCTCCACGTGAAAGCCGGGCTCGACCTTGAAGGTTTTGAGAGCGTCGTCCACGCTGTAGGGCGGTCCGGATTTGCGGCAGCCGGTAAAGACGGCCGCACACAGCAGGAGGACATACCAATATTTGCGAGATGAAATGAACGGAACGCCGGACATTTGAGTTTGGGATGGAACACGATTGTATCAGCGTTGCCGGGCGGCGGCGACTTGATACACTGAGGAACTCCTGCCTCATGAGCGCCATCGTGGAATTTCGCGAGGCCCGTTATTCGGTCACGCGGCCCCAAGGATCCTCCGATATCCTGCGCGAACTCAGCTTCACGGTGGCGGCCGGCGAAACGCTGGTATTGCTGGGGCGCAGCGGTTCGGGAAAAACCACCGCGCTCAAAATGATCAACAGCCTCCTTACTCCGACGTCGGGTGATGTGTTGGTGGAAGGCAAGCGCACCGCCGAGTGGGATCCCATCCGTCTGCGCCGCAAGATCGGCTACGTCATTCAGGAAACCGGGCTGTTTCCGCATTTTACAGTCGCTGAAAATATCGGGCTGGTGCCGCGTTTGGAAGGATGGGATGAGGGGCGAATTCGAGCGCGCGTAGGCGAACTGCTCGAACAAATGGGATTGCCCTCACACGAATTTGCAGGCCGCTATCCGCGCGAGCTTTCGGGCGGGCAGCGGCAGCGGGTGGGAGTGGCGCGCGCCCTGGCGGCCGATCCGCCGGTGCTTCTGTTCGACGAGCCGTTTGGCGCACTCGATCCCGTGACGCGCCTGGATTTGCAGAAGCAGTTTCGGGCGCTGCGTAACGCTTTGCACAAGACCGCCGTTTTCGTTACCCATGATGTTCGCGAGGCCTTGATGCTGGGGACGCGCGTGGGCCTGATGCGCAACGGCCGGCTCGAACTCGTGGCCACACCAGCCGAGTTCCTGCACTCGGAAAACGACGAGGCGCGCGCGTTTCTTGCCGGCCTCGATTGGAAAATGGAGGCCGATGGACCTTCGCAGTGAACTGGCATCGCTGACGGCGGAGCATCTCGAGCTGGTGCTGATTGCTGTCCTGATTGCAGCCGCCATTTCGATCCCCACCGGCATTTTGCTGACGCGCCGCCCCGGCATGCGCCGCTGGGTGCTTGGCTTTGCCAACATACTCCAGACCATTCCCAGCCTGGCGCTGTTCGGTTTCCTGATCCCGGTGCCGCTCATCGGCGGCATCGGCAAGCGCACCGCCATTGTCGCGCTGGTGCTCTACGCGCTCTTACCTATGATGCGCAATACGCTCACCGGGATATTGGGCGTCGATCCGGCTGTTCGCGAATCGGCTGTGGCCATGGGCATGACCGGCCGGCAGGTGCTGTGGGAGGTCGAGCTGCCGCTGGCGATGCGCACGATTCTTGCCGGCGTTCGGGTCGCGACCGTAACCACCATCGGCACGGCGACAATCGCGGCGGCCATTGGAGGCGGGGGGCTGGGCGTGTTTATTTTCCGCGGGATCTCGACCGTGGACACCACACAAATTCTGGCCGGTGCAATTCCGGCCGCCGTGATCGCTTTGGTGGCGGACGAAGGCTTGGGATGGCTGGAACGAAGATTGTCGCCGGTCTGATCGCCCTCGCGCTGGGGTGCGGCTGTTCGAAATCGCGGCCCATCATCGTGGGGTCGAAAAATTTCACCGAGCAGCTTGTGCTGGGCGAGATTCTGGCGCAACAGCTCGAACGGCGGCTGGGCCAGAAGGTGGAGCGCAGACTGAACCTGGGCGGCACACTCGTGGCACATCAGGCGCTGGTGAATGGCGAAATCGACCTGTACCCGGAATACACGGGCACGGCACTGACGGCTGTTCTGAAATTGCCGCTCGTGGCGGATCGCACGCGCGTGCTCGAACAAGTGCGGTCGGAGTACGAGAAGAAGTGGCGGCTCGAATGGATGGCGCCTTTCGGGTTCGATAACTCGTTCGCCATGGTGATTCGCGGTGACGACGCCAAGCGCAGCCATTTGCAGACGCTCAGCGATGCCGCGCAACACAAGACGGGCTGGGTGATGGGAGTGGGTTACGAATTCCTGCAGCGGCCCGACGGTTTCAACGGCCTGGTGAAGACGTACGGGCTTGCAATCAAAGGGGAGGTCAAGACCATGGACCTGGGTCTGCTGTACCGTGCGCTCGACGAACGGCAGGTCGATATGATTGCAGCGTCGGCCACTGATGGCATGCTGTCGGTACTCGATGTTACGGTTCTTCAGGACGACAAACATTACTTTCCGCCGTATGAGGCCGCGGCCGTGGTGCGCGACGATTCGCTGGCATCCCGTCCCGGCATGCGCGAGACGCTGGGCGCGCTGGCTGGAAAATTGAACAACCGCACTATGCAGAAGCTCAATTACGAGGTGGACGGAAAGCACCGCCCGCTGGCCGAAGTCGCGCAGGAGTTCTTGAAATCACAGAGCGAATGAACGCGGCTTAATCCAGATCAATGTCGCGCTTGGGAGGAGTCAGGTCGGGATGCTCTTTGGCCTGCCGCAGCAGTTCATCGAACTTGGTATTGAGGACTTTGCCGCGTGATTTCTCCGCTTCAACCTGCTTGCGAAAAACCTCTTCGCGCCGGCCAGCTTCGCCCTTAAGTTTGGCGACTGCGGCGGCGAGGTCCTCGATAGGCGCGGGCTTTTCCGGGACTTTATGGGAGATGACGGCACGCGTCTCGGGATCGATCTTAAGCACCGCCTGGCAGCACGGGCATTCGACGTCGAACAGGCCTTTAGCCATAGAACCATCGTAGCTCAGATGGTTACGGGTTATTTGGTCTTCTTGAGAGGCTCACGCACGCCCGCGGCTCGCAGAGCGTCCTCGACTTTTTCGATGGCATCTGGTGCAATCCCGTCGCCGGAGGATTCGTTGCCACCTAGTTTGCCGCTGAGGTTCAGCAGGTCGATGCTGAAGCTGACGTGATCGAGGGTGTCTTTGTTCACAGTACCCAAATCGGCGGTCCGGCTGGATGGCTTTAGGAGCGATCCAGGCTCAAGGGGACGATTGTGAGGATTTTAGAGGAAACTTCGAGGAATCGTTAGAGGTACAGCTCGGGGTGTGGCAAACTTCGCGGATTCAATCGTCCTTCGCCTTGAGCCTGCGCTTTCTGTTCCACGCCCTCCTTAGAGCAATCCCGTAGCCAAATACTAATTGGTTTTTTTTCAAGGCGGAGCACCTGCCTTGTGACAAAGTCGGATGCAAAATTGGCACATCCGCGTCAAGATTTTGTACAACGCGGTCAGACGTGTACCGCATTGGAACAAAGCGTACGTCTGAGGGGTTGTAGGTCGAACGTTATGGTTGGGCGGTGGCAGGAATCTGCGCCGGCGGACGTGACACCGAGCCGCGGAACGCCTCATCCAACGAGATATTGTTCTTCTCGATCGTCTGCCCGGTCGCGCGGTCGAACTCGACGCGCGCCTTGGCATAGGCGGTAAGAGCTGCCACTTCGTTCGACTGTGCCGTCAGCAGGTCGCGCTGGGCGAGAATGACGTTATAGATGGTCTCTGCGCCCAGCTCGTATTTCTTGTTTTCCGAATCCAGCGTTTGCTCCTGGAGGACGCGCGCCTTTTGCGCCGCCGTATAACGGGCCCGGGCCTGTTGCACTCCGATGAGCGCATTCCGCACCTCGACGCGAATCTGGTTTTCCAGTTGCTGCAAGGCGATCTGCTGCTGGCGCAAAGTCAGCTCGTCGGCGGTGATATCGGCTTGCGCTGCGCGATTCCGTATCGGGATGTTCAGATTGAAGCCGACGCCGTAATCGGGAAAGTTGCGCGAGAACAATTGTGAGAGCAGGGTCCCGGCTCCACCGATGAAAAACACATTGCCGCTGTGAGGAACGCCTGGAATCACATTCGGCAACGGGTTCGGAGTGCCCGCCAGGCCATTGTTGTTGGCGAGCGCAACCAGATCGAGGGTTGGCAACAATGCGCTCCTGTCGCCCTTAATATTGATTTTTGAATCTTCGATCTGGATGCGGTTCTGCGAAAGCTCCGGCCGTGACCGAATGGCGCCGGCGACAACATCCTGAAATGGCTGAATCGGCTCGACAGCCGGCACCTGCATGCGGTCGGTCGGCACGATGCGGGCGTCCGTCACTGATGGGCTGGCGACGCCGTTCTTGCTGAGAGCGTTCTTGATGATGGTTTCCTGTTGCAGAACCTGAGTTTCGGAAACCGTCAAATCCTGCTCACGGCTGGCGACTTCGGCTTCGGCGCGAACGATTTCGATGGGCGCCAGGGTTCCGACTTCTACCTGCTTCTTATTGTCTTCGTACAACCGCTGGCTTGTTGCCAGAGCTTGCTGTTTCACGCGAACATCCTCATTGAATGACACCAGATCCCAGTAAAGATTGGCAACGGCCGTCACGGTGGTGATGACCTGCTGCTTGAAAACCAGGTCAGAGATTTCCCGCTGGTTTCTGGCGACGTGAATCTGCCGCGAGTTGACGGCCCAGCCGAATCCCTGCAGCAGGTGCTGTGTCAACTGGAACGTGAGACTTCCCTGTACAGACGGGTTGAAATCTGCGCTGCGGTTGTTCGCGTTGATGGCCGTGCCGCTGTAGCCGACAGCGATCTGCGTGCCGCTCAGCCAGGCCTGGTTGTACGTAAAGGCGCCCAGGTTGAGGCTTTGGATGTATGAATTGGTACCCGTGAGAAAAGCGCTGGTCTGGGGGGTGGTTTGATGCTCAAAGCGCATGAGCCCTTGAATGGACGGGTCCAGCTGAGGAATCGCGCTTCCGGTCTGGCTGACAAGCACGTTGCCGGTAGTCTGCACGTTGGCCGCTTGTTGCGCCGCGCTCTGGTTGATGCCGGTCTGCGCGCCGGTTTGCGTGGCGCTGGTTGGTCCCGGAGCTACCGACGTGTTCACACCGCGTAGGAATCCACCCGCCCTGGCCCGCAGCAGGTTGGCGTCAGCAATTTGCGTCCCGTAGCGCTGCACCGCGATGTCGAGATTGTTCTCCAGCGCCAGCGCAACGGCGTCCTGCAAAGAGAGATACAACTTTCCCGCGCGCAGCAGCGAATCCAGGCGGTTGGAGTTTCCGAAATCCACCGGAGCAACATGAGGGTCGCGGTACGGCCGGGACACGCGTGCGAAGGGCCCGCGACCGGTTTCGAGAGAGACCGTCTGCGCGCCCAGCGGCGCGAGCAGCGCAAAACAGCAAACCACGGCTATCAATGATTGAAGACGGTACATGGCTTTTCCTTTAAAGCTGAAATTACGAAGTCGGGCGCTGATCTGTTCCTAGTCCTCAATGCTATAGTAGGCGTTTGTGATGCCGCAACCCGAGCCGGATGAAGGAGTTCTGAATCTATTTCGATCCACGGGCGCGTACCTCAGCGGTCACTTCCGACTGACCAGTGGCCTTCATAGTCCTGAGTATCTGCAGTGCGCGCTGGTGCTGCAGCATCCGCGGCATGCCGAGAAACTGGGACAGAAACTGGCCGCGGCCCTGAGAGCAGCAGCCGGCACGCAGCCGATCAACCTGGTCGCGTCCCCGGCGATTGGCGGCCTGATCATCGGCCACGAAGTCGCTCGCGCATTGGGTACGCGATTCATCTTTGCAGAGCGGGATGCAGGTAAGATGACGCTGCGCCGTGGATTCGAGGTGGCTCCGGGTGAAACGGCGGTGGTGGTTGAAGACGTGATCACCACCGGCGGAAGCACGCGCGAAGTGATAGAGGCCCTCCGGGCGCGCGGTGCGCGTGTTCTGGCCGCAGGATCTATCATCGACCGCAGCGGTGGCGCAGTGGATCTGGGCGTTCCGCGCGTCGCGCTCGAAACTTTGACCGTGACGTCGCACCCTCCCGAGAGTTGCCCACTGTGCGCGCAGGGCATCCCGGTGGTGAAGCCCGGGTCGCGACCCACCTGAACCGGCCGCGGTTCCCATGCGGCGCATCAAGCTCACGCTCGCTTACGACGGCACAGACTTCCACGGCTGGCAGGTGCAGCCGGAGCTGGACACGATTCAAGGCACGCTGGAAAAGGTTTTCGCAGAAATTGAAGGGCAGGCGGTGCACGTAGCCGGGTCGGGCCGCACAGACGCAGGCGTGCATGCGCTGTGCCAGACGGCGGCGGTTTCGCTCTCGAACCCGATCCCTCTTGCCAATTTGCGTCGCGCCGCAAACCGGCTGCTGCCTCCCGCCATTCGCATCCTGGAAGTTGAGGAAACCGCTCTCGATTTCCACCCGCGCCACCATGCGGCTTCGAAGACCTACGAATACCGGATGTTCCGCGGCGAAGTCTGCCCGCCGGTCGAATGGCGCTACGTACACCACTATCCGTATCCGCTTGATCTCAACCGCATGATGACCCTGGCGCCGCTGCTCGAAGGCTCGCACGACTTCTCCGCGTTTGCCGCCGCGGACGATCGCGAGCTCGAATCTACAGTTCGGACGATCTTTTCTTCACGTGTCGAATTGTCGGGCGATCGTCTGTTCTACCGGGTGTCCGGGAGCGGCTTCCTGAAACACATGGTCCGCAACATCGTGGGCACGCTGTTGGAGGCAGGTAAGGGCAATCTCGGCAGAGACGGCGTGCGGGAATTTCTGACGCCGGTCTCCGGGAAGCGCGCCGGTCCGACCGCGCCGGCGAAGGGGCTGTTTCTGGTCCGAGTGGATTACGAACGATAATGAAGCCATGTATCACTATGATCCCGAGACCGCGCTCGAGGAGCTGTCTGAAGATGCCATGCTGCCGCACCCGGTGCATGTACGCGACATGATTGTGCGGTCGCGGCTCACGCCGGACCAGGCTATCGAACTGAACCGGAAGTTTCAGGATTACCTGCATGCTTTCGGCGATGCGCAGGCAACCGTCAGGCCCATTCTGGAGCAACTGGCGCGCGCCGAGCGCAAGCAGGCCTAGGTGGTGAGACGCGTTTCCTGCTGGCGCACGTCCGCTGGGCCCCCTCCATGATTGTTGGGCAGTCGCGTGATGACTCCGCGCAGCAACGCCATGACAATCAGAACCAGGCCGAAGGTGCAGACAATCGTCGCGCCGGTGGGCAGGTCGATCTTGAGAGAAAGATAAACACCGACAGCCGAGACCAGCGTCCCCATGGTCCAGCCGATGGCCAGCCGCGGGCCGATCCGTTCGGCATACAACATCGCACCCACCGACGGGACGATCAGATAGCAGAACACCAGCAGAACGCCAGCGATGGCCACCGACGAGGTCACCACAAAGCCAAACGAAGCGTAGAAAAGGAAGTCCCAGAAGCGCACAGGCAGCCCGTGGGCCTCGGCGCCGTTGTGATCGAGCGAGATCGCCAGGAACTTCTTGCGGAAGATGTAGTGAAACAGGCCGATCAGACCGTAGACAATGGCCGTCTTCCGAACCTCCTGCCAGGAGACCGTGAGGATGTTGCCGACGAGCATCTCTTTCAAGTGCTCAGTTTCCTGCACGGCTTTGCTCATGGCCAGGATGGCCGCGGCAGACGCCACGGCGTAGCAGATGCCGATTACGGCTTCCTGCGGAATGCGGGCGTGCTGGCCGCGAATCGTGGAGAAGACGGCAGCGCCAAGGAACGTGAACGCCAGGCTCATCCAATAGGCGCCGTTCCCGTGCGGCTCGAGCCCGTACAAAGCCGCCACCGTAGTACCAAGAGCAGCGATCTGTGCCAGCGAAAGGTCCACAAAAATGACGCCGCGCTCGACGACATGCACACCGAGATAGGCGTGAATGCCGGTCAGAATGAGGCTCGCCACGAAGGGCGCCGCGAGAAAAGCCAGTACCTCCATCGTTCTCCTATCCGATTGTTCCGCTATTTGTACTTCGCGAACGCGGAAGTCAACAGGTTGATGTCATAATCGAACAATTCAAAATAGTTTGTCACTTCTTTGACGCCCCCGACCGACGGCAACAGCACCAGCGCCTCGCCGCCCACCGCCCGCGCCACCGAATTCGGCGTACGCAGGTCGAAATACGGCTCCACCAGGATCAAATGCACGTTCTCGCTCTTCATGTGGTTAATCAGTTCGAGCGTGTGGCTGGGCGTAGGCGGAATGCCGGGCCGGGGCTCGACGTAGTCGATGACATTCAATCCAAAGCGCTCACAGAAGTTCGGCCAGGAGCGATGATACGTGACCACCTTGCGGCCTTTAAAGGGCGCCATTTGGGCTTCCCATCGCGCCTCGGCTTCGCGCAAGCGGCTGTCGAAAGTGGCGTAATTTTTCGCGAAATAGGCGGCATCGTCGGGGCGCATTTCGGACAGCTTCTGCTGGATGGCTTTGGCCATGCGGCGGCCGTTCTCCGGATCGAGCCAGTAGTGCGGATTGCCTAAAGGATGGACATCGCCCATGGCTCGCGTGATCTGGCCTTGCGGAATCTCCAGGATCTGGCAGTAGCGCGACAGATCCATATAGCCGTTGGCAGCCACTTGGATTCGCGGATTCCGGCTCTGGGTGATCAGCGGAGGAAGCCATCCGATTTCGAGTTCCAGTCCCACGACTTCGAGCAGGTCTGCGTGCATCAGTTTCAGCAGAAAGCTGGGCTTGGGCTCCACGAAGTGAGGGTCCTGATAACCCTTGGCAATCGAATCGAGGTTGACACGGTCTCCGCCGATCTCGGCGGTGATGGCCGCCAGATCCTGCGTGGCGGTCACGATGTTGAGCTTTGAAGCGGCCCGTGTTCCGGGTGTCATGGTCAACAGGCAGGCTAAGGCCGCGAAATACGGCAAGACTCTCATAAGACGAGACGCGCTCTTTATCAGAGGACGGCCCTCGCCGGGGCCTGGGTTACGAAATTCAAGGCTAGAAAGGATGCGCACCGTGTGCCCCCATCGAGAACATGAACTGGAACAGGAACTCGTCAGCGGTCCTCTCCGCATAGCTGGTTCGCCGCAACTGGCCGCGAATCTGGCTGAACTCACTCGGCCAGTACGTCAAGATCAGGGATCCTCCTGTGTCGTGCAGCGCCGCGTTGTCAAAACGCCCGGAGCGATCCACTCGTGCGCCGAGGAACCAGCGCCGCGCGAACTGGTAATCGGCGGAAACATAGAAGCCGGAAGGCGTCGCGATGATATGGTTGGGCTGGTCTGTCCGATCCCAGATGTACTCGAACCGGCTGACAAACGAATGGTAAATGGAGCGGCGCAACGGCTTCCATCGTACCGTAGCGTCGATGTCATAGAGCTGGTTGATCAGCGGCTCAGCCACCGGAGAGTGGCCGCGCGAGTAAGAGAAACCCAGGTCGATATTGGTGGATTCAGTGATGTCTTTGTACCCGTGCAGATGGCCTACCACGCTGGCGTCGCTGCGCTGAAAGGCGTGGTACACGGTGCTCGAATCGCCGCGAAATACCTGCGCCACCCCTTCCAGGAAAATGTTCTTCGGCGCCGGAAGGATACGGCTGAAGGAAAGCCCGGCATCGTCGATGCCGTCCTCGCCGCCAACCAGGTTCTGCGTTACCAGCGGCCGGTCGGTCCAGGGCAGCACGTGGTTGTGCAGCGTGTTGACCCTCCCGAAGGCCGCGCGCATTTTGCCGACCTTCATCTGAAAGCCACCCGGCAGGGCCGGAAAAGTGAGGTAACCTTCTTCCAGCGTGACGCCTTCTTCCCCGAAGCTCAGGAAGAAATCGGCGCGGGCGTAGGGGTCGATAATCGCCTGGAAGCCGACCTCGCTCTCATGCATTTCGAGCGCGGGAGTGGAACGGGGTGTCCCGTTTCCAACGCCGCCGAGAAAGTCGCCGATGGCGCTGATGTCCGGATTGAAGACTTTCGAGGCCGCGGCCGACGCGCCTCCATAAACCGGCAGCGGACCCGTAGGCGTCTCCGGAGCAGCAAATCCGCCGGGCGCGGACGGCGGCGCCGCAGTGGGAGCTTGCGGCTGTGCCGGTGCAGCAGCCGGCTGCTGCGGAGACGGACCCGCCGCCGTTACAGCAGCCGTTAGCGCGGACTGCTGGCCCTTCAACTCCTGCACCTCCGCCTCCAGCGCCTTAATCTTGTCCTCCATGGCCTTCATGCGATTCAATAGCTCCGCAGTATCCTGCGCGGGACTTCCCAGCGCGAACAGGCCACTTGCGGCCATCGCAGCCCATACGTACCGCATCCATTCACCTCCGCGGATCACTTCCTCCAGCGACTGGCCGGACAATGCGCGCCCGCGCCGCTGTTTCCTGCTTGACCGAGCCGGCTAAACAGGCGGTGCGCGCCCGAGCACTGGTGCGACGTACGAGTCGTGGTTTGCTGAACACTGCTCCGCCGGAGTCTGCCAGTCAAGAACGGTCCAGGCACCGGTATCGCATGAGTGCGGAGATTGGAGGGCAGGTAGGTGACCGGCGCAGCAGAGCTCACAGTCAGCGCCAGAAGTATCGGCGTGCCAATGCGCGGGCGAAGCGGCGGCGGCGCCGACCACCAGCACCGGCGCACATTGCTGCCGCCAGGAACAGCGCTCTCCAATGGCGTCCGGGGAACATTGCAGAACAATGATACCTGATGTGCGCCACCCGTTACTTGGTAGTGTCCTAAATCTGCGGTGGGAGAATCTGTGGGCCGCACTCTGCCTGCACTTCGCATGGTACAACTTCTGTAGGATTCACAGCAGTTTGCGTATCACTCCAGCAATGCAGGCGGGGATCGCCGATAGAGTTTGGGAGATCACAGATCTTTTAACCTTTTAACTTCTTGAAAACATACTGGTTTTCTTACATAATGGGGTTGGTATGGACTGCCGATGGCAATAATGTCATACTGAGGGGTCCTCTCCATGCTAGATACGGAACGCGCATTCTTCGATTCGATCCAACAGAAGTTGACGACGGTTTGCTTAGGACAATTCGTTGTTATCAAGAACAAAGAACTGATAGGCACGTACGCCACAATTCAGGAAGCATTCGCAGACGGCGCTAAGCGAGTTGGGCTAGAACCTTTTCTGGTGCGGCAGGTGGGATCACAGCCAGAAACTGTTTCCATACCGGCGCTAACCTTAGGAATTTTGAGTGCCCATCCTTCACACACAATTTGTAGCTCAGGCCCAAAAACCTGACGGTACGGTCGTCCAGCTCCCACCAAACGTTGCCCTTCAACAGCGCGGTCCAATCGTGCAAGTCAATGTTTCTCTTGAGCAGTCCTTTGCCCAGGCTCTGCTAGCGCAAGGAAAAACACTGCCGAAAGCCGAATCTGGTTTCGCGCTTATTGATACTGGGGCCTCACATACCTGTATTGATGATGACGTTGCGAAACGGCTAAATCTTCCGGCCATTGATGTAGCGATGATGACCTCGGCATCGCATGAAGCAACGCAACAGAATGTTTATCCAGTCCAGATTGAAATGATAGGGATGCCGATCAGTATAGGTTCAGCCAGAACTATGGGAGCCAATCTCAAAGCTCAAGGTTTGATCCTCCTAATTGGTCGGGATGTTCTCGCAAGCGTAATTTTTATCTATAGTGGGCCAGCCGGCCAAATCACTTTTGCCGTTTGAACCAGCACCGCACTTTTAGGACACTACCCGTTACTTAGCGGGTTGTTCCTTGATCTGGTCTTCGGGCAGAGGA
>Ga0335080_10002419_pt1 | contig 18581 bp, 13 predicted proteins | sample Lox_Sample_34_FD_206720 | JGI IMG/M metagenome (GOLD analysis project Ga0335080, IMG submission 206720) | Soil microbial communities from Loxahatchee National Wildlife Refuge, Florida, United States - Lox_Sample_3.4 | ecosystem: Environmental > Terrestrial > Soil > Wetlands | place: USA...
ATTCTTCATTAAGGAATATTTAACTGATCAGTAATTTAAAGTGACTTCACTGAATGATAGACCGCCCGTAGAGTCCGTCTCAAGCCAATCAAGACAGAGGCGGAAGCGATGGATACCGGAACGGAGACACGGCTGGATGCACCCACGGCGATCAAGGACGCAAAGAAGCGTTACCGGGCGGGAGTGCTCAAGTACCGCCAGATGGGCTACTGGGAGCCGGACTACGTCCCCAAGGCCACCGACACCGTCTGCCTGTTCCGCATCACGCCCCAGGAGGGGGTCGACCCGGTCGAGGCCGCGGCTGCCGTCGCCGGCGAGTCGAGCACGGCGACCTGGACGGTGGTGTGGACTGACCGGCTGACGGCCTGCGACAGCTACCGCGCCAAGGCCTTCAAGGTCGAGCCGGTCCCGAACAACCCGGGGCAGTACTTCGCCTGGGTGGCCTACGACATCATCCTGTTCGAGGAGGGCTCGATCGCCAACATGACGGCGAGCCTGATCGGCAACGTCTTCAGCTTCAAGCCGCTGAAGGCGGCGCGGCTGGAGGACATCCAGATTCCGGTGGCGTACGTGAAGACCTTCAAGGGTCCGCCCACCGGACTGATCGTCGAGCGCGAGCGCCTCGACAAGTTCGGTCGCCCGCTGCTCGGTGCCACCACCAAACCCAAGCTCGGCCTCTCCGGACGCAACTACGGGCGGGTCATCTACGAGGGCCTCAAGGGCGGCCTCGACTTCATGAAGGACGACGAGAACATCAACTCGCAACCCTTCATGCACTGGCGCGACCGCTTCCTCTACGTCATGGACGCCGTCAACAAAGCGAGCGCCGCCACCGGCGAGGTGAAGGGCTCCTACCTCAACGTGACCGCCGGAACCATGGAGGACATGTACGAGCGCGCCGAGTTCGCCAAGGAGCTCGGCTCGGTGATCGTGATGATCGACCTGATCGTCGGCTGGACCTGCATCCAGAGCATGTCCAACTGGGCGCGGCGCAACGACATGATCCTGCACCTGCACCGCGCCGGGCACGGCACCTACACCCGCCAGAAGAGCCACGGCGTGAGCTTCCGCGTCATCGCCAAGTGGCTGCGCCTCGCCGGCGTGGACCACATGCACGCCGGCACAGCGGTGGGCAAGCTCGAGGGCGACCCGCTCACGGTGCAGGGCTACTACAACGTTTGTCGCGACAGCTTCACCAAGCAGGACCTGCCGCGCGGGGTGTACTTCGACCAGGACTGGTGCGACCTCAAGAAGGTGATGCCGGTGGCTTCCGGCGGCATCCACGCCGGGCAGATGCACCAGCTGCTCGACCTCTTTGGCGACGACGTCTGTCTGCAGTTCGGTGGCGGCACCATCGGCCACCCCGGCGGCATCCAGGCGGGCGCGGTCGCGAACCGCGTGGCGCTCGAGGCGATGGTCAAGGCGCGCAACGAGGGCCTGGACATCCGCACCCAGGGACCGGAGATCCTGCGCAAGGCGGCGCGCTTCTGTAGCCCGCTGCAGCAGGCCCTGGATACCTGGGGAGAGATCACCTTCAACTACACGCCCACGGATGCCTCGGACTACGTGCCGACGGCGGCGGTGGCGCACTAGCGCCTCAAGGACGCACTCACCATGATGACCAATCCCACCGGACGTATCACGCAGGGCCAGTTCAGCTTCCTGCCGGAGCTGAGCGATGCGGAGATCACCCTGCAGATCGAATACGGCCTGAAGAAGGGCTACGCCTGGAGCATCGAGTACACCGACGACCCGCATCCGCGCAACACCTACTGGGAGATGTTCGGCATGCCGATGTTCGACCTCAGGGATGCGGCCGGCGTGCTGATGGAGCTCAACAACTGCCGCAAGAGCTTTCCGCAGCATTACATGCGCCTCGTCGCCTTCGACTCGACGCGCAACATCGAGAGCATCGCCATGAGCTTCATCGTCAACCGCCCGGCGCACGAGCCGGGCTTCGCGCTCGAGCGCCAGGAGAGCCGCGGCCGGACGCTGCGCTACAGCGTGCGCAGCTACGTCAGCGACCGGCCGGAGGGTGAGCGCGCCAACGGCAAGGCCTGAGGCAGGCGCGCCAGCAGGAGGAATCCATGCACCTGATCGCCCCATCGATACTGTCCGCCGACTTCGCGCGCCTGGGCGAGGAGGTCAAGCGCGTCATCGCCGCCGGCGCCGACTGGATCCACTTCGACGTCATGGACAACCACTTCGTGCCGAATCTCACCATCGGCCCGCAGGTGGCGGCGGCGCTCAAACCGTATCTGGGAAGGCCGCAAGGTGGGCGGGCCCTGCTCGACGTACACCTGATGGTGCAGCCGGTGGATGCCCTGGTGACGGCGTTTGCGGAAGCCGGCGCCGGCCTGATCAGCTTTCACCCCGAGGCCTCACTGCATCTCGACCGCACGCTGCAGCTGATACGCGCCGCCGGCTGTCAGGCCGGGCTGGCCTTCAACCCGGCCACCTCGCTCGAAGCGCTCGAGTACGTCATCGACAAGGTCGACCTGGTGCTCATCATGAGCGTCAACCCCGGCTTCGGCGGCCAGGGTTTCATCGACTCGGCACTGCGCAAGATCGAGCGCGCGCGGCAGCTGATCGCGGCGAGCGGTAGGCAGATCCGGCTCGAGGTCGATGGCGGCGTCAAGGTGCAGAACATCCAGCGCATCGCCGCGGCCGGTGCCGACACCTTCGTGGCCGGCAGCGCCATCTTCGGCTGCGCCGACTACCAGGCCGTGATCGAGGCGATGCGCTACGAGCTGCGCCGTGCCGTGCCCGTGAGCCGGGTGGCCTGAGGATGGGCACGCCGCTTTATTCGATACCCGGGAGTGCGCCGTCGGCGCCCGAGCCCTCCGTGGCATCCCCGACCGCGGAGGCCCAGGGCGCCGACGGTGCGCGCACCGTGAGCCAGGTGCTCGCGCGCACCCAGGCCGATGCCGTGATGGACGAGCTGGAGCGCGACCTGGTGGGGCTTGTGCCCATCAAGACGCGCATCCGGGACATCGCGGCACTGCTGGTGATCGACAAGCTGCGCATGAACCTCGGGCTGCAGGCGCAGGCGCCGAGCCTGCACATGTCCTTCACCGGCAACCCCGGCACCGGCAAGACGACCGTGGCGCTGCGCATGGCGGAAATACTGCATCGGCTCGGATACGTGCGTAAGGGCCACCTGGTCGCGGTGACGCGCGATGACCTGGTCGGCCAGTACATCGGCCATACGGCGCCGAAGACCAAGGAGGTGCTCAAGCGCGCCATGGGCGGGGTGCTGTTCATCGACGAGGCCTACTACCTCTACCGGCCCGAGAACGAGCGCGACTACGGCCAGGAGGCGATCGAGATCCTGCTGCAGGTCATGGAGAACCAGCGCGAGGACCTGGTGGTGATCCTGGCCGGCTACAAGGACCGCATGGAGACCTTTTTCCGCTCCAATCCGGGCATGAGCTCGCGTATCGCCCACCACCTGGATTTCCCCGACTACAGCGCGGAGGATCTGCTGCACATCGGCGAGAAGCTGCTCACGCAGCAGAACTACCGCTTTACCGCCGAGGCGCGCGCTGCCTTTGAGGAGTACCTGGCGCACCGCCTGCGCCAGCCGCACTTCGCCAACGCGCGCAGCGTGCGCAACGCGCTCGACCGTGCCCGGCTGCGCCAGGCGAGCCGCCTGTTCGCCGACCGCGACCGCACGCTCAGCGCCGCGGACCTCACCACCATCGAGGCGGCCGACATCCGCGCCAGCCGGGTGTTCCAGGGCGCGGCCCCGAAGCATTGATGACCTATTAATAAGGAGTCCGGCTCCATGCACCTGGGACGTACCACCCTGTCCAAGTTCCTGATCCAGCAGCTCAACGGCATCGCCGGCTCGCAGGACCTGGGGGCACTGCTCATCGACGTGGCCGCGGCCGTCAAGGCCATCTCGGCGATGACCGCCAAGGGAGCCCTCGGCGGCTACCTCGGCGAGCAGGGCAGTCGCAACGTGCAGGGTGAGGTGCAGCAGAAGCTCGACGTGCTGGCGCACGAGACCATGGTGCGCAGCTGCGAGTGGGGCGGGCTGCTCGCCGGCATGGTGTCGGAGGAGCTCGAGGAGCCCTATGCGGTGCCGCTCGAGTACGCGCGCGGACGCTATCTGCTGGTGTTCGATCCGCTCGATGGCTCATCCAACACCGACGTCAACGTCTCCGTCGGCACCATCTTCTCCGTGCTGCGGCATGCGCAGAGCGAGCCGCCGTGCGTGGCGGACTACCTGCAGCCCGGGCTCAAGCAGGTCGCCGCCGGGTATGCGATCTACGGGCCCGCCACCATGCTGGTCATCAGCATCGGCAAGGGCACGCACGGCTTCACGCTCGATCGCGAGATCGGCAACTTCATCCTCACGCACCCGGACCTGCAGATTCCGCCCGATACCAGCGAGTTCGCCATCAACACCAGCAACGCGCGCTTCTGGGAGCCGCCGGTGCACCGCTACGTGAGCGAATGCCAGGCGGGCAAGAGCGGGGTGCGCAGCCGCGACTTCAACATGCGCTGGATCGCCTCGCTGGTCGCCGAGGTGCACCGCATCCTCATGCGCGGCGGGGTGTTCATGTACCCCAAGGACACCAAGGAGCGCGGCAAGCCCGGGCGGCTGCGCCTGCTGTACGAGGCCAATCCCATCAGCCTGCTGGTGGAGCAGGCGGGCGGCCGCGCCAGCACCGGCAGCCAGCGACTGCTGGAGGTCAAGCCGGGCGCGCTGCACGAGCGCGTGCCACTGATCCTCGGCTCGCGGCACGAGGTGGAACGCATCGAGCGCTACCACGCGGAGTGGGCCTGCGGCACGGACCGCCCCTTCACTTCGCCGCTGTTCAACGAGCGCTCGCTGTTTCGCCCGGAGGCGCGCCTGTAGGGGCCGCGGGCAGCACCATGTCGCTCAGGCATCCCATCATCGCGGTCACCGGCTCCTCGGGTGCCGGCACCACCACGGTCATGAAGAGCTTCGCGCACATCTTCCGGCGCGAGGGCATCAAGGCGCAGGTGATCGAGGGCGACTCGTTCCACCGCTACAACCGCAAGCAGATGCGCGAGCGGGTACTCGCCGGCGACAACGGCAGCGCCACGCCGATCAGCCACTTCGGGCCGGAGGCGAACCTGCTGGGTGAGCTGGCCGCGACCTTCGAGGAGTACGGGCACAGCGGTCGTGGCCGCGTGCGTCGCTACGTGCATGACGCCGCCGAGTCCAAGGAGCTGAATGCCGAGGCCGGCACCTTCACCGACTGGCAGCCGATGCTCGAGGGCAGCGACCTGCTGTTCTACGAGGGCTTGCACGGCGCCTACGTCGACGCGGCGGTCGATGTGGCGCGCCACGTCGACCTGCTGGTCGGCGTCGTGCCGATCATCAACCTGGAGTGGATCCAGAAGCTGCATCGCGACCGCACGCACCGCGGCTACACGCAGGAGGCGGTGGTCGACACCATCCTGCGCCGCATGCCCGACTACGTGAACCACATCTGCCCGCAGTTCAGCCGCACGCACGTGAATTTCCAGCGCGTGCCCACCGTGGACACCAGCAACCCGTTCATCGCGCGCGACATCCCCAGCGCCGACGAATCGATGGTGATCATCCGCTTCGCCAATCCCAAGGGCATCGACTTCCCCTACCTGATCTCGATGCTGCACAACTCGTGGATGAGCCGCCCGAACAACATCGTGGTGCCGGGCGGACAGATGGGACTGGCGATGCAGTTCATCTTCACTCCGATGATCCTGCGGTTAATCGACCTGAAGCGTCGCGCATGAAGCAAGGAGCCCGCTGCCGATGAATGCCCGGATGCAACCCTTGACGGCCACGCGCGCGGAGCTGTGCAATGCGCTGCGCATGCTTTCGATCGATGCCGTCGAGGCCGCCAAGAGCGGCCACCCCGGCATGCCGCTGGGCATGGCCGAGATCGCCGAGGTGCTCTGGCGCAGCTTCCTCAGGCACGACCCGGCCGATCCGCACTGGTGCGACCGCGACCGGTTCGTGCTCTCCAACGGTCACGGCTCGATGCTGCTCTATGCGCTGCTGCACCTGAGCGGCTACGCGCTGCCGCTCGAGGAGCTCACGCGCTTCCGGCAGCTGCACAGCAAGACCCCGGGACATCCCGAGGTGGGCGTGACGCCCGGCGTCGAGACGACCACCGGGCCGCTCGGGCAGGGGCTGGCCAACGCCGTCGGCATGGCGCTCGCCGAGCAGCTGCTGGCGGCGGAGTTCAACCGCCCGGGGCATGCGCTCATCGACCACCGCACCTGGGTATTCGTCGGCGACGGCTGCCTGATGGAAGGCATCAGCCACGAGGCGGCCTCACTGGCCGGCACGCTCGGCCTCGGCAAGCTCATCGCCGTCTACGACGACAATGGCATCAGCATCGACGGTCACGTCGAGCACTGGTTCGCCGATGACACCCCGCAGCGCTTCGCTGCCTACGGCTGGCGCGTACTCGGACCGCTCGACGGGCACGACTCGGCGGCCATCGAGGCGGCACTGATGCAGGCGACCGCGGACTGCGGGCGTCCGACGCTCGTGGTCTGCAAGACCGTCATCGGCAAGGGCAGTCCCAACAAGGCGGGCACGCACGACGTGCATGGCGCGGCCCTCGGGCCGGCGGAGGCCGCCGCGACTCGCGCGGCGCTTGACTGGCAGGCGGCGCCATTTGAGATACCGCAGGCGGTGCGCAGCGCCTGGGACGCGCGGGAGCGTGGCGCCGCGCTGCACGCGCAGTGGCAGCGCCGGCTTGCGGGCTACACGGCGGCGCATCCGGAGCTGGCGCGCGAATTCGAGCGGCGCGTGCTGCGACGCGCATTGCCGGCAGACTTTGCCGCGGTGTGCGCCGAGGCCCTGGCGGCGGCGGTGAACGCGCGGGCCACGCTCGCGACGCGCAAGGCCTCGCAGAATGCCATCGAGGTGCTGCAACCGCGCCTGCCGGAGCTGCTCGGCGGCTCGGCCGACCTGACCGGCTCGAACCTGACGGCAGCCGCGAGCAGCGTGCCCGTGCGCCGCGGCCGCTGGGGCAATCACATCAACTACGGGGTGCGCGAGTTCGGCATGAGCGCGCTCATGAACGGCATCGCACTGCACGGTGGCTACATTCCCTACGGCGGCACCTTCCTGACCTTCTCCGACTACAGCCGCAACGCCGTGCGCATGTCGGCCCTGATGCGGCAGCGGGTGATCTACGTCTTCACCCACGATAGCATCGGGCTCGGCGAGGACGGCCCCACACACCAGCCGGTAGAACACGTGAGCAGCCTGCGCCTGATTCCCAACAATGCCGTGTGGCGGCCGTGCGATGCGGTCGAGACCCTCAGTGCCTGGCAGGCGGCCATCGAGCGGAGCGACGGGCCGACCTGCCTGATCCTGTCGCGCCAGAACCTGCCGCACTGCGAACGCAGTGCGGCCCAGCTCGCGGGCATTCGCCGCGGCGCCTACGTGCTGGCCGCAGCCGAGGGCGACGTGCTGACGCTGCTCGCCACCGGCTCGGAAGTCGCGCTCGCGCTGGCGGCGCGCGCGCAGCTGGCCGGCGAGGGCATCGGCGCGCGCGTGGTCTCCATGCCCAATTGCGCCGAGTTCGAGCGCCAGGAGGCGGCCTACCGCGCGGCGGTGCTGCCGCGGGCGCTGCCCGTCCTGGCCATTGAGGCGGGCGTCACGCACTTCTGGCGCGCCTACACCGGCTTCGATGGCGACGTCGTCGGCATCGACCGCTTCGGAGAATCGGCGCCGGCGGCGCAGGTGGCCGAGGCGCTCGGACTCACCAGCGCCAGCGTGTGCGCGCGCGCCCGCGCCCTGATCGCGCGCGGGCGCTCCTCATGAGCGCTCCGCGGCAGCTGGCACCGTGTGCCGATGGCGTCCCGGTGCGGGCGGTACTCTTTGACCTGGATGGAACGCTGCTGGACACGGTGGCGGACATCCACCTCGCCCTCAACCGCGCGCTGGCCGAGCAGGGCGCGGCGGCGCTGCCGCTCGAATACGTGCGCACCCTGATCGGCCGCGGCGCTCCGAGCCTGGTGCAGCGCGTGGTGGCGCGCCTGTCGCCGCGGCCGTGGCCGGTGGATGCGGTGCTGCTGCTGCAGCGCTTCTACTTTCATTATGACGACCTGCACGAGCGCCATGAGCACGAGGCGCGGGTCTATCCTGGCGTCGCCGCCGGCCTCGAGCGGCTGCACGCGGACGGCGTGCGGCTCGGGGTCGTCACTAACAAGCCGCGCCACACGGCCACCGCGCTGCTGGTGCAGCTCGGCCTCAGCCAGTGGATCGATGTCGTGGTCGGCGGTGACACCGCCGAGCAGCGCAAGCCGCATCCGCAGCCGCTGCTGCACGCGTGCGAGGCACTGCAGGTGCTGCCCGCGCACGCCCTCATGGTGGGCGATTCCTCGATCGACGTGCAGGCGGCACGGGCGGCGGGCATGCGCATCGTGTGCGTGCCCTATGGTTACAACGAGGGCGCGGACCCGCGCGCACTGCCCTGCGATGCCCTCATCGACAGTGTCGCGGAGCTCTGCGGGCTGCTGCCCGCCGGCACGCCGCCGGGGCCGCTCACCCGCGGGGCACTCATGACTCCCGGGCAATGATCCGCGCGCTGCTGTGGGACGTTGACGGCACACTGGCGGAAACCGAGCGCGACGGGCACCGAGTCGCCTTCAACGAGGCCTTCGCCGCCGCGGGCGTGCCGTGGCGCTGGAGCGAGGCGCGCTACGGGGAGCTGCTCGCGGTAGCCGGCGGACGCGAGCGGTTGCTGCACGACATGCGCTCGCAGCCGCAAGCCCCGGCCGATGCCATCGCGCGTGCGCAGCTCGCGCACCATCTGCACCAGCTGAAGAACGCACGTTACGCCGCTATCGTGGTCCGCGGTGCCCTGCGGCTGCGGGCGGGGGTCGCGGCGTTGCTGGCGGATTGCATGGCCGGCGGCGTACGCCTGGCGATCGTGACGACCACCAGCCGGGTCAACGTGCAGGCGCTGCTCGGGCGGCAGCTGGGACCGAACTGGGCCGCGCGTTTCGCGGCCGTGGTGTGCGCGGCGGATGCGCCGCGCAAGAAGCCTGATCCGCAGGCATACCTGCAGGGGCTGGCCGCGCTCGCGCTCGCGCCCGAGGAAGCGGTGGCGGTCGAGGATTCTCCGGCGGGCCTCGAAGCGGCGCGCCGCGCGCACGTGCCGGTGCTGCTGACACGCAGTCACTACTTCCCCACTACCGTGGCCGCCGGGGCGCTGGCCGCCGGCCCGTCCCTGGGGCAGGCGCACGGCTGGCAGCCCGCGGCGCGCGCGTCCGCGACGCGCATAACGCTCGCACAGGTGGCGCACTGGCATGCGGCACAGCTGCCCGACCGCGCGGCGCGCGTTAGCTGATGTTGGAAGCGAGCGCATCGCACGCGCCCGGCCAGAGCCCGCGTTGATGAGTGCCCGCTCGGGGCTCTATATTGCGTCGCAGGGGAGGGCGCAGTGCGGGGAAGCGAACGCGGCTCGCGGACACAGGTACCCGGCGCGCCGGGTGCCGTCCTGCTATGTGCAGCCGTGCTGGTGGCCGCCTGTGTCAGCGCCCCGCCGCCCGCCCCGCTCGAGCCACGCGATACGCTGGCCGAGTTCAGTGCGCGCCGCCTGGATGCGCTGGGCGGTCTGCCGCCCGCGAGCAGCGGCTGGAACCGCGCCCAATGGCTCGCCGCCGCGCTGGCACTCAATCCGCACCTGCAGGAGGAGCGCGCCGGCGTGGCCGCGGTGGCCGCGGCCGAGCGCACTGCCGCACAGCATCCCAACCCCAACATGGAGCTGTTCGGGGAGTACCTGACGGCCACGGGAGCCTCACCGGCCGCGTGGCTCTATGGGTTGTCGATGGATTTCCTGCTGCCGCGGCCGGGAGAGCGCGCGCGGGCGCGCACCCAGGCCTCGCTGCAGACCGCACTCGCCAACTCCGGTCTCGGCGAGGCGATCTGGGAAGTGCGCAGCGCGCTGCGGCTCGCGCTGCTGGATGCGGTCGCGACCCAGGACCAGGCGGCAACCCTCGGCGTGCTGGTCGGCGCACGCGAGGCGCTGCTGGAGAGCGATCGCGCGCGGCTGCGTGCCGGGGACATCGGCCGCAGCCAGCTGCTTGCCGATGAGCTCGAGCTCGGGCGCGCGCGCCAGCGCGCGCAGCAGATCCGCGCCCGCGGCGGCGCCGCGCGTGCGCGTCTCGCCGCCGCCATCGGCGTGCCGCTGAGTGCCCTCGATGAGACCACGGTGCGCTGGCCGGACTGGACGGCGATCGAGCAGCTGACGGCCACGACGCCCGCGCTGTGGCGCGAGCAGGCCCTCATCGGTCGTCCGCAGATGATCGCGGCACTGCGTGCCTATGATCTGGCGGAGCTGAACCTGCAGCACGAGGTCGGCAAGCGCTGGCCGCAGCTGCGCGTCACGCCCGCCTATGCCTGGGGGGGCAGCGGTGTGCGCCAGGATGCCCTCGACACCATCTCCAACGAAGCCGGGCTCGGGCTCTCGTTCGAGTTGCCCATCTTCAACCAGCACCAGGGGGAGATCGGGGAGGCTCTCGGGCGCCGCACCGCCGCGGGCGAGCACCTGAAGAGCGTGCAGGCGCAGATCTTCGAGCAGATCGACCGCGCCGAGCTCGCCTGGCCAGCCGCGCGCGCGGCCTGGGCCGAAAGCGAACGCCTTACCCAGCTGGCCGCCACCGCGGCCCAGGCCGAGCAGCGTGCCTTCGCGCGCGGTTCGAGTGATCGCGCCGCGATGCTCGCCGCACAGATCACCGCGAGTGAGGCCCGTCTGGCCACGCTCGATGCCGCCTACGAGGCGCAGCTCGCATTCGGCGCGCTCGAGGACGCGTACCACCGTCCGCTCGAGGGGGCCGAGAGCCTCATGCAGGCGCCGCAGGCATGAGAGCGCTGCTCGCCCTGGGGAGCGTGACGCTGCTGTGCGCACTCGCGGCGCCGCCCGCGCAGCCTCCGGGTGCCGAACGCGGCGAGGCCGCGCAGCGCAACGAGGCGCGCAGCCGCCCGGCGCGGCCAACGGAGGACAACGACGAGGAGCGCGCGCCGGCAGCGGCCGCGAGCGCAGCCGAGCCCGAGCCGCCGCAGGCGCACTCGCCGGCCGCGACCGGCAAGGACGAGGAGCGCGACGAGGCGCAGGAGAAGGCCGGCAAACTCAGCCTGACCAGCTCGCAGCAACAGGCCGTCGGCATCCGCACCGATGCGCCGCTGCCGCTGGCGGCGGCTCCGGCAATCGAGGCGTATGCGACCGTGCTCGACCCGGTGGCGCTCGTCACGGATGCGGGACGCACCGAGAGCACCCGCGCGGCGGCGCTCGCCGCCGAGGCCGATGCCACGCGGCAGGAGGGGCTCTACCGCGACGGCGCTCAGGCGTCGCTCAAGACCCTGCAGGCCGCGCGCGCGCAGGCGGCCGAGGCGGGCGCCCAGGCGCAGGCCGCCGCGCTCGCCTTCCGTCAGCAGTGGGGACCGCTGGCGGCACTCTCGAGCGCCCAGCGTGGCGCGCTGCTCGAGCGTCTCGAGCACGGACACCTGCTGCTGCGCGCGGACGCGCCCGGCCGGCGCCTCGGTGGCGCGGTGGCGCCCCGGGCGCTACTCGAGGTCGAGGGCGTGCGGATCGCCGCTGAGGTGCTCGGAGCACTGCCGCGCACGGATGCGCAGTCACAAAGCGCCGGCTGGCTGCTCGAGACGGCGCACGCACCGGCAGGACTCGGTGCGGGGGCGCGGATGCTGGCGCATCTGCAGGCGCAGACCAGCAGCGGGCTGCTGGTGCCGGCGGCGGCACTGATCTATGCGGAGCAGGGCGCGTACGTATATCGGCAGACGCAGGGCGAGCGGGCCGACACCCACGCGTACGAGTCCGTGCCGGTGAAGCCGCTGGCGCGCGTCGGCGAGGGCTGGCTGGTCGAGGGCCTCAAACGCGAGGACCAGGTCGTGGTGCAGGGGGCCGGAGTGCTGTGGTCCCTGCAGGGCATCGCAGGCTTCTCCGCCGCCGAAGAGGAACACGACTAGCGCCCATGCTCGCCGCCATCGTACGGGGCTCGCTGGCGCATCCCAAGATCGTCACGGCGCTCTCCCTGCTCATAGCCCTGCTGGGGGTCACTGCGCTGCTGAGTGCGCGGCTCGACGTCTTCCCCGACTTCGCCCCGCCGCACGTGCTGGTGCAGGCCGAGGCGCCCGGACTGGACGCGACCCAGGTCGAATCGCTGGTCACCCGGCCGCTGGAAGACCTGCTCGGCGGTGCCGAGAACGTCGAGGCGGTGCGCTCCAGTTCCAGCCAGGGCCTCGCGGCGATCCAGGTGGTCTTCGGGCGCAACAGCGATCCTTACCTGCAGCGTCAGGTGATCACCGAGCGCCTGGCGGATGCGGGCACGCTCTTGCCTGCGGGCGTCAGTCCGCCGCGGCTCTCGCCGCTGAGCTCCTCGATGGAGTACCTGGTGCACTTCGGCTTCACCAGCGAGCGGCTCTCGCCGCTTGAGCTGCGCGACCTGGTGCGCTGGACCATCAAGCCACAGATTCTGGCCGTACCCGGGGTGGCGCAGGCACAGATCTTCGGGGGCGACACGCGCGAGCGGCAGCTGTGGGTCGACCCGGGGCGGCTGGATGCCGCGGGCCTCACCCTCGAGGACGTCGCCGAGGCCGCGCGGCGCGGCACGCAGATGATCGGTGGCGGCTACCTCGAGACGCCTTCGCAGCGCATCGTCGTGCAGGCGCAGGCTCCCGCGGCCTCCGCCGCGGCCCTCAAGCAGACGGTGATCGCAGGCCACGGTGTGTCGGTACGTATCGGCGACGTGGCCGAGGTGCGCGACGCCGCCGCGCCGCGCTTCGGCGATGCGATCATCGGCGGACGGCCGGGGATCCTGGTCGAGACCTCGACCCAGTTCGGCGCCAATACCCTGGATGTCACGCGCGAACTCGAACACCGCCTGGAGGTACTGGCGCCGACGCTGACCCGGCAGGGCGTCACTTACCACCCGGCGCTGCTGCGCCCCGCGAGCTTCATCGAGAGCGCCATCGCCAAGCTGCGCAACTCGCTCCTCATCGGCGCGTTGCTGGTGGTGGTGCTGCTGCTGCTGACGCTGCGTGACTGGCGCGGCGCACTCATCTCCTTCAGCGCCATCCCGGTGTCGCTGCTCGCCACGGTGTGGATCCTCGGCACCTTCGGGCTGTCGCTGAACACCATGAGCCTCGGCGGGCTGGTGGTGGCGCTCGGTGTCGTGGTCGATGACGCGGTGATCGACGTGGAGAACATCACCCGCCGTCGTCGCCTGGCGCGCGGCGGCTCCGGCATCGGCTCGCTGCTGCTGGAGGCCTCACTCGAGGTGCGTCGCCCGGTGTTCTACGCCACCGCCGCGGTGGCCGTGGCGTTCCTGCCGATCGTGATGCTCTCGGGCCTGCAGGGGGCGTTCTTCCGGCCGCTGGCGGCCGCCTTCCTGCTCGCCGTGGGACTGTCGCTGCTCGTGGCCATGAGCGCGACTCCGGCGCTGTGTGCGCTGCTCATGCAGCGCTACGCGCCGCGCCCGGAGCCGGCCTGGCTGCAACGCTGCAAGCGCCTGCAGCAGCGGCTGATCGAGGGGCTCGCCGGCCGCACGCGGCTGGTGCTGCTGCTGCTGCTTGGCACCGGCCTCCTCGGGCTGGCGCTGCTGCCGGTGCTCGGCGCGCGGCTGCTGCCGGACTTCCGCGAGAATTACCTGATCGCGCACGCGGCGCTGCGTCCCGGCATCTCGCTCGAGGAGACTTCGCGGGTCGGTGAGCGCATCGCCGCGCGCCTCGCCAAGCTCGAGGGCGTGAAGAGCGTGGCCGAGCAGATCGGGCGCGCGGAGAACGGCCAGGATCCGGATGCTCCCAACAAGAGCGAGTTCGAGATCCAGCTCGATCCGACGCGCGGGCCGAGCACCGCGCAGCTCGAGCGTGAGGTGCGCGCGGTCTTCGACCAGTTCCCCAACCAGCTGGTCGAGATCTATTCGGTGCTGGCCGAGCGCATCGGCGAGACGCTCTCGGGGGAGGTGGCGCCCTTCTTCGTGAGTGTCTTCGGCCCCGACCTGGACGTGGATGACGCGGTGGCGGGCCGGATCGCCGCCGTGCTGCAGCAGTGGCCGCAGAGCGGCGCCGTGCACCTGAAGGTGCCGCCGCGCCAGCCGGAGCTCGAGGTGCGCCTGCGCGAGGAGCAGCTCGCGCTCTACGGGCTCACCGCCAGCGAGGTGCTGGCGACGCTCAATGCGGCCTATCACGGCATGCTGGTCGCACAGCTCAACCAGTCCGATCGCAGCGTGCCGGTGGTGCTGCGCCTGAAGGGCGCCGGCGCCAGTCCCGCGGAGGTGGGCGCGCTCAGCGTGCGCAGCCGCGAGGGTGCGCGCGTGCCGGTGGGTTCGGTGGCCACGCTGCGCGTGGTCTCGGCGCGCAGCCTCATCGAGCACGAGGACGGGCTGCGCCGTCAGGTGGTGGTCGCCAACCCACGCACCGCGGATCAGGCTGGCTACGCGCGCGCCGCCCAGGCAGCGATCGCCGCGCGGGTAGCGCTGCCGCCGAACGTGTACCTGCGCTACGGCGGGGCAGCGCCGGCGCAGGCGGCGGCCGCGCGTGAGCTCATCTGGCACTCGCTCGCCGCGCTGGTGCTGATCGTGCTGTTGCTGGCGCTGGCCTTCGGCCACAGCCGGCACGTCCTGCTGGTGCTCGCGGCGCTGCCGAGCACACTCATCGGCGGCGTGATCGCCGTGACCGTCAGTGGCGGCACGCTCTCACTCGGGGCCATGGTCGGCTTCGTCGCGCTCTTCGGCATGGCCGCCCGCAACACCATCCTGCTGATCTCGCACTACGAGCACCTGGTCAGTGTCGAGGGTGAGAGCTGGGGACTGGCCACCGCGCTGCGCGGCGCGGAGGAGCGGCTCACGCCGGTGCTGCTCACGGCGCTGCTCACCGCGCTCGCCCTGCTGCCCGTGGCGCTGCAGTCGCGCGAGCCCGGGCACGAGATCGAAGGCCCGATGGCCGTCGTGATCCTCGGGGGCCTCGTCTCCTCGACCTTCGTCAGCCTGGTTCTCGTGCCACCGCTCGCTGCGCGCTGGTTGCGTCCCCGCACCTGAGGCGTTGGTTTCGCGGAGTGGGACGTTTTCGTACCAGTGCGGCGGCACACTGTGACCTTTATGACGACACACTGTCGCCCATGAGCGATTTAAGTGTTTAAGCTCATGATCTTAAATGGCTAAATTTGTTGCTGGCCGGCAACGAAGTTTGGCACGTCGCTTGCTGACGGCTCCTCAGGTTTGTGCACTGACAGCGAACAAGCGGGCAACCGCTATCTGAGGGCATCTCACAACTGCGGGAGTCATTCGATGAAGAAATTGTGCGTAACTCAAAGGTTCCTCGGACCGTTAGCTGCCGGTGGCCTCTTGGCCGCGCTGGCAGCCCCGGCCGGGGCGGTGGATATCACCTCGTCCGATGGCTCGTGGACTTTCTCGGCGAGCGGCGAGATCAACGTCGACTACATCTTTTCGAATTGCGAGTCCGCCTCCAGTGCGGTAGCCGTGGCCGGCGGCCTGACCTGCACGGGGACGGCCTCCGGCAACAGCGTCTCCAACATCGGCAATGGCCTGCTGCCCGCCTCGCTCGCCTTCGGCTTCAAGACGACGCAGAACGGCATCGACCTCTCCGCGCATTTCGGCCTGTTCCCGGGTATCGCCACCAATGATGGCGGCAGCCCGAACCTGCAGGCCAGCGGCGGACCGACCAACACGGCCCTCGGCACCACCGGCCTGGACATCCGCCAGGTCTACCTCACCTTCGGCACCAAGGATGCGGGCACGATACTCGCGGGACGCAACATCGGGCTCTTCGGCGCGGACGTCATCCTGAACGACATGACGCTGCCGGGCGTCGGCGCCCCCGGCTCCGCAGCGGGCCCGGCACCGAGCAACACCACCCTGGGCGGCATCGGCTACGGCTACATCTACACCGACTGGCTGGCGCAGATCGACTACACCACGCCGGACTTCTCCGGGTTCCAGGTCACCGTCGGCGCTTACGATCCGCTGAACTCGCTGAGCGATGAAGGCACGCCGGATCCGAAGAAGGCGCCGGGCTTTCACGCCAAGGCCACCCTGACCCTGCCCTTCAGCGACACCTCCAAGTTCTACGCCTCCATCGCCGGCATCACGCAAAAGCAATACCAGGAGTTCGGCGGCGGGACCTACAACTACAACGCCAGTGGCGTCGATGTCTTCGCCAAGCTCGACATCTCCGACCTGGAAGTATTCGGGTACTACTACCACGGTGACGGCCTCGGCACGACCGCGCTCTTCCTGCTCGGCTCCTACGCCGACGGCCAGAAGCGCAAGTCCGACGGCTACCTGGCGCAGATCACCTACAAGATCGGCACGGTGAAGCTCGGCGTGAACTACGGCGAGAGCAAGCTCGACTACGCGAACGGCGCGGATGCCGCCGCCAACCCGACGCTGGTGCAGTCGAACAAGAAGGCCACGGGCGGGGTTTACTGGTCGCTGACCAAGAACCTCATGCTGCTCGCTGAGTACAGCAACACGAAGAGCGAGAATCACAGCGGCGGTGACAATACGGCCAACACCTTCAACATCGGCTTCTATCTGGGCTTCTGAGTGGGCAACAGATGGCGCGCTGCGCGCGCAGGGCTACGCAAGTGCGTCGGCGGTCCCGAGCGGGCCGTCGACGCCTTTTTTGCGCAGCCGAGCGCAGCGCCGCCGCAAGCTTGGCCTTGCAGCGTGGGTCACGCACATCGTGGATGCGTGCTGCACGACAGCGCGGTCCGCGCTGCAGGAGACTCCGGATCTGTGTGCGCGAGCGCGCGCTGCACCCGCGTGCGCTCGCGGCGGAGCGTCGGATGCTGCGCGTGAACTGTGTCATTTGTGGCACAGATTTGTAGCGAACTCGGCGTTGGCCGCTCTGCTGCACACGGCTACGAGTAAGACTATGATAATCGCCGCGATTTTTATCAGGGTGCGAGGCAAGCACGAGGTCTATCTGGGGAACGTGGTTGCGAGGCCGATAAGGCGCATAGCTGCATGCTCACAAGAATGCGCGGACAGCGGTGCTCACAGCGAACGATACGAGTCGAAATCTATCTGAGGAGAACTGCGTATGCGATTCGAACGCAAAAGAACTCTATGCGCCATAAGTGCCGCCGTGGCACTCGGAGCGTTCTGCGCAGCGGCATTCGGCGATGAAGTAACCGACCGCGCGAAGGATTCCAATCTCTGGGCCGCTCCGGGCGGCGATCAAGCCCTAACACGGCATAGCAAGCTCAAGGACATCAACACCGGCAACGCGAGCAAGTTGCAGATGGTGTGGTCGCAGTCGAGCGGCACGCTGCGTGGCCATGAGGGACAACCGCTCGTGGTGACTGTGGGCGGCAAGCCGATGATGTACATGGAGAGCGGCTGGCCGAACATCATCCAGGCACTCGATCTGAGTGATCCGGATCATCCGAAGGAGATGTGGAACTATCGCAAGACCACCAATCGCGATGATTCAGCCGTGCCGCGCGCCTGCTGCGACACCGTGAATCGCGGCCCGGCTTTTGCTGATGGCAAGCTGGTGTTCGGGACGCTCGATGGCTTCGTCATCGCCCTCGATGCGGCCACGGGCAAGGAAGTCTGGGTAGTGAAGCATGCCTATCCGGACAAGGGTGAGACGATTACGCCGGCGCCGCTGATTGCGGACGGCAAGGTGCTGATCGGGTTCGGTGGTGATGAGTTCGCCGCGCGCGGCCGCTTCACTGCCTACAACCTGGCCGACGGCAAGAAGGTCTGGGAGTGCCACAACACCGGCTCCGACAAGGACGTGTGCCTGACGAAGGACTCGAACAAGAAGCATCCCGAGTACGGCACGGCCGGACACGACATCGGCATCTCCAGCTACCCGGGCGATGAGTGGCAGCGCGGTGGCGGCGCCATGTGGGGCTTCTACAGCTACGATCCGGAACTGAAGCTGGTGTACGCCTCGAGCGGCAACCCCGGCCTCTGGAGCCCGCAGTATCGCTGCGGCGCGAACCCGGTCACGCAGGAAGCCTGCAACAACGGCAAGTGGGACAACAAGTGGTCCATGACCATTTTTGCCCGCAAGGTCGATACCGGCGAAGTGGTATGGGCCTACCAGATGACGCCGTTTGACCAGTGGGACTACGACGGCATCAACGAGAACATGCTCGAGGACCTGACCGTCGATGGCAAGGCACGCAAGGTGCTCATCCACTTCGATCGCAACGGCTTCGCGTATGTGCTCGATCGCGAGGATGGCACGCTGCTGCGCGCCAACAAGTACGTCACCACCAACTGGGCCGAGAAGGTCGACATGAAGACCGGCCGCCCCGTGAAGGTGTACGAGCACTCGCCGCTGAAGGCACATGGCAACACGCAGGCTTGCCCCTCGGCGATGGGTGGCAAGGACCAGCAGCCCTGCGCCATCGACCCGAGCGAGCCCGGCATGGCGTACTGCCCGACCAACAACTGGTGCATGGAGGATGAACCGCAGGAGCGCTCACATACCCAGCAGGGCATCGTGTACGTGTTCGCGAACGTGTACATGTACCCGGAGAAGCCGGGCATCACGGGCAAGTTCAAGAAGTTCAACGTGCTCACGGGCGAGACTGTGT
>Ga0335080_10002420_pt1 | contig 18575 bp, 24 predicted proteins | sample Lox_Sample_34_FD_206720 | JGI IMG/M metagenome (GOLD analysis project Ga0335080, IMG submission 206720) | Soil microbial communities from Loxahatchee National Wildlife Refuge, Florida, United States - Lox_Sample_3.4 | ecosystem: Environmental > Terrestrial > Soil > Wetlands | place: USA...
GAGGACCGAAATTCGGTCCTCGGGCGGTCCCGCACAGACCTCGAGCGGGCCGGTTCGAGCCGGTCGGCTCGAATTACGCCCGGCCCGGACGAACTCTGGCGTGAAATGAGTGGTCGTCCCATATAGAAATGAGTGGAAGTTTTTGCGCCGGCGACCCTCAATTGACCAATCAGAACGTTTGCTTTTCAGAAACGAGCGTTCGTTTCCACATTTCCTACAGGTAGGAATCGATGGCTATGGAGTCAAGAGACGTGCGAGTCAATGGCGCTAGAGTCGACGGACGATGTGGAGTCAGAAGGAGCAATTGAATGTGGATTTAGGGAGGCAAAAGGGATTCTAGACGCTGTGCGAGGGCTATGGAAGAAAAATATCATTGACAGGGTGGAGGCGGGGTTGTTTAACCCCGTGACATTGGCGGAAGCACACATGGTCGCAGACGACCAGCGGGACAACCATAAGTCAACTTTCTCGTTCAAGCATATACTTAAGGCTTAAAGCTCGCTCTACACCGCCACCGACACCCAATTGCAAGACCGACACCGGCACCAACACCAACACCGGCACCAACACCAACACTGGCACCAACACCAACACCGGCACCGGCACCGACACCAACACCGGCACTGGCACCAACAATCATTTCCGCTTCCGTCAGATGCTCACGTACATCGTCAATATAGCCTATTGTCCATCCTTCGAACACTTAATCTATTTTCGCCTTGCAAACTTCGAATAAGTAAGTAGATCTCCTTGTCCATAAATTCCCAGCTTTATAAGGCAATCGTCCAACATTATGTCAGAACGTTATTAAGGTTGAAGTAAATCAAAACCTTTTTCAAGTCGGGTGACGCAATCAACAAACCTTATAGGGAGTCGTCGTCGTATGCCCAAGAATACTGTAACTAAATCATCAGTTTTCCGTCATTCACCGAGTACACCCCCCGCCCACCAATCCTCAACGGTACCCTCAAATTCAAGACGAAAGGGACTAGCTTCCTAGTGTCCTCATGATTTGGCCCTGTCAAAAATATTCCAAGAGTGCTCGAGCCCTGAAATTGGTACAGTCACGGGAATACCTCGAAAGGCATACGGACATATTGTTTGGACAAATGCCGGACCCTTATGAGAGGGAAGTTGTTGAAACTGTAAGTGAAGGAGATCAGACGATCTTTGTAGCTGCTACTGGAAAGTTTGGAGAAGGATGGGAAATCCTTCCTATAAATCACGATGCCACGACCAACTTTGGGTATCTATCAGTACGTTCACATCTACTCACAGATAGTTTAGAGCCGGACTTCGCGTCACGCAACTCAGTACTGGCTGTGGCAGCCCGAAGTACATGCAGAGTTACTCGACTTCTGCCTAACGGAAACTGGCGAAATGGTACCGCATTCTTCATTAGTCCAACCATCCTTCTGACAGCGGGGCATGTGGCTCCACAGAAGGATGAGATTATCATGGCCCAGAAACCGGGAAAATTGCGAGCAGAAAGGGACTCACAAATTCTCTGGCAGTCAGCCGATTCGGGGGAGGTGAACTTCAAATGTCGTGTGGTTGCAACATTATTTGCACAACAGAGATCAGATGTGGACGTCAGTGTTTTAAAAACGGTCAAGGGGTATCGTGCGACATCTTGGGTACCTGTCGACATGAGAAAGCAATCACTTCAAGAATCCCAAGTTGACCTTCTGGGTTATCCTGGAGAATATTCTCTTGGATATTTATCTGACCTCTACCATTTGCAGCTCAATCGGGGTCTGCGCGACCAATTGGAGGCTATTTTGCCACCGCTGGAATTAATCGTCTCCCATGGCGTTATAATCGAAGACAACGATCAAATGGTTTATAGACTTAGCACAGCTGGGGGAATGAGCGGCGGTCCAGTAATCTTTGGGGGAAAAGCAATAGGTATGCGGCACAATAGGTAATACCGTTTCACTGATAAAAGGAATTCATACAGGAGGACACCCTGAATCTCATAACAGATGTGTCCCGCTTCATAAGGAAAAGGTTAAAGCGTTGGTAGAAAAGATCCTAGAGAATGAAAGTAAACCTGGATTGCGTCAGCTCCTTGCTGGCAAGTTTGTTGGGATTGCTGCCAAAATGGAAAGATCATTGTCCGCCTCAAGTAAAACATCAAATGCTTCTGTACCTGCTCTTGCATCAATCGCTAATGATGATTTGACAACTGTATGAAGGTCATGAATGCATGTAACTATGTGGTTTACAGGAAGCCGAAACTAAGATTAAGGGAGCCACAGACATTGGAAAGTTACAGCGAGATGACAATATACACATGTATGATGTACAGGATATGTTGTAATGGCAGAGATTTATAAATTTAGGATTGATAGCAAATAAACTATCAATAAGGATCTTTATCGACAATTCGCTTTGAACTTTCTGATTTCGAACTATCAACTCAAGTGCATGCAGGATTCTCAACCGATTGAATTGTCGAGCCATTGACCAATCGATTCCGCAATTAAAATCGTAATCGATTGTTTTCCGCCCGATTCGAGCTTCACTACTAAGTCATACTGTCACTCTGACCCTCACACTGACTCCGATCCTACTCTGACCCCGCCCCATCATCTATCTCAATTCCTTCCAAACAATAACTTCAACATCCGATCCAAAAACCCTGGCCGATCACTTGTATCCTCCAGTTTCCCAACCTCCCTTCCCCATGATGGATCTTGCTTAAGTGCTTCATATATTGCCGCGATCGCTCGACCGCTTTTGTCCTCTGTTGTGAGATGGTCTGGAATACTTTCGATTTTTTTAACCAGTCGTTCTGCTTTCGTCTTTTCTTTCTTCTTATTTGTCGTTGCGAACGGTGCCCCCACAAGAAAAGCACACAAGAACAATCGTGATGTATCCGCCGAACTCCAATCGCTGAAATCCGCTTCATAGTCCCCAGTGATCACTCGGAGATAACACTTTGCAAATGTCTGGCAATTCCAGAACACCTTATGGTAATTGCCGAATTCTCGTATCATCGCTACCCCTAACGCATCCAGTTGATCGGTATTGTAACGTGTTTGCCCAACATATTTTGTGTTTGCTAACGGTCTTCCCAACTTTGTATCATGAAATCGAATGTACTTGTTTTCCACTGTCGAGCTTTCTACCTCACCCGCACCTTCTTCGACAAAAAGGAGGTGAAATAGCCTTTGACTCTCCGGCTGACCGACCACAATACCCCAATGGCACGCGAATGAAGGGACCACGATCGCCGAAGACGCCCATGCTGTTGAACTTTTATCCAGCTGATGAACATAAGTGTGCACCGGCGCCAACGCCACTTCCGTGGGTTCGCACACCCCGACTCCAGCCGCATCAATGACCCTTTTCACTACTGCAGTTGCTTCTTCCTTTGTGATTTCCATGTCTCCGTTTTCTCGCAGTTTTGCTTCTAACCTCGCGAGGGAAGACAGTACCGATTCCATTTCCGAATCTATCAAACGTTTTGCTGATTGCGTAACCCGACTTATAAAAGGTTTGATTTAAGCCAACCTTGATATATACTTTACTGAAATAAGTACTTAAAGAATTCCGATTCCGACTCATCGGCACCCAACAAAAACAACCCGAGTATTTAGATTCGGCTAATCTGTGACTAGGTGCCAGCAATGCACTATGCTAGACGTTGGGCAAGAGAAATCTCGGCCAACACCGTCGGGAGCACGAAATGTACCTTTGACGCCAACTCCATTGACGCTAACATCGGCAGCACCAACACAATTAACACTAACAAATGGGCGCCAACACCGTTGACACAATATCAGCAGCCCCAACACTGATATCTCCTACTGCAACCCCGCGCCATCTGACGCCAGCCCTACTCACATCAACCACTTATCATTATATCCCCATTATCTTCACCTCCGACAAGACATACTCAGCTTCCAGCGGTAAAATGAAAGCATGGCAACTGACAATACTTACTAGTACTGGAAGTTGAGGATATTCCATGGAATGTAAGGCCGCACCAGGAAGGCATTATGCATAGTTGATTTGATTCCGTTTCAGGGAGTGGCCGGCTTTTTAGATATATAGCCGGAATATATATCATTTCGTCTGGTGTATCGAGTGGTTCAGAATTAGTTTGAAAGCAGTCGGAGCTAGATCGTTTGTGATAAGGAAGATAATGTCATTCAAAGAAACACAAGTTACTTAAATATTACAATCTCGAGTTGAGGACGTGGACAAGTTCGCTGATCTGGGGTGGTCAATGGGGAATTTTTGATTGATCGACAAGGCGGACGTGGACAAGTTTGCGGATCCGAGGTGGTCAAGGGGAATTTTTGATGGATCGACAAGGCGGACGTGGACAAGTTCGTCCACCTCGGAATCCTAATAACCGATGGAAAAGGCGCCTCATTCAGGCAAAGGGTCGACTTGACTTTTTGGGAACCACATCCCCCGTAGAACGCAATACAATTATGGCTGTAAACATATCTACCTCCTCTGCATCAAATATTACCTACGTGCGCAAGTACAGGCCTAGGTTATGAACCGGGAGACGCCTCGGAGTTTCCTTCTTCAAGTTATCGGTGATTCCCCTCCTCGCTTGGCTGTGAATCTATGTATGAGAATGAGCTCATGGTCGAATTTCACAAAACCAAGGTGGAAAGAAAATCGGATGGAATGGTCGACATGAACAAGCTATGACTCCATGCGCCATTCGGACGAGCTATTCCTTTTGGCATGGTCCCCGATCTACAAGGAGGTCGAACGTGATATGACTCCGGACCAGGTGCAAGGTTTATCGGTCATAAGCGACAAACTCTCCTCCACAAGGCGTACTGGAGGGATAGCCGAGTTGATGAAAGCTTTGCTCAGGTTAAAGGAGACCGGCCACAGGTGCAGGATCATGCTCTCCGATCAAGTGTTCCTCTTAGCTTTAATTAGTTGGCTATCTAGTATTACCCCGCCTGTCGACTCTTCTCCGATCGCATTAGCAAACAATCCAGAGTACCATGCAAGGACGAAGCACATCGATGTTCAATCTTATTTCGTTAGTGAATGTGTTGAGGGAAGGTAAAGTTGATTTACTGTCCACCAGAGGACATGGTGCACGTGGCCGATGCACTGACGAAGCCTTTGGCAGGGGACCAGGCATTGGAAGCCGGCTGGAAAGATGGGACTCCAAACGATGGAGGATTTCAGAGATGGCAAGAAGGATCGATCCATGCATGAGTTCTAGGAATGGCCATGGGAGTGAAGAATGGCCTAGATTTCAGCATGAATCGTCATCGTGTATTGCCAACGACAGATTCGTAATTGCGATTTGGAATCATGATTTGAAATACAGGATTAGAAATGCGAGTTTGTAATGCTTGAATATGTAATTGTCAGGTATATATAGCGACCTTAGATCTCGCTGAATATTAAGTTCTCTAGTAGTATTTTCATTACAAATTTGTACGGGGCCGCATTGTGCGCTGACTTCATGGTTGTGAGCACGAATCACGAGATACAATACTTTCTTCGTAGCTTCTCTATAGTGTCGACCCTGTATTCTACACAGTCATGTATGATGCTACGAGCTGGCTCAGGAACCTGTTCTGCAAGTTGATCTTCGGCCTTCGGGTGCTCCTTCGTCCACAGTTGCCAGAGAGTTTTGCCCAAAATATACATGCCCTCTTTCGCATTTACATTCCCGTCTGCCAGTTCATTGATTGCCTCCTCACGATAAAATCCATCAGTTAGTCCGCCTGCGAAATCGACAAAGTATAATGCACCGTCTGAACGTCGCCGCACGATGTTTTGACACTTTAAATCTTCATGATAGAACCCCGCATTCTCCAGACCCGCCGCGATTTTGATGATACGATACGTGATATTGAGTAACTCGGGTTCCGATGTTATCGCTGCGGTCCAGAGATCTTCACCTTTGATATAGGGAATTAATAATCCTTGTACCACCCCATTTCGTATGACAACGGCTTTCAATTGAAGCACACCGTCACGCTCTCTCAATCGAATGTAACGCTCCACCTCTTTCTCGAAACTTGCCTGATAACTCCGTCGCCACATGAACTTATGCACATACTGAATGTTTTGATAGGTGACAATATGAACATTGTTAGCGATTTCGCCATTGGCGACGGGAGTGAGGTCTTCGTGTTGAACGGCGTGATAATCGGAGTTGAATGCGAACTGAAGTGGTCTTCCGTCAATTTTGGTGTACTGAAAATCCTTGAAATCGTTTGAGATATTGAGTCTAGTGATTCGGACGCCATTTACATGATTGTCATATGCGTACTTGAGTGCAGCCACGATTTCATTCGAACTTTGATACCAACATTCGAAACGCAAGTTTACCTCGCATTTTCGAAGAGGACATTGATACCAAACCTCAAGCGGCAACTTTTGAGGATGGTGATATCGTCCAAGCTCCCTTGAGATAATGCCATCCCAGACACTTGCTGTCGTCATCAACTTTGAACGTTGAAATGTGACACGTTAGCAATTGACCATGACTGCTTTATGGTAAAATCGCTAAGAAATTTTTGATAACCCCGGAAGCTACCATTGACCCTCAGCTTTATGAAGGGTGATTAAATTTAACTTTCATTATAACGATTCTTACGATCCTCGTCGGAATATCTCGGGGCCTTCTTATCTCTTTATTCATGTGGATAGATAAATAGTCGGTCACCCCAATAAATGTACACCTGCCATACCACGAAGTACTCTTGACTGATCTGTATCTATTTTACTCCGTTCAAAGACCTTCAATGCCGAAATGCTCCAAGAAAAAGCAGAAATATTCGTGTGGGTGTTGGCACGATATATATACACATTGCGGAGGGGATCACGATAACACTGCAGAAGCGAACGCCGCTTGCTATGATTCACGGGGGGGTCCACCGCCGACAACGGAAACGCCGCCGGCTCTACCAGGTCTTTGTGACAATTGCAAGCCTCCGCTAACCAACGGGGACAGCTGAAATCTGGATATGGCAAGATCATTTGAGTGAGTACTTTGATAACTATTAGTGAGCGATGAAGATATGAGAGAATCTTAGAAAGGATTATAAGTCTTCGATGAACATGCCGATTGAATGAGCTTTTAATGTAATGGAATTCAAATTATATCAAACTATCGTCCTGGTGTCGACCTTCAGGTTCCAGAAGCGAACATGTATATGATATCGATTATTGAACAATTAAAAGCTCCTTAGATGGTGTGCAATGCATGACCTTTCTCCCGTAGTTGAGTAATGCAATTGATTTTGTATTCATACATGTTCGTGCAAAAAGTCAAGTCGTCCCTTGACCTGAATGAGGCGTCTTTTCTATCGGTTATTAAGATTCAGAGGTGGACGAACTTGTCCACGTCCACCCTGTCGATCAATCAAAATTTCCCCGTCAACCAACTCGGATCGGCGAACTTGCCCACGTCCACTATTCTTCGAGTAGGTATATGAGATTTAATTACGTCCACTATTCTTTTGAGTCCCCGAGATTAACTTCGCTCGATTTATCCTCTCTGTCTTTGAAATATTAAGACTAAAACATTTCCTCAATCCTCTGTACTAACGCCTGAAGTATATGCAAATAGCTGACCTGTTATCTATTTCTCATCTTTTCCTAGACTTGCTTTGCCTGTCTTTTTCTGTACCCTCTGCCCGTCGTTTCCTTAAAGACCTACGGACTCGCTCAACCGGTTCTAAATCAACACAAAACGAAAACTGAATTACCTTCCTCGACCTTCTCATCCCAGCCATCCCTACTTTCCTGTCGGTCGTCATAATCCTGATCTTTATCCAGCCTATTATTTTCAAGAGAATTGTTTAGGTACCCAACCTTCGAAGTCCCACTTCGAAGATATTCAATCAACGCAATTAGGATGTCCAACCATTCACCTCTGGCGACAGGATTGCACATATCGAATGGCTTCGTTGATGACAATACTACACCTTCTGCTACAGCATCTTCATCATGAACGGATCGAAGATATTCCTTTGAAAATGAGGCGTGATATAATTGAAATGAACTGTGTGAGATGAAAATAGCAAACGCCTATCAATTAGAGAAAAGCAGAGAGTTGAGGGCTTGCCTCTTGGTCCGAGTACCGGTAAAACTCTGGGTGACAGATGCCCGCCAACATTTCTGCAAAAACTTGTCCTGTATAAACCGGGTTTTTAATGTCGCTGATTTCTGTAGTAACCCTGTTGCCATCTTTTCCCGTTTCTCGATAGTATCGTTTTGCCTTAATTAGTCAATAGACTGAATCAATAGGAACTACTTCAAGTGGGACGGCGTAGTATTGTCGGAGCCAAAGCATCTTGGCCCCTTGATTTTGTGGATCGGGAATTGCAATTTGGAGGCTGCCATCACTGCGAGCAGCGATGCGTGACTTGTTTCTTGTTAAAATAGCCTCCTGTGGCCTAAGAATGAGTGACCTAAGGAAGGGGAAATACGATGGAGACCAAACAAGTTGTGTCCCCCCTTCGCGGCCCTTGACCCATTCAAGCAATATCCTTTTCGACCAAATCCATGCAATTACGTAGCTTATGAAAACACTTGCAAACTGCTGACTCGCCATCTCATTTGAAGCCCATACTCTTGTTCCACCGGCGGAATCCTGATTTGGATCTGCAATCGACGTGTCGGAGACAATTCGCCGAGTGATGTCAGAGGTTGGAGGCTTAGTGCTGGATATGTGAGACGTTGTTTGAACATCGGGCCCAACTCCTGTGGTTACCATTAGTAGCAAAGATTGTACCTTGAGACCTCCGATTAGATTTGGGTATGTTGATGCCAGGGAGGGCTTCTGATGCTGGTGGACAGCGGGTTTTCCGTTTATGGGAGAGATTTGATAGCCGTACATCTGGTTGTGCTATGAGAATTTCACTTAATGAACTGAAAACCGGCCCAGAACTATTGCGTAGACCGCCGACAACGTGATCATCCCGTACGTCTGTCTCCAACAATGCACAAAGTTCGGTTTTACCTGTACATCAGCGCAAAGAAAGAAAATATTACAAGCGTTGTAGTCCTCCAGGTGATCAAAATTGAAAAACTTATCCGGCATCATCTTGCGGACATCGACATCTCTTTCGACTTTAACCTTAAAGTGATCCAACTCTTCATCCCTCCAAGTGCAACTGCTCCCAATAACAGGCGTTTCAGGTTCCTTTGGCTGAGGTGTCCGCTGCTCCCGTTTACTTCTTTTTCTTTTCGCTTGTTCTCTCGCCTTCGCCATTGCTTTGTCAGTCTCCTTTCAGAACGTGGGGTACCTTCTTTTGTGAAGTTGACTCGTTTTCGACTCGGCTTCGGCGGACTATTTTCCTTATTCTCGCCTTCAAAGTCGTTTGGATTGACGGAACGGAAATTTAAACAGGACTTTGTAGCCGAATGAGGCTTTAGCATGCTTCCTTCTTGCGTTGCGTACGCCTTGAGGGACAATGTCAAGATTGATCAACAACCACGCGTCTCCGTCTTAATCGAAATGGACATGTGTCAATATATACTTACTTAAATAGGCTTGGTTAAATATTAAAGCAACCAACCATACTTATAAATCCGCAAAAATCGAAAAATTCTCAGCGCAGAACCCTTTCGATATCAAATGATCAAAGGCGTCGGTATCATCTTTTCATCGAATGAGCCTTGTCGCTTCCTCCTCAAGAGAAGCCTGACTCATTTGTTAAAAGAAGGCAGATCAACGGCCCAAGCGCCTGATCTACTTCATCCGGTTTCAGGATCATCAACTGACTGGAGCACAGGCCCATCCCAACTTTCGTGTAAACACAGGTCCTTGAGAATGGAGATACAAAGGTATTCTGGTTATCTTCTGCTTTCTAATTTTGCATAGACTTAATCACGCTGTCGCAACAGAGACAGCAAAGCTCGTCTGCTTTCAAACCGACATTTCTTCATTGAGTTCTGCCTGACGTTCCCCTTGCGACGTCATTTAAAGTTTTAACCAGCGAAAGGGGACACGTGTTTGGCACTATATAACTCTGACATCCCCTCTTCTTTAAACTTTCATCTTTTTCGCTTCATCATCTATTTGATTTTATCATCTCCTTCAAACCTCATCCGGACAACTCGTCATATGGCGCCACAAAAGTCTGAACGTTCTCACCGGCAAAGCAAGGGCCGCTTCACTTACAATTTGCTGTAAACACTTTTTGGACTCGCTAAAATCTGTCTAGAGCAAACTCATCTGAAGTAATTCAACGGCTCCGTCCGCGAGATCAGGAGTGTGGAAGAGCTCTTGTCACCTATGATGACAACAAAAGGCGGCGCATCGAATCCAATACCCCGGACCCAAAATCAACAACGCCACCCCCTCCTGAGGGGCGGGATGATAGAACATCAACATTATCGCCTAGTACAGCCGGTCTACTATTTCGTCCCACAAAGAAGGAGGACTCGCTTGAACTCCCTACTAGTATCTCGTTCAATGATGTCGAGATTAAATCAATACAAACCAAATTACGCCGCCATCTGTTAAAAGCGAATAAAAATTCAGAGAAAAAATTGGAAGATCTTAGCACCCGTTTGCGAGAAGTAAACATGTGTCTCAAATTCTTTTCCATTAGCAGTGAGCAGATTCTCGGAACACATGAGGATATATTCATTAATCTTTTCTTTTCAAAGTAAAAATCCCGCAACTCATCTAACAGCAGTGATGACTACGATTATGACAATTGTCTCAGCACTGCTAGACAGTTGGCAAATCCAAATGGTATTCAATCTAATGCAACCTCCCCTGTTTCCTTTATCGCTTCCCGCCTTCGAACGTTTCAAAATCTTGAAAGCAAATTCCTCAAACGTCAACTCAATGCCAGTTATCTTATGATGGCTGTCTACGAAGTCATGCATGAGGATGTGATGCTTGCTCATCGGTCGGAGACAGACACCGATGACACCAAAGGCCTCAAAAGCAAGATCATCCGTGATCAACATTTCAATACGTTCAAGGAGCTGGTCCGTCAATGGAAACCTGAAGTCACTAAACCTGAGGAATATGCATCGTTATTGAAGGTCGCCTCCCTCCCATTCGATCTAATGAAATCAGAGTTCTATCAGAAGATTTTTCGACGTTCTCACTGAGATCTTTCAGCATAATAAACTTGAAGAAACCAAAAAGGCGCTGTTGTGGTCTTATCTGATCCATTGTATGACGGAATCAAACTTTGAAATCACCTGTTTCAAAAAGATCCGTGCAAAGGGACCTCGCACAGATCTGAAGAGTAATGAGCTACGTGATGTCTTGGTCGGCCGCCTGCAGCAAAAGGAACATCAACTCTGTAAGACGGCGGAGGTATGGGCGGGAATTTATGAAGGAAGGATAGACGATGCTTCTTGTATCAATCCGTTCTGGACTCCGGATCAGAAGCCTAACGTGTTCAGTCTACCTCATTTGGCTGCTCAAGAATTGTTGAGTCAGGTTCTATCTTGTGATAACGGTGCTGATTGAATAGTATCCAGATTTAACTTTGGACTTGGTGGAAAAGGCATGTGGGTTCCCCGAAGGAGTTCTTACGTCGTTTGCAAATGCGAACAGGTCAGGTGAGATAGATTGGGAACCGGAAACAGGAATGCAAGAAGTTGTCGCAGGACATACCGCAGGGCAAGGAGGTTCCGATGTGAGCGGCGGGGCGGGAGTGTTCAGTGGTTTCTTCCAAAGAATTTTTGGATCGTGATAAATGAGACTCTATGGTTTTGGCAAGGCATGTTAGTTCTATCTTTGTCTTTACGGTATAGGAATCAATTATGAATCTAGGAAGCTGTCTTATAAATTTCATCCTTAGCGCATTGCCTGATCGACTCTTAACTTCTTCCGTAGTATTTCAACGCTCTGCGGCGCTGAGACTGCTTCATGCCAATCTACCCAACGAAAAGTTCGAATAGAACTAGGTTAAAGTTCCTGAGTAGGGGGACGACCTCCTGGACTAAGGGACTATGAAACCAAAGAGTTTTATGTGTTCTCATCTCCGTTGCGCAGTACGCCAACACATGAAAGGGCTTTCAATGTCGACGTCAGATAGCACCAACGACACCGCACCATGACACTACATCATGACACCACACCATGACACCACACCATGACACCACAAGTGTCAAGGCCTTCGTTACCGTGGACCCAAGGTTCTCTATTCAATTCAGCAGCACGCTCGGGGAACTTTGAATGTAACTTCGGTTCGGTTGAATTTCCTATTTCCGCGCGATCTCACCACTTTTCAAACTTTGCCATCTCCGCGAAGAACAATATTTTAGGTTTTCGATTGTAAGCTGTCGTACATGCCTAAATACAGATGAAATTCTAGCAAAGGTGAGAGCTGGTTACCTTATACAGGTTCAACGGCCGGCGGTTCAACGACATGATCTTCCAAGTTCACTCTTGCCTCGGGGACAACATCGAATCCAATGTGTACTTCCGGCCAGGGAAGGGGCCAACGAATGACACGAAAAATAAGCTCAATTCGAAGCAGAAGATTGCGAAGATGTCCATCAAAGAAAGGGCGACGAAAATGGTGCTGAAGTTCCCACGGGACAAAGCGGATGACCAACTCGAGCATAGGAAGGGGTCCAGGATTCAAGCTGTAAATGAAGGCTTTAGCGAATGGATTTTCGAACAGGGTGAAGGGATGATTGCCCATAAAGCACCACATTGCCGCTTGGATATCCAAATCATTCTTTTGTTCACTCGAAAGTCGAGGGAAATCGAGTCGAGTTTGTGAACTTTCAATAAATGTAAATTGATGTAAGGGATACCAATTACGATTTGCACCGTGGTGTCGTGGAGCTCTTCGCAGAGAGTTTTTCGTGGAGAGGAGGATTTATCGTGAATAGGAAATGCTAATTGGGGTGAAGAGGAATGCTGATTGCGGAGGGTGGGTGAATTGCAAGGTTGGTGACCGCGGAGCTTTGCCAGGAGGATCCTTCGTGCGACAGGCAGTTTGCTGATTGCGACGGGGAGTTTTTGGCGTGAAGAGGAAGGCTGATTGCGGAGCACATACAGATAAAACTCTAAGAAAGCTGGCTACCTTATACAGGTTCAACTGCATGATCTTCCAAGTTCACCCTTGCCTCCACCCTTGCCTCGGGGACAAAATCAAATCCAACGTGTACTTCCGGCCAAGGAAGGGGCCAACGAATAACATGAAAAACAAGCTCAATTCGAAGAAGAACATTGCGAAGATGTCTATCGAAGAATGGACGACGAAAACGGTGCTGGGCATCCCAGGGGATAAGGTGGATAACGAACTCGAGCATATGAAGGGTTGGATAGGGATGCCGATTACAGAGGTTGTGCGATTTGCAACGTGGTATCGTGGAATCGTGGAGCTCTTCGCAGACAGTTCTTTGTGGAGAGGGGGATTCGTCTTGAACAGGAAACGCAGGGTGGGTGAATTGAAACTTCTGGCGACCGCGGAGCTCTTCGCAGAGAGAATCCTTCGCGGGAGAGGGGTTTCTGTCGTGAATATGAAATGCTAATCGAGGAGGGTGGGTGAATTTCAAGGTTGGTGGACGTGGAGCTCTTTACAGCGAGAATCCTTCGTGGGAGGGTAGTTTCTGTGGTGAAGACGAATGCTGATTGCGGAGGTTGGGTGAATTGCAAACTTGGGTGACTGTGGAGCTCTTCGTAGAGAGAATCGTTCGTAGAGGGGGAAATTTCTCTGGCGAGAGAATCCTTCGAGGGAAGTTTCGGTCGTGAAGAGGAATGCCGATTGTGCAGATTGGGTGAATTGTAAACTGTTTTTTGGGTGACCGTGGAACTCTTAGCAGAGAGAATCCTTCGTGGAGAGGGGACTTTCTGTTGTGAGAGAATCCTTCGTGGGAGAGGTGTTTCTGTCGTGAATACGGAGGTTGGGTGAATTGCAACGTTGGTGACCGGGAGCTCTTTGTGGGGAGAATCCTTCGTAGAGAGAGGAGCGTTTGTCTTGAAGAAGAATGCTGATTGCTGAGGGGAGTTTCTGTGGTGAAGAGGAGTGCTGATTGCGGAGTGTGGGCGAATTGCAAGGTTGGTGACCGTGGAGCTCTTTGCAAGGGGAATCCTTCGTGCGACGAGGAGTTTTTGGCGTGAAGAGGAAGGCTGATTGCGGAGTACATACAGATAAAACTCTAAGAAAGCTGGCTACCTTATGCAGGTTCAACTGCATGATCTTCCAAGTTCACCCTTGCCTCCACCCTTGCCTCGGGGACAACATCGAATCCAATGTGTACTTCCGGCCAGGGAAGAGGCCAGCGAATGACATGAAAAACAAGCTCAATTCGAAGAAGAAGATTGCGAAGATGTCCATCAAAGAACGGGCGACGGAAATGGTGCTGAGTATCCCAAGGGACGAGGTGGATAACGAACTCGAGCATAGGAAGGGTCGGATAGGGGTGCTAATTATAGAGGGTGCGCGCGATTTGTCAGGTTGGTGACCGTGGAGCTCTTCGCAGAGAGTTCTTCGTGGAGAGGGAGATTTGTCGTGAATGGGAATGCTGCCTGCGGAGGGTGGGTGATTTGCAAGGTTGGTGACCGTGGAGCTCTTCGCAGAGAGTTCTTCGTGGAGAGGGGGATTTGTCGTGAAGAGGAGTGCGGATTGCGGAGTGTGGGCGAATTGCCAGGTTGGTGACTGTGGAGCTCTTTGCGGGGAGAATCCTTTGTGGAGAGGGGTTTATGAATGCTAACTGCGGAGTGTGGGTGAATTTCAAACTTGGGCTACCGTGGAGCTCTTTCGCAGAGAATATCCTTCGTGATAGGGGGGTTTCTGTTGTGAAGGGAATGCTGATTGTGGAGGTTGGGTGAATCGCAAACTTGGGTGACCGTGGAGTTTTCTTCGCACAGAGAATTCTCGGCAGAGAGGGAGATTGGTTGGGAATAGGAATGCTGATTGCGGAGGGAAGGTGAATTTCAATGTAGTTGGTTATAGCAGAGGAAACACTTTGTGGAGAGGATATTCTTCGTAAAGAGGGAGCGCCGGTTCTTTCGTGAATAGGGAGGAAGCGTCTGTGTCGAGAGGATGATTGAATGCGAGGAGGTTCTTGGTGGAGGTTGATTGGCAAAACCCCACGCTCGATGAATGGATCGGTTGGTCCCGATGAGCCGGTGCTTTGGTACAAGGTGTTCGCCAGGTGTGTGGGAAGGCGAGGAGTTGTTGGAGAATTTCACTCGTATGTGTAAGAGGTCCCTGTCCCTGCTTATGTCGTCCACCCCTATTTAGGAATGAGGTATACATAGACACAGCTGCACCAGAGGTGTTTTGGAATGCCTCTAAATCTATAGAAGTTGAAAATAAATTCCAAAAGTCCATGAATTGTACATTGAAGTTGAGATGGGGTTGATCCATGAATTTCATATCAAAGTTGAGATGAGGTTGGATTTGGTCAGTTTGGTGGTGTTGCATTATTGGTTGTGAGATCAATTGCCTAAGATAAGTCCAGCATAGTAGGGCATCACCATGGTCCATGACAATAATTTTACTACTCAGGAGTTCCCACAATATGTCTTGAATATAGGCCAGTCGTACAGGATTATTTGTTACATGGCATTGTAACTTCTGCTGAGAGATATATGTTCCCAGACACGAAAATTGTACAGCGATCAATTATATCGGCGGACGGTTTCTGGGCTTCTTGATATTTTCCGAGGACGATACCTACATGAGCTTATTGATAAAAATATTTTCATACCATAGGTAAGTTTCTGATACAGGTGTATGCCCACTATAGGGCGCATGTTCTGTCCACCTTTCCCACTAGCGTGTTCAGACATATGTCTTCAGGATTTCCAACCCAAGTTCACATGGATAAAATTGATTACCCCTGAGGCATATCAAAATTTCCCAAAGTATGACTAGGAAATTGATGCGCCTTCCGGGCGAGAAGACTAGGTGTGAGAAACAACCCGCCATGAAATAAATCAGCAGCTCGAATTTTCCGATAACGGTAAGACCGGCGCGTCTCCTGTACCTCGCAAGTCGATGAATCATAGCTTGAGGTGGACAATATCAGTAAACTGAAGCCAATCGTGAGAGAACGTGAGGAATGAATTTTGTCAGGCTGAGCAAAGCCTTTCTACAGACATATACTTGTTGAGAGTAAGCATGATGTCGCATAAGTGATAACCATTTTTGAGTGATTTTGAGTACGTTTTGTTCTCTCCATTTCTCAACTACATAGTTAGGAAAGGTCAAGAATACTGAACGAGATGAAATGGTTATGCAGACGTAGGGGTGCAACGGTGGCCGGCGAGATTTAGTGGATGGAATCGGAAAATGCCAAAGTTGGGAAATCGGTGGGGACACCTTTTACCATTTGATTGTTCGTCCCGTTTAGGCAATCAAACCGGTTGGTTGGTGATCTGCATCAGATGTCCCCCGAACAAAAAATATTTGTTCGAGGGACATCTGATGAACCCCATGGCCGGTATCTTGGCCTGAATCTACCTAGGTGGATAAATCTCATTGCAAGGGCTTTTAATGATTTACGTTGCGACCTATAGGCAAAATTCGGCAACGTGGATCGGGTGAATCGCACGGTAGACCCCCTTGGAGGCAACCTTTCGGTACCTTTTGGTACCTTATATCTACTGCGTATCATTCCATTTATTCTTAAACAACAATGCATAGGTAGGCCCCAGATTTAGAGATCTGTACAATGAATAAGAGTTATGCGTGGTGGCCCATATGCATACCCGCGGCCGACAGGACGATGTGAAGCTTCTCATGGGTTAGGTTTTCTCACGAAAGCAATTAGCCCGCATGGGCTTCACTATATTCATTTCTCCTTACCCCTGAATTCATGTCATCCACGGAACCATTTTTTCCTGGATCATTTATGTCCTCGGACCGCTTCTATGGTGCCTTCAGACCTTGATTTTGATTCTGCGACACACGTCTTGACGCCCAAAATGTGTCACCTTAATTGAACGGCTGCAAAGCCGGACGTACGAACCGGCCGCGGTGCCGATATATAAATCGATTAGGGCCGGCCGCTGTTCATTACATTTATTTACTGGCATGATATTCTCTACGCTAATCAGAACACTGTCGAACTCAACTTCATATTGCTATCAGAACCATTAAGACACCGTGAATCACCACCAAGACAGCCGCTGAAGATCGCCGATACCAACGTTAACGCCGGCGCCGAAGATGAGCCTGCTCGACTACATAATGCTACACCACGCGTACGACGCTGAGCTGTCCGACACAATCCAGTCTTATCTTGAAAATTTTTCTCCACATAAACAACTCGTGGTTCTTCGTGAATTTTTTCAGCAAGCAACTGAAATCGACGAACTTCATACTCGTTCTGTCGCCCGCACTTGGGATTATTTAGAGGAACGATCGCTTTGGCAGAATGAATATTCATCTCTAGAAATATTTAAGGAAGCAATCGGTTTTACCACTTTTGTTCAGCCATTTCTCGAGAGGCACTCGCAATTAAGTGCAAGAGCGAAGAGTGAAAGGAACAACATATTGGAACATTGGAACATCGACATTGACGACGTTTTCCCACACGACATCCGGCCTGCCCACCTCTCTGTTTCATTGCTCTACAACTTAAGCAAGCTCTGTCGAATGGTCCCTCACAAAGACGCAATAGATCGGTTAAGGCTTCAGATTAATCATCGGCGCCGAAAGAAACACATGTCCCGACTCAAATCCGTTCAAGTCGCGGACATCAAGCAAGTCATTGAGTCCCTACGGTCGGCTACAACCGCCACTCCCAATTGTGTTACGCCCAAATCAACGTATTCGATCAGCTCAGCTGAACCGCGCGTCCGTCGCTCCCCTCGAAAACCTAAAGGTGGTACGTCAACAGCGGTCCTACAAACCAACACACGTTCAACGACTTCCTCTGCAACTGTTCAAGAAAAGACATGTTCTTGCTCTGAGGGGTTCCAACAACGACTGTCGCTGCGATCCAAACTTAAGACTGAGAATGAACTCATTGAGCTATTTGTTTTCATGGTCCAGTTTGAGCTCTCATCAGCTTGTTGGGATCATCTCCGAGTTTGCGCCGGTTACACCGTTGGCCTCATCTGTAACATTTCCCGAGAGACCCTCACCGAGCATATTAAGTTTGTGTATGACAATCTTTCTTCTCTTTCGGAGCTGAGAAACTCAACCAATCCTACATGGTTTCGGAGAAACTATCGATCATTGATGGAGACGGAATTGCTTGAGCCTTATCGTTATCCTCATATCGAGCCTCCCGAGATATCGATAGATCCCAAACTACTGTTCGCCCGCTATGCTAGTGTCGAGCTCTATCAGTTATGGCTAAGTGATGGAACAATCATCTTACCACTGCTTGACTACCTTGACCGTCCTGAAATCAAGGCGGCTATCGACACTGAATTCGAAATGTATCTTCATCATTTTCAAGAAAATTCTTCACGACCGGCGATGGGGTTTCTTCGAAACATGTTTTTCAGTCTCACTCAGCAACTGGTTCGACAAGACCCTGTCTGGTATGTCATGCAAGTCGCCTGCCGACCCGACCACTGTCCCCGACTCATTGCCTACCCTTATGTAGCCAAGTATGCCCAGCCGGGAGGCTCGACGGGTTTTCTTCATATGGATATCAACCTTGGGAAGTTCTTA
>Ga0335080_10002421_pt1 | contig 18574 bp, 19 predicted proteins | sample Lox_Sample_34_FD_206720 | JGI IMG/M metagenome (GOLD analysis project Ga0335080, IMG submission 206720) | Soil microbial communities from Loxahatchee National Wildlife Refuge, Florida, United States - Lox_Sample_3.4 | ecosystem: Environmental > Terrestrial > Soil > Wetlands | place: USA...
CGCATGATGGTGGTAGTCCATTCGGTCTCCTGGTCAGCTGCGGTTTCGTCACCATCAGCTTCCCAGTTCTCGACCGAATGGACAACAACCTATTGAAACTTCACAGCTAAAGCCGCATTCTTTGGCAGTTTCGGATCGCAGCGCTAAAGCGCTGCGCCACCCAAAATAAACACCCACCCCAAACTGCTGCGCCGCATCAAGATCGATGCTCCACCCCAAAAATCGCGACTCCATCCCAAATCCGCTGCCCCAAAGCGATGCTCCACACCCAAATCGCTACGGCCGCGCCGTCATGAAACGCAGGGTCGTGCAACAATCGGATGTCATCCAAATCATGGTGACCTGAAATCGCGCTGCTATAAGGGGAGATCTGCGATGAGAGGGCCGACGCTGCCGTGATTGAATTCCGGGACGTTTCTTATCGAGTGAATGGGATAGAGGTGCTCGCAGGGCTCAACCTGCGAGTCACTCGCGGGGAGACGCTCGTGCTCTTGGGGCGCAGTGGGTCGGGGAAGACGACGACGCTGAAACTGGTGAATCGTCTGGTGTCTCCGACTTCGGGGCAGATTCTCGTGAACGGAGAGGCGGTTGAACGCACAGATGTAATTCGGTTGCGCCGCGGGATCGGGTATGTGATTCAGGAGGTCGGACTATTTCCGCATTTCACGGTCGCACGAAACATCGCGTTGGTCCCGAAGATCGAAGGGTGGGCGGAGGAGCGGATTCGGGCGCGAGTCGACGAGCTACTGCAACTGGTCGGGCTTGGGGCCGAGCTGGCGATGAGATATCCGCATCAGTTGTCGGGAGGACAGCGGCAGAGAGTTGGGGTAGCGCGTGCGCTGGCGGCTGATCCCGAGATCCTGCTGATGGATGAGCCGTTTGGGGCGCTGGATCCGCTGACGCGAGACGATCTGCAGCGGGAATTCCTGGCTTTGCAGCAGCGGCTGCACAAGACGGTGGTGTTCGTGACGCACGACCTACGCGAGGCGTTACGTCTAGGGTCGCGGATCGCGCTGATGGAGGCGGGGAAACTCGTGACGCTGCTGACTCCGGAAGACTTCATGCAGTCGACAGACCCGTGGGCGTCAGCATACGTGCGGGCATTCGGTGATGGATTGGCGGCGAACCGGAGGGCGTCGTGAACGTCGTTCGATTCTTCATGGAGAACCAGGGATTCGAACTTACCGGCGAGCACCTGTGGCTGGTGGGGTGGTCGACTCTGTTTGCGATGCTGATCGGGATTCCCCTGGGGATACTGATCGCGCACCGCAGGCAGGTGAACAAGCCGGTGCTTGCGTTGGCGAATATTGTCCAGACGATCCCGAGCCTGGCGCTGTTCGGCTTTCTGCTGCCCATGCCGTGGCTGGGTGAGCGAGCGGATCGGCTGGCGATTCTCGCGCTCACGCTCTATGCGTTGTTGCCGATCATTCGGAATACTTACGCCGGGATTCGTGGCGTGGATGCCGCGGTCATCGAGGCCGGGCGCGCCATGGGGATGACGGGATCTCAGCTTCTGTTTCAGGTGGAGGTGCCGCTGGCTTTAAGCGTGATTCTTTCGGGTATACGGATCGCGATTGTGGTTTCGGTGGGACTAGCGACAATTGCGGCTGCTGTCGGTGCGGGAGGGCTTGGAGAGTTCATCTTTCGCGGATTGGCCATGGTTGATAATCGCGTGATTCTTGCGGGAGCGATTCCGTCGGCAATTCTAGCGCTGCTGGCCGATTTCGGCGTGGGCTGGGTGGAGAGGCGGTTGAAACCGCGATGAAGCGCTGGCTCGCGTTAGCCGTTCTGCTCGGAGTTTTCCCGCCTGCCTGTTCACGATCGCACTCTGACCGGATCGTGGTTGGCTCCAAGAACTTCACCGAATCGTTCATTCTCGGCGAATTGATCGCGCAGCAGATCGAGGCGCACAGCAATCTGAAGGTGGAGCGGCGCTTCTATCTGGCGGGAACCTATATTTGCCAGCAGGCGATGCTGGCGGGACGGATCGACGTTTATCCGGAATACACGGGGACGGCGCTGACCGCGATTCTCAAGCAGGGGATTTCGCGGAGCAAGCAGGACGTGTATGAGAAGGTGAAGAGCGAGTATGAGCGCCACTTTGCGCTCACGCTCGGACCACCCCTTGGGTTCAATGATACGTTTGCGATGGAGATCCGCGGAGAGGATGCGCGACGGCTGAATGTGCGGACGTTGTCACAGGCGGCGCAATTCGCTCCGCAGTGGAAAGCGGGATTCGGGTACGAGTTCATGGAGCGGCCGGACGGATATTGGGGCCTGGTGGAAACTTACGGGCTGAGGTTTGCGGAGCAGCCTCGGATTATGGATCTTGGGTTGTTGGGGCGCGCGCTGAAGGATCGTCGGATCGACCTGGCAGCGGGAAATACTACGGATGGGCTGATTCCGGCCCTTGACTTAGTCGTGCTGGAGGACGACCGGCACTACTTTCCGCCGTATGAGGCTGTGCCGGTGATCCGGGAGGAAGTCTTGCGTCAACATCCGGAAATCTCGGGAATTCTGGGTGCGCTTGCGGGGAAGATTTCTGACGCCGAGATGCAGCAGATGAATTACGCCGTGGATAGCCAGCATCGGGACACCCGGGAAGTGGTGCGGGAATTCCTGAGATTAAAGGGCCTGCAGTAGTGATCGGCTCAGACCGAAATAGATCCTTCCATTAGCAGCACAGCCTTGCCCTTCAGCAAGACTCGATCCTGCCTGACTTCACACCAGAGTTCGCCGCCGCGCTGAGAGAGTTGACGGGCGTGCAGATTCGTCCTGCCAAGGCGCTGGGCCCAGTATGGCGCGAGGGCGCAGTGGAGCGATCCGGTGACCGGGTCCTCGGGGACGCCATAGCTGGGGGCGAAATAGCGCGAGACGAAGTCGGCATCTGAGCCGCGGGCGGTTGCTGCGACCACAAACGGGTGGAGATTCTCGAGGAGCGCGAAGTCTGGATTAATCTGGCGGACCGAATCGCCTGTTCCGAGCACAACAATGTAAGCGTCGGTCGCTTCGAGTGATTCCACCGGGGGCGCGGGAAGCCTCAGAGCTTCCGCCAAGCCCGAGGGCGAGTTCGGGAGTTTCTTCGTGGTTAGCGCCGGGAAATCCATGACGAGATGCTCCGTCTCTTTCCTGACGAAAAGAGTGCCCGCGAATCTGGTCGCGAACTGCACGAAATCGTGTGGAACGTGCTGCTGGTTGAGCAGGATGTGGGCCGCGGCGAGCGTGGCATGACCACATAACCGGACCTCACAGAGTGGTGTGAACCAGCGCAACTCGTATCCGCTTTTGCCCGAGACTACAAACGCCGTCGCAGAAAGATTGTTTTCGGCGGCGACTTTGCGCAGTCGGTCGTCATCTAACCACGAGTCCAGAAGGCAGATCGCGGCAGGATTGCCCTGAAAGGGTTGTTCGGCAAAGGCGTCAACGTGAAACAGCGGGATGCGCATTCCGATTCAATTTTAACCGCGAAGAGTTTGGTTTCAGGCAGTTGCGGCGTAAAGCGAGGCGATGTATAGTCTGGAAACTCCGTCTGGGTGGCACGACCCGGTTATTCCGCGCGGCATTTTGGGGATGTCGCGGCGCCATCCGCTGATCCCGTTTCCGATCGCACCACACCTGGGGATACTGCCCACTTCGTGAACCACCGTCCGGAGGGCTGCATTGCAAACCGCCCAGAGAGAATCCGTCGTTGGGGAGTTGCTGCTTGAGAGGTTGTTGCATGCGCGCCGCGCCACGGATGCGCTGTTTGCCGTGGTTCGGGAGCACGCGGTCTATGATCGGCCGATCCCCGAGCGTCACCGCATCATTTTTTATGTGGGGCATCTGGAAGCGTTCGACTGGAATTTGCTTCATGAGAACGTTTTTGGCCTAAAGGCGTTTCATCCCCGGTTCGATCGTCTTTTCGCCTTCGGCATCGATCCGGTGGGAGGTGGACTGCCGACTGACCAACCTGCCGACTGGCCTTCGTATGAACAAGTGCGCGAATACGTAAGGAACGTCCGCAGCGCGCTGGATGAAAAATTGATGCGACTCGACGGCAACACTACGTATCAGCGGGATGGATTCTCGCTTGATACGTTGCTGAACGTCGCGATCGAGCATCGGCTAATGCATCTCGAGACGCTCGCCTACATGCTGCATCAGCTGCCGTTAGATCGAAAAGACCGGCCAACTGCAGGGTCAGCTCGGTTCAGTGCTCCTGTCGTACCTCAGATGATCAAGATTCCTGCCGGACGTGTCTCTCTCGGGTTGTCGCGCGACTCGGGCTCATTCGGATGGGACAACGAGTTCGAGTCTCATACGGTGTTGGTTCCTGCCTTTGAGATGGATCGATACATGGTGAGCAATGGACAGTTCCTTGAGTTCGTGCAAGCAGGAGGATATGACCAGCGGGAGTTCTGGGACACCGAGGTTTGGAAGTGGACGAGCGCGAACGGAGTGGGCCATCCGGTTTTCTGGCGCAAGGCTGGCAGTGGGTGGCTCTGCCGCACGATGTTCGATGAGATTCCTCTGCCGCTCGATTGGCCGGTTTACGTCAGTCATGCTGAGGCTTCTGCATACGCCCGGTGGGCAGGCAAGGTACTTCCAACTGAGGAGCAATGGCAACGGGCGGCCTACGGTTCTCCTGAGGATGCGGAGAGATTCTATCCGTGGGGTGACGACGCGCCCACTTCGGAGCGTGGCAATTTCGATTTCCACAGTTGGGATCCTGTCGCGGTGAACGCCCATCCGCTCGGGCGGAGTGCATTTGGTGTCGAGGGGATGCTGGGTAACGGTTGGGAGTGGACCTCGACCGCCTTTGGGCCGTTCCCGGGATTCGAGCCTTTTCCTTTCTATCGCGGATACTCTGCGGACTTTTTCGACGGGAAACACTTCGTTCTCAAGGGCGGATCGGCGCGCACGGCGGAGTGCATGTTGCGGCCGTCGTTCCGCAACTGGTTCCAATCACATTACCAGTACGTGTACGCAGGTTTCCGCTGCGTGAAGGCCCAGGCCAAGGAGTGAGTCATGCTGATTCATGCGATCCCGAGCAACGTTAACTATGAATTCGCGCTGGATGTGCGTGATGGGCTTACTCGCGACGGTCAAAAAGAACTGCCTTCGAAATATCTATATGACGACGTCGGGTCAGCCCTGTTCGAGGTGATCAGCCATCTGCCGGAATATGGCTTGACGCGGGCGGATGAGCGCCTGCTGCGGCGGCACGCGAAGGAAATTGTGGAGCGGGTGCGCGAACCGGTGGCTGTGGCCGAGCTGGGCAGCGGCAGTGGACGAAAGACTCGCTATCTGCTGGAGGCATTCTGCCGCAAGCAGCGGACATCGTACTATCCTGTTGAGATTTCGCACTCGGCTCTGGTGATGTGCGAGCGGGAACTGAGCGATATCGACGCGATCAGCATTCTCGGATTCGAGCGGCAATATCTGGATGGGCTGCTTGAAGTCGCCGCCTATCGAAAGCCGGGCCAGTATCTCTGCGTTCTCTTTCTGGGGAGCACGATTGGAAATTTTGACCGCGCCGCAGGAGTGAACTTTCTCTCGCAGGTGCGGAACATTCTCCAGCCTGGAGACTCGCTGCTGCTGGGGACAGATCTGGAAAAATCGAGCTCGGAGTTGATTCGAGCCTACGACGACGAGCTGGGAGTGACGGCGGCGTTCAATCTGAATCTGCTGGGGCGCATCAATCGAGAACTCGGTGGCGATTTCCGCCTGGCTGATTTTCAGCATGTGGCGCGGATTAACAGAGAGGCTCGCAGCGTTGAGATGCATCTGCTTTCGAGGAAGCGACAGGTAGTGAATATCCCCGGGGCTGAGATCGTCGTTGAATTTCAGGAGGGCGAGACGATCTGGACAGAGAGCAGTCACAAGTACTCAGTCGATGAAATCTGCGCTACGGCCCGCGAGGCCGGATTCCATTGCGAGGTGCAGTGGGTGGACGAGCAGTGGCCCTTTGCGGAGAACCTGCTGGTGGCCGTGTAGCGGCCGTCGAGCGATCGACGGCAGAGATCTCTTCAGCGGTTTGCGATCAACACGACCTCGACCGGCGCCACGCCTGGAGATTGATGGCACTCACCACCATGCAGAAAACGTTGGCGGGTATGAATCCCAGTTGCGCGGTGCGGAATCCGATGATGCACATGATGACGCTGTTCAATGCGGCCAGAGCCCAGCCTTCCCAGCACCGGCGCCCCACAAGAATGGTGGAAGCGACGGTCAGAATGCACGAAAGATAATCAAGACGAAGCACGAATGAAAGACCTCCGGAATCATTTTGAGCAAGAACAACGCGGTTGTGCTGTGATTTGAGACCTTCGTTACATGACCGAGGTCACTTGACTCGAGGCTAAAGACTGTTTGGGAGACGCTATGGGGACACAATGCGCGCATCTGGATCAGATCAAGATTGAGAAAACCGACAAGCATGTATGCGAAGAATGCTTCAAGATCGGCGACACCTGGGTTCACTTGCGCCTTTGCCTGAGCTGCGGGTATGTGGGGTGCTGCGACTCGTCAAAGAACAAACACGCCACCAAGCACTTCCGGAAGACGAAGCATCCGCTGATACGCTCGATTGAGCCGGGGGAAGCGTGGGTGTGGTGCTACGTCGACGAAGTGGAAGCTGGAGAACTAAACGCATAGCGAACCGCGGCGCAGGGCGGAGAAGTTTGCGCGACCAAACGAATTCCCTCCGTATCTAAGGATCATTCGTCGACTTGCTTTGAAAGAGGGCCGACTATGGGCAAACCGATTCTGTTAACGGTCGATGACGATCCCGATGTGCTGCGGGCGATCGAGCGGGATTTGCGAACGCAGTATGGCGCGGAATACCGCGTACTTGCCAGCGATTCGCCCCAAGGTGCGCTCGATCTGCTGAAGGGCTTGAAGGTGCGCAACGACGGCGTGGCGCTGCTGCTGGCCGATCAGCGCATGCCGCAACTGGATGGCGTCGGTTTCCTGCAGGAAGCGCGGCAGATCTATCCAGAGGCCAAGCGCGCGCTTCTCACGGCTTACGCTGACACGAATGCGGCGATCAGCGCGATCAATCAGGCCAACATCGACTATTTCTTCATGAAGCCGTGGGATCCGCCCGCCGAGCATCTCTATCCGCAACTCGATGATCTGCTGGATGACTGGCAGGCTTCGTATCGTCCGGCATTCCAGGGAATTCGCGTGCTGGGAACGCGGTGGTCGCCGCGATGTTACGAGTTGCGCGATTTTCTGGCACGGAGTCACGTGCCGTATCAGTGGATCGACGTGGAAGGTGCGGCGAATGATCCGGAGACGAAGCGGCTTCTGGACGCGCTTGGGCCGGATGCGGCAGAGCTTCCGGTAGTCTTGTTTCCCGACGGTGCCAAGCTGCTGAATAGTGCTCCGACCGAAGTGGCGCAGAAGGTGGGACTGCGCACGCGGGCCGAGACGAGCTTCTACGATCTGGCGATCGTTGGAGGCGGCCCGGCGGGGTTGGCGGCTGCAGTGTATGGAGCATCAGAAGGCCTGCATACCGTGATGGTGGAGCGGGAAGCGCCCGGCGGACAGGCGGGCATGAGTTCGCGGATCGAGAACTATCTGGGATTTCCGACCGGCTTGAGTGGCGGGGATCTGGCGCGGCGCGCGGTCGTGCAGGCGCGAAGATTTGGAGTGGAGATTCTCGCGCCGCAGACGGTGGTCAGCACGCGGACCGAGGGGTCGTACCGCATCATCAAGTTGGCAGATGGCAGCGAGATCTCGTGTCATGCTTTGATGATCGCCACTGGCGTCCAGTGGCGGCGCTTGGAAGCCCCGGGGGTCGACCGCCTGCAGGGTGCCGGAGTCTATTACGGTGGTGGCGCGACCGAGGCGCTCGCGTGCAAGGGGGAGATCGTCTACGTGATTGGGGGCGCGAACTCTGCCGGGCAGGCGGCCATGAATTTTGCGAAATACGCCGAGCGGGTCGTGATACTGGTGCGTGGCGATTCGCTATCTGCAACGATGTCGCAGTATCTAATCGATCAGATCAAAGAGACTCCCAACATACAGCTGTGGACGCACGCCAGCGTCGCCGAGGTGCATGGGGATACGCACTTGGAGGAAATCTCGGTGCTGTGCTCCGATACGAGCAAGATCGAGCGCGTGCCGGCAAGTTCCATGTTTATCTTTATTGGCGCTCTGCCGCGCACCGATTGGCTCGGCGACGCGATCGCGCGCGATGACCGCGGCTTCATCTTGACCGGTCCCGACCTGATGCAAGGGGGAGGGCGTCCGAAGAAGTGGACGCTGGATCGGGATCCGTTTCTGCTGGAGACCAGCGTACCCGGCGTGTTTGCGGTCGGTGATGTGAGGCATGGGTCCGTTAAACGAGTAGCGTCCGGGGTTGGCGAAGGATCTGTGGCCGTTCAATTCATCCATCAATACTTGAGCAAGGTCTAAATGGGCGAAGTTCGCGAACTGCTGCGTCAGAGTCCGATGTTCATCGACCTGCCGGACGACCAGATTCTCTGGTTCCTCGGCCAGGCGCGAGAAGTCCAACTGAAAGCTGGGGACATTTATGCGCGGCAGGGAGATGTCGCAGACTCGATGTTCGTGCTGCTGGAAGGCGAGTTCCAGTGGCGGGGCGAGTTCGCGGGGGGCGAGACGTTTGTCCGCGATCTGAAAGCGGGGGAGGTATCCGGAGTCCTTCCTTTCTCCCGCATGAAGAACTACTCGCTGAGCGGTCGTGCGCTGAGTGATGGGCGCTTACTGAAATTTCCCGCATCACAACTGCACGAGCTCGTGAAGACGATGCCGGAACTGGCGAACCGGCTCGTGGGACTGATGTCGGATCGGATTCGCGAAGCCACGCGTTTTGAGCAGCAACGGGACCGGTTGGCGGCTCTCGGGAAACTCTCGGCCGGATTGGCACATGAGTTGAACAATCCGGCATCGGCGGCGAAGCGCGCCAGCAGCCAGTTGCGCGATCTTCTGAAGCGGATTCGCAACGCGAGTCATGAACTTGGGCGGCGAAATCTTACGGCCGAGCAAAGAGCGGAGATTGAGAGCCTCGAAGCGTCACTGATGCAGGCGGATGGGCCGCCGCCCGATCCGCTGACGGTGAGTGATCTCGAGGATCAGATCGACTCTCTGCTGCGCAGTCACGGGCAGAGTGATTTGTGGCAGCTGGCAGGAGATCTCGCGCGGCGGAATTTCCAGCCAGGAAGGCTGGACCCTCTGTTCGCGGCTCTCGACACCGACACGGCGCGCGCGGCGCTGGTGCGCATCTCAGCTTCCATCGAGATTGCCGGGCTGCTGAACGAAATTGAAAGCAGCACATCGAGAATCTCAGATCTGGTGCGGGCGATCAAGGAATACACGTTCATGGACCAGGCCCCGTTGCAGAACGTGGACATCGTCAAGACACTCGAAAATACGCTGACCATCCTGAATCACAAACTGAAGAAGGGCGTCGCCGTGCAGCGGGAGTATGACAAACTGCCGATGGTGGTGAATTCCTTCGGAAGCGAGCTGAGCCAGGTGTGGACCAATATTATCGACAACGCGATCGATGCGATGGGCGGCCAGGGGAAACTCCGCGTGCGGACATACCGCGAGGACGATTGTGTGGTAGTGGAGATTGGAGACAACGGGCCGGGGATTCCTCCGGAGGTGCAGCCGCGCATCTTTGAGCCGTTCTTCACGACGAAGGGTGTGGGTGAAGGCACGGGCCTGGGTCTCGACACGGTGCAGCGCATCGTGAAAAGACATCGCGGCAGCATTCAAGTGCATTCCAAGCCGGGCGACACACGGTTTCAAGTGTGGCTGCCCTTGGCTGGCTCGAACTAGTTCCCGGCTCATCTCTGTTTTGGCTTTCGACACTCGGATGGAGGCCTTTGCATGAATCCTTCCTCGTACGATGCGATCGTGATCGGTTCCGGGCAAGGCGGCAATCCACTGGCGATCGCACTGGCGCAGGCCGGGATGCGAACGGCACTGATTGAGAGGAAGCACGTTGGCGGAACCTGCATCAATGAAGGATGCACTCCGACGAAAACGATGGTGGCGAGCGGGCGTGTGGCTTATCTGGCGCGCCGGGCTGCGGATTACGGGGTGAAGACCGGGCCGATCACGATTGACCTCGAGAAGGTGCGCGAACGCAAACGAAACATGGTTGCCAGTTTCAGGGGTGGGAATGAAGGACGCATCGCGAAGACTCAAGGGCTTGAGTTAATTTGCGGGGAAGCAAGTTTCAACGGACCGAAGACTGTCGTGATCACATTCCCGGCAGGTCAGCGAACGGTCTCTGCAGAACGAATCTTCATCAATGCGGGGACGCGGCCGGCGCGGCCGAAGCTGGAGGGACTTGATCGGGTGCCGTTTCTCGATAACGAGTCGATCATGGAGCTGGGATTGGTTCCCGATCATCTGCTGGTTCTCGGCGGGGGATATATTGGGCTCGAATTCGGCCAAATGTTCCGGCGGTTCGGCAGCCGCGTGACGATTGTGCAGTCGGCAGGGCAATTGCTCACGCGCGAGGATATGGACGTCGCCGTGGAAGTGACGAAGATTCTGCGGGAAGACGGTATTGAGATCCTGCTCCACGCGAAGGCAATCCGAGTGACTCAATCCTCGAAGGAGATTCGCCTTGAGGTGCAGGCAGAAGGCGAAACTGCAGCACTCACCGGCTCGCACCTGCTGGTAGCTACCGGTCGTATGCCGAATTCCGACTCGCTGAACCTTCCCGCAGCCGGTATACGGACAGATGCGCACGGCTTTATTGAGGTGAACGAGCGGCTGGAAACGTCGGCGGCAGGTGTCTACGCCTTGGGCGACATCAAAGGCGGTCCGGCGTTCACGCACATTTCCTATGACGACTTTCGGATTTTGCGGGCGAACCTGCTGGAGGGGAAATCCGCCTCCACCAAGGATCGCCAGGTGCCGTACTGCGTGTTTATTGACCCGCAACTCGGGCGCATCGGCGTGACGGAGAGCGAGGCGCGGGCGCAGGGCCGCCACATTCGTGTGGCGAAGATGCCGATGACTTACGTTGCCCGTGCGCTTGAGGTCGACGAGGCCCGCGGCTTCATGAAAGCTATTGTCGACGGCGCGACCGACCAAATTCTCGGCGCAGCAATTCTCGGGATTGAGGGCGGCGAGGTAATGGCGGTCATCCAGATGGCGATGATGGGAAGGCTGCCTTACACTGCGCTCCGCGATGCGACCTTTGCTCATCCGACTCTGGCCGAGTCTCTCAACAACCTATTCATGGCGATGGACTGAGGTTAGCCTGGCCCTTTCATTTCACGCCGGAGTCTTGGTTGCACCTAGTCGGATCAACGGGATGTAACGCTCGTCTGTCCGATGTTCTGCTTCAGGAATGCCGTCAACTCATCCAGCGCAGATCTGACATTGTCGAGCCGGGCTACATCAAGATCGAGAAGGAAGTCCAACGGTCGCAGGAAGGGTGCAGTCTCGAGAGTACCGCCGGAATCAAGGATTTCGCACAATTTCGCGTACAGCATCTTGCCGTCACCCTCGGTAAATAGTTCGCCCAAAATGACCTGTGAAGAATCCCAAAGCCCGAACTCGCCGCCAAAAGCGTCGCTGACTCGCAGCAGAAGCCGGTTGAGTTGATCTGCATACAGAGGATCTATCTCCGTCAGAGGTGAATGGGCTTGTATCGCCCAGACGCTTTGGAAGTAAGAGCACACGTAGTAAAGGGTAGTTGTTGCGAAGATGCCTTCATAACGCATCCAGACGGCAAAGTCAGGCCGGCGAAGATCGCGAGCTGCATGATCCTTCACGATCTTGAACCACTTCTTGGCCGCTTCATAATGACCATTCTCCATCTTGAATTTGAGTTCGCTCAGCCTTCCGTTAAGTTTGACAGCCCAATAACTCAACGGACTGACATACTTTTGGCGAAGCATGTGAACCTGACCCTTTTCCTGTAACTCGAACTGTTTTTCGAGTTTCCTGAAGTCCTCGCGGTAGTTGCGCTGAGCGATGGTAAAGGCACCGGCGCTGGTGATGATTGCCGGCACGAATCCAGCGATAAGTGTGACGACCAACTGTGAGCCGAGTGGAAGTGATTCGAGCATTTGTCCCTCCAGAGCCGTGTCCTAAAGTGATTGGCGTAAGGCGCCATCGAAGCGAACGAGTCCCAGCCACCGATACCGCACAACTCTACACCGCAGGTTCGGTTAAGATCTTGTCCTTGGATTAATCGCCTATGAACGTTCACCTGATTGACGGCACCTACGAACTGTTCCGTCACTTCTTTGCCGTTCCTTCTGCGAAGAACGACAGCGGGCAGGAGATCGGAGCGGTGCGAGGTGTCCTCGCTTCCGTGTTCTCGATGATCGAGGCGGGCGCGACTCATCTCGGAGTGGCCACAGATCATGTGGTCGAGTCTTTCCGCAATGAACTCTATACCGGATACAAAACGAGCGAAGGTGTGGCGCCTGAGTTGCTGTCGCAGTTCCGGATCCTGGAAGAGGCGTTACAGGCGATGGGCGTTGTGGTCTGGCCCGAGACTCATTTTGAAGCTGACGATGCGCTGGCATCGGCGGCCGCCAAGGCGTCGGCGGATGAGCAGGTGACGCAGGTGCAGATTTGCACTCCGGACAAGGACCTGGCGCAATGTGTTCGCGGAGCCAGAGTTGTGCAGGTGGACCGGCGGCGTAACATCGTGCGGGATGAAGCGGCGATTAAAGAAAAGTTCGGCGTCAAGCCCGAGTCGATCCCGGACTATCTGGCCGTGACCGGCGATACGGCGGATGGATATCCCGGGATTGCCGGATGGGGAGAGAAGGCAGCGTCGAGCGTCTTGTCGAAGTACGGGCATCTTGAGGGCATCCCGAAAGACTGGCACAACTGGGATCCGTCGATCCGGCGGGCGCGACCGCTGGCCGAAGTGCTGTTTGGAGCGTGGGACGAAGCCCTGTTGTATCGGAAACTCGCGACCCTGCGGCTCGACGCCCCGGTGTTCGAGTCGGTGGAAGAGTTGCGCTGGAATGGGCCGCGGGTCAACTTCCAGGTGACGTGCGAGCGTCTGCGAGCCGCAGCGCTCTACCGGCGAGTTTCCGCGAGGGCGCCCGCGTAAGCGGATGACGGAATTATTGGTTTCTGGCTTAACTTCCGAGGTGACAGCAAATGATCCGAAAAATCCAGATCTTGACGTGCTGTTTCGTGCTGGCCTGCGCAAGCCATTACGTTGCGGCGCAAACGTCTCCAGCGCTGCTGGTGCTTGAGAAGAACGACAAGACGATGGCGATCGTGGACCCCGCGACTTTGAAGGTGGTTGGGAGAGTGCCCGCGGGCGAGGACCCGCACGAGATTGTCGCTTCCGAGGATGGGAAGTTCGCCTACATCTCCAACTATGGGGCATTTCAGAATCCGCAGCACACGCTCTCCGTGGTGGACTTGTCCGCGCAGAAGGCTCTGCCAGCAGTGGATCTGGGAGCGTTGCGCGCGCCACATGGGTTGGAAATGGTGAATGGCAAAGTTTATTTCACGGCGGAAGGCAGCAAGGTGATCGGGCGCTACGATCCGGCGACGCGGCAGATCGACTGGACTTTGGGCATCGGGCAGAACCGCACCCACATGCTGGCCGTGAGCAAGGACGAAAGCAGGATCTATACCGCGAACGTGAACTCCGACACGATCGGCGTTCTCGATCGCGACAAGAACGGGGACGCGTCCGGCTGGGCTCAAACCTCGATTCCGGTGGGGAAGGGGCCGGAGGGATTCGACGTGTCGCCCGACGGAAGGGAACTGTGGGCGGCGAATTCGCATGATGGGACGCTCTCGATCATCGACCTGGGGACGCGCAGAGTCGTGCAGACACTTGACCTGCACACGAAATTCGCGAACCGAGTGAAATTCTCACCCGACGGGAAGCTGGTTCTGATCTCAGATCTGGGGATGGGGGATCTGGTTGTGCTGGACGCCTCCGGGCGGAGAGAGTTGAAGCGCGTGAACCTGGGTCGCGGCGTCGCCGGGATTTTGATCGTGCCGGATGGATCGCGGGCATATGTGGCCGTCAGTCCGGACAGCGAGGTCGCTGTGGTGGACCTGAAGACGTTCGCAGTGACGGGGCGCATCTCGACCGGCAAAGGGCCGGACGGACTAGCGTGGGCGGTGAGGAAGTAAAGGGTGCAGCATGGTAAACTTCTTAAGGCTGTTGAGATTTAGCCGCAGCATCCATCGGTAGGATTCAAGCAGGCCCGTAGCTCAGCTGGTCTAGAGCGCTTCCTTGACACGGAAGAGGTCGATGGTTCGAATCCATTCGGGCCTACCATCTTTTGCAACAAGTTACGCACGGTAGGTGGTCTCAGAGGTTTGATTTGTGTCATGGTTTGTGTCATAACCAGCTGTTTTGGTGCTTACGGCGAGTGCTTCTAAGGCTGTCCTCTTCGCTTCCATCCGCACGTGGCTGTACCGCTCCAACATGCGACGGCTCACATGTCCTGCAATCGCCATGATGGTTGAGTCGGACGCACTATTCTCCGCAAGCTGCGTAATGGCACAGTGGCGCAGATCGTGGAAACGGAAACCCGCCAAACCAGCTTTCTTGGTGAGAGTCCTCCAGGCCGATCGCCAGCTTTTCAGATGCCGCTTGGGATCAAATTCCGTGATCTTGTAATCGATCACCCCATCAACTACCCGCTTGCCGATGAGTTTGAATTTTGGAACAAAGGCGGCAAAGACGTAGTGAGAGGTTTCGACCGTACCAAACCCTTCTGCTCTCCGTCGTAGTCTTCCAAGGGCGGACGCAGCCACATCGGTCAGCGGTACGATTCTCACACCCGCGTCTGTCTTCGATTTCCGGATCGTCAGCGTCCTTGCGAACAAATCCACATCCGACCACTGCAGCCCCTTCAACTCGCAGCCCCGCGCCGTCGTATTGAGGCAAAGAATTGCGGCAAGGTAGGCCGTCTCCCACTCTGGCCGCAGGGCAGCGGTCCTAAGCAGCCTCTGCTTTTCTTCCTCGGTAAGGGCCTTGCCGATGGTCGAAGGCTCGCGTAGCGGGCGTATATCGTCAGCAACGCGTGCCCAGAGTCTGGCACGCTTCATGATGCGGCGGAGAATTCCGAGTTCCGCGTTGAGAGTCGCGGGACCAACACCCTGCTCTGCCCTCCAAGTTCGATACTCAGTAATCCGCTTGGCTGAAACCAACCTCAGCGGTTCCTGTTTGAAATAGGCGCGCAATTGTACGAGCAGTTGTTTCTCTTTGGCTTGGCTCGCGTGAGCTAATTCCAGCTTCCGAGCAGCAACGTAATCATCTGCTGCCTGCCCGAAAGGTTGCCGGGCAAGCGAAGTGGAGGTCTGTGTTAGCTTGCCCTCCATCGCTTGCCCGATGAGTTCCTTTTCCTTGGCCTGCGCTTCGCGCCAGTCCTTGGTTCCGAGAGACTGTCGGAATCGCTGGCCATTTATGACGAAGTGGCAGTGCCACGTCTTAGCGCGTTTTACGAGTGACACGTTCGCTCCTTTCCGTTCCTACGATTCGCGTTTTACCTTTTTCCTTCCACCACTTGAGGGCATATTGGTTCTGGGCATACCTCGTACACTCACCCAGTTCACAAAACCGCTGCGATGTTCGCTTCGCAATGAAGAACGGTGCAGCACATTCGGGATTGCCACACTTGCGAAACCTCTGAAAGTGCTCCAATACCGCCATCACAACGCGAGCGGGCAGGTTTTGCCAATCGGGCAAAAGGCGCCCGGTGCGAATATCCGGCACCCAAGGAAGAAGCACCAACGACGGTTCACGTGCCTGCGTGCTCCACCTAAGCCAAGCGTCCAAGATTGAGTTCGACCGCTTGTCTGAAACGGTCCGCTCCCAGATAAGTCGCAAGTCGTTGCGGAGTTCGAACATACTCCGGTCTTTGAAGTCTGAAGGAAACCTCTTGGAAAAACGCTGCCATCCATCGTCGCGAAGGTTCGCAAGTTCTAGCAGCAGTTTACGGTCATAGTCGCGAATTTCATGGGCCTCAATCTCTTGAAAGGCATCCCGATTGGCTTTGTAGAATTCGAGTCGATCGCTCGCGGTTTGTAGCGTTCTGATTTTTTCTTTGGCCTGAAGGGCGCGTCTTGAGGGCTTCCGAGCTTTTCTCTGTGTGACCACGCTTTAGCTCAACAATCTTCTTGACCTAAAGCTACGCTACCACTAAGAGTAGTTGTGTGCAAGCGAGAAATGGAGGCCACGCGCAGTGAACAGACAACTCAGCGTAAGTGAGGTAGCCCGCAGACTCGGCATTTCTTTGGATGGTGTATATCGACTTCTCTACTCGGGGAAGCTTGCGGGATCGAAGATCGACGGCAAATGGCGTATTCCAGTCACGACGGTCGATGCTCGTCTTAGAAAGCGGGGTCAGCCGTGAACGGCGGTATTCTGAGGCTACTCAACTTGCGCGAGGTCGCGAACTGTTGCCATGTGTCGCCGCACACCGTGAGGAAATGGGTACGGATAGGCAAGTTGCGCCCAGTGCGAATTTGCCGACGGTTGCTATTCCGCCCTGAGGAGATTTCACGCTTCCTAGGGATTTCAGCGAGCCATGAGAGTGACTGTGACTCGTGAAGGCCTCTTCGCTCTTCCCTTCGATGAATTCATTCAAGAGGCGATCAAACAGAACGAAGCACCTCCCCAGGATCACAAGTGGCGTTCATCTCTCTGGGAATTCACGCGCTGGATCAAAGCTCGAAAGGAAGTGAGAGGCCTGAACGGCTATGACGGTGCGCGGATGGTTGAGGTCGTGCTCACTCGTCACACTGCGAAAGGCAAGGACCCTTGGGACTTTCACTTCGGAAATCTAGTTTTGATTTCCGATCCTCGCGCAGAGTTCATAGACACATGGGACAAGGTCAAAATACCAGCGAACATGGATGCTCTTACTGTCGCGTCGCAAGGGGCAAAGGAACGCCCGCTTAGACCGACTCGAATCTACTCGTCCGTATACTGCGAGTTCGTGTCTCTAGCGGGGCATCTACAGCGCGGAAGACCCGGCCAAGTCATCGCCCTTCCAGTGGAGAGAATTGCCGAAATACTAAACTGCAACCGGAAGTCTGTGAGCTTGTATTTGAAATTTGCATTGAGGGAAGGGTTGATCACAAAGGTCTCAGATTGCGTTCCCCATCACAGGGCAGCGGAATTCACGTTTGCGATCGATCGATTCGATTGGGCAACACTTCGGCAACTACCGTGACCTTCTCTCCTTCAAAGTAGTTCCCACTAGATAACCTAGAGGCACTAGAACCCCCAGAAACGCCAGATGCAGCAAGGTTCTTCAGAACATCCAGACTCTTCAGATTCGGCAAGACAAAGCAGGATTTTTGAGGACAAAACATGATGGCGCGTTTTAGTCAGAATGTTGACTGTCTTGCTCCGCACAAAGCCGCTGCATGCTTCAAAGCCTTGACAAATCGTCGAGCATAGTCAGGTGTGCTGAATCCTATCTGGATTGAAGTCATATCGCGGGGCTGATTCTTGCGTTCAGGTTGATCGCAGTAGGCGCCGTTGTCTGGCTGTGCTTTGCACAGCTCGTCCTTTAATTTTCCGCCGTCTTTTGGGCGGTACCCTGACTTCCAACTTGAGCCAGTACTTTCTTCATGGATTTTCGGCTCAGCGTTGAACGTTCTTAAAGTGAGAAATTTTCCTTGCTCATCATCGCAGTTCCAGACCGTCGCTGGTCCGGTTATCGTTTCAAACGGCGCACACGAGTTTTCGATACGGATCGAATTGAGATCAATGTCTTTGAGATCAAACGTGTCGATGGCATGCATGACAAAGTGCTTGCCTAAGAGAAACCCCATATCGTTGTCGTCTATGTCTATCTCAAATCTTACCCGGCAGCCCACATGAGAAAATTTTGTGATCGTTTCTTCGTGATATGGGTCAAGGTCGGTCTTTATCCAATCGGGTGGGTATTGGCTGTGTGGCGTCGGTCGATGGAATACCCGGTTGTTATGCTCTGATGGTTCGAGGGTGTTCACCATCCAATTGAACGTCTCATCCAATGACTGGGCGTGGCCTGTACTGGATTTCACGAAGACCACCATCGCAAGCAGCAAGGTCTGGCGCAAAGTATGCCTCAATGCGCAGTGGGTCATCCCTTCCTCCGGAGTTCGCCGCCTTCAAAGACACATAGGGGTCCCAAAATACTACATGGGGCAGGGGGATGGCCAAAACTTCCCGTCTGCGGGCAGCCGAAGGCCCGCCGCACGGTGTTCAAGCCTTTGCAGTAAGCCGCTAGCCAGCAACCGTTCAACTTTGAACGGTTGGGGTGAGGGTAGCACATGCGCCAATGCAGAGAGCGACCCGCCGAAGGCCGACCGCACGAGGAGGTAGTTGGCCATCCCCCGCCCCCCTGTGACATTTTGGGACCCCTAACCGCGACGCGTGTCACAGCTTGTGTCATAACCGTCCCGTCCCTATGTGTGTCGTGTGAATTCTAGTCATGTCGCTCGCGCACAGACAAGTGGGCAGGAAGAGCGCGGGTACCCGCGTTCTTCCTGCCCACTTGTCTCAGTCAGGCTCCCTCAGTCTCTAGCTGTTACACTCCGTTGACCGAATTGACACGGAAGAGGTCGATGGTTCGAATCCATTCGGGCCTACCATTCAATTCCA
>Ga0335080_10002422_pt1 | contig 18570 bp, 25 predicted proteins | sample Lox_Sample_34_FD_206720 | JGI IMG/M metagenome (GOLD analysis project Ga0335080, IMG submission 206720) | Soil microbial communities from Loxahatchee National Wildlife Refuge, Florida, United States - Lox_Sample_3.4 | ecosystem: Environmental > Terrestrial > Soil > Wetlands | place: USA...
CCGACCGCGCGGGGCGTGGGGTGGGTGTGCCGGATGCACTGGAAGTCCCACCACCAGGAGCGACCGTCAATCACGAGGTAGAGATTGCGTACGTAGACGGCTGGAACGCCTGCCGTGAGGTGATGCTCGCCAAGGCGGGAGAGGTGGAGCTTACTGGTGACTTCGCAGAGTGCTATATCACTGAGGATGCCTTAAAGGCGCTTCGTGATCCGGAAATAGGGATTGCATGCGTCAGGCGCGTGAAGTCGGAACGAGCCAGAACTCCGCTTTTCTTGCACATCTCCACCCAGCGCGGTGACGGCAGTGATATGGGGGAGTCCGACAAATGACCTACGAGAAATCCCTCACTACTGTTCGTTCGACGGGCCTAGGTCATCTCGCTCGGAGCCCGGCGCATTTCAAAGCCTGGGTCGAGGAGCCGGAAGTCATCAAACCCGCGTTCGAGTTCGGCAAAGCCTTCCACTGTTACCTGTTGGAGCCGGAGAATTTCGATGCACGCTACATTGTACGTCCCGCGTTCGGCGACCTACGCTACAAGGACAACAAGACGGAATATCTCGTATGGAAGGATGAAGCCGGCGAGCGATCCGAGGTCACTGCCGAGGACATGGCCACCATACAAGGCATGGTTAATGCGATTTCCAGGCATGCCATCGCAAAGCGTCTGGTACGAGGTGGGTTCGCCGAACAGAGGATTGCCGTTCCTCGTGGATCGCTTGAACAGATCGCATCCCCTGATTATATCCTCCCGAACAAAGGCATCGTTGTCGATCCTAAGTCTTGCGATGCGGCTGGTGCGAGGGATGTAGAGCGCTCCATCAGCAATTACGGCTATCTCATGCAAGCCACTCACTACCTGAGCGTGTTGAGTGAGTACGGTTTGGACGTCCGTTCGTTCGTGTTCCTGTTCGTGGAGAAGTCGGCACCGTACGGAATCTTTGTCGGTGACTTGGACCCGGAGGATCTGGCATGGGCCGAGGACCGTAGGCAGCAATTGATGGACATTCAGGAGCGTTGTGTACAGGAAGGGAAATGGCCTGGGTATGATGAGCATATCCAGCGGATTAAGTTGCCCGTGTGGGCGAGGACATGAGTATGGCAGTCACCGAAAAAAGCTGGTTCCTCTACGGGGCCCAAGGCACGGGTAAATCCCGCATAGCGCCGAAGGTCGCGAAGAAGCTGGGGTTGAATGAGATTGTCGACCCTTACCACTTAGGCGATCCCATCAAGCTATCAGGCGTGCTGTACGTCTGCGAGTTACCACCCACCAACGTGCGTCGCGTGATGCACATCGAATTTGCTAAACGACTGACGAGGACGGGAGCATGAGCAACGAGATCACTCTAAGCAACGAAGAAAACGCATGGACGCTCGCACAACGGCAGGCGAAGGCGTTTGCGTCGTCGGATCTTGTGCCAAAGAATTTTCAAGGTGAGAAGGGCATTGCGAATTGCCTCATCGCCATGAACCTGGCCAAGCGCATCGGAGCGGATCCGCTGATGATCGCGCAGAACATCCATGTGATTCAGGGTCGCCCGAGCTTTAGCTCCACGTTCCTGATCGCATCGGTGAACTCGTGCGGCAAGTTTTCCCCGCTGCGTTTCGAGTTCAAGGGCGAGATTGGCCAGAAGGACTACGCCTGCCGTGCATGGGCCATCGAGAAGGAAACCGGCGAGCGCCTGGATGGCACGTGGATCACTTGGGAGATGGCGAGCGCTGAAGGCTGGATCAGCAAGCCGGGGAGCAAGTGGAAGACGATGCCCCAGCAAATGATCTCCTATCGAGCGGCGTCGTTTTGGCAGCGACTGTACGCCCCGGAAATCAGCATGGGCTTGCTCAGCACCGAAGAGCTGGCCGACATTTCGCCGGCACAGGTTCGCCAGATTCCGGTGGAGACGCAGGAGCTTGAAACGCTGCTGTTGGCTGATACGGTCGAAGTTCCTGACGACGGCGATGCTGCGGAGGACGTCATATGAAAAACATGCTCCGCCCCGTGGACGTCTGCAAGATGCTCCACACGACGCTCAAGACCTTGCGCAAGATGCGCGATGACAAGGTAGGCCCGCGTTATATCCAGCTCGGCAACGACCCGCGCTACATCCGCTACATGCAGGAGGATGTCGAGAAGTGGGTGTACGAAAAGCGCAGCAAGTCGGTGGACTTCTAGGCCATGCTAACGCTCCGGGGGTATCAGGAGGAAGCGATTGCGCGGCTGCGGTCCAACTACCAGCAGGGCGTGAGGTCGCAACTGCTGGTAAGTCCGACCGGATCGGGTAAGACGGTGATGTTCACAGCGATGACGCAGAGCGCCATGAAGCGGAACAAGCGCATATGGATATGCGCTCACCGCGTGGAGTTGCTCGATCAGATCGGAGACACGCTTGGGGCGTTCGACGTGCCGTTCGGCGAGATCAGCCCGCGTGCGCCAGCCACCAAGCATGCCGTGCAAGTGGCGAGCGTGTTCTCGCTGGTCAAGCGCTTGGATACGATGGAAGCACCAGACCTGATCGTGTTCGATGAAGCGCACCACTGCAAGGCGAATACGTGGCGGCGCATTTTCGAGAAGGCAGCGAACGCGCGATTCTTGGGGGTGACCGCGACCCCTGAACTGCCAGGCGGGCAAGGACTGGCGGATCTGTTCGATGTCATGGTGCTGGGGCCTACGCCAGCCGAGTTGATCCGGCAGGGAAGCCTGAGCCGCTATGAGCTGTTCAGACCGCCGTCCAATCTCAACCTGAAGGGATTGGTAAAGCGTGGCGGCGATTGGGCAATCAAGGATCTGGATGAGCGCGTACGGGGCTCCACGATCATGGGCGATGCGTTGAGTCACTACCAGACGCACTGTCCTGACAAACGCGCGCTGGCGTTTTGCGTCTCGGTCAAGCACGCGGAAGAAGTCGCTAAAGCGTTCAGGGACGGAGGCATTGCCGCCACCAGTATCGACGGGACGACGGCGCCGGAGATTCGCAAACAAGCCGTGAAGGATTTGGCGTCGGGGGAATTGAAAGTGCTAACGAGTTGCGATCTGATTTCGGAAGGCTTCGACTGTCCTGCGGTAGAGGCGGCGTTCCTGTTGCGACCTACGGCGAGCTTGGCGTTGTATTTGCAACAGTGTGGGCGGACGTTGCGCGTCAATGAAGGCAAGGACCGCACGCTGATCTTCGACCATGCCGGCAACAGCCATAAGCACGGTCTACCGGATGATGACCGCGATTGGAGCCTGGACGGCTATGCCGCCAAGCGTGCCAAGCAGGATACCGTTGCCATACGGACATGCAAATCGTGCTATGCCATTTTTCGGGCGCCTATGATAGCGTGCCCCTACTGCCACACGGTCATGCCGGTGAAGGATCGCCAGCTTGATATTCAAGCCGGCATGCTGGCGAAGGTCGATCCTGAACAAGCGCGCGTCGAGGCTAAGCAGGCGCGGCGACAGCAGGGAAGCACCAAGACGATGGAACAACTGATCGCGCTAGGACGTCAGCGCGGTTATGCTCATCCCCAAGCGTGGGCCTATCATGTGTATACAGCGAGGAAAGGGCGATGATCACGCAACCTATGGGGCGAAAGCCCACACTACGGAACGCCATTGTCGCGTATCTCGAGCAGACGCCCATGACCATTCCCGAGCTTTCCGTTGCGCTAGGGAAGTCCGTCGGAGCGGTGGGAAGCTCCATCGTTCGCATGGAAGATTTGGGCATGGTGCGGCGCCTGAAAGGACGTCCCAACAATCCGCGGGCGTATGTGTTCGAAATGCGGAGTGCCGAGCGATGAGCGAAACTGACATTCTGCACAAGGTCATGCTCAAGGCCACCAAGCGTGGCATGCGTGTTTTCCGAAACAATATCGGCATGGCTTGGATGGGACGCGCCACGCGCATCGAGAACCATCCTCATACGGTGACGTTGATGCCTGGCGATGTGATCGTGCATCATGCCAAGCCGGTCAAGTTCGGGATTGGCGGAGAAGGCGGCTCAGACCTGATTGGCGTCGAGCCGGTCACAGTCACTGCGGAGATGATCGGTCAGGAAATCGGTCGATTCGTCGCCATCGAAGTCAAGACGCCGACGGGGCGTGTTAAGCCGGAACAAGCGAATTTTCTCAGCTTTGTGACATCACTAGGCGGTCGCGGCCTGTTGGCCCGATCACCCGACGACATTTAAGGGCTGACTCATGTCCAACACTGCCGCCGCGTATGCCCGCGCATACGTGCAGAAATACGGTCTCTGTCTGGTCAAGATAGAACCGGGTTCCAAGGCGCCCAAGCACGCCGACTGGAACAAGGAGGGCGGCTATTTCGCCACCGCTGCTGATGCGGAATCGTTTTACCTTCAGAATCCCACGTGGAACATGGGCGCGGTCCTTGGACCCTCCCGCCTGTGCTCACTGGACGTCGATAATGTGTCCGAAACCAAGCAAGTCTTGGCCGAGTTCGGCATCGACATCGACCAGTACGCCCGCGATTTTCCCACTATCGTCGGCAATCCGTCACGATTTCGCGTCGAATTTCGTGTACCCGAGGGCGTGGAGCTATCGCGCCATGTACTGAACTGGCCAGATCTGGACGCGCCGTCCAAATCGCACACGGTGTTCGAATTGCGTGCGGGCGCCGTACAAGACGTGTTCCCGCCGTCGATCCATCCCGAGACACAGAAGCCTTACACGTGGCTGACCAAGCCGAACGGCCATATCCCGGAGATCCCCGAGGCGCTTCTCGCCATCTGGAAGCATTGGGAGCTATTCCAACCGCAAGCGCGCGAGCTGTGTCCATGGGTGGAGAAGCAGAAGTCCAAGCGGACCATGCCTTATGAGCCGCGGCTACAGAACCAGACGTTCCCTGAAGGCAACTCGGTCATCGACGCGTTCAACAAGGCGCACGATGTCGGCATCATGCTGGAACGCTTCGGCTACGAGCGCCGCGGCAATCGTTGGCTGAGCCCGCACAGTCATACCAAGCTGCCAGGCGTGACGCCCTTGGATGGAAACCGCGTGTTCATCCATCACGCCAGCGACCCACTCTCGAGCGATCCGCCGCGACCTGTCAGTCCCTTCGATCTGTTCTGCCATTACGAACATAACGATGATATGCGCGCGGCAGTGAAGAAAGCCGCCAAGCTGCTGGGCATGGAACGGTTGCCTCCGCCTAAGCCGATCCCGGAACCGGCACGCCCCGAGGTGACGCAGAAGGAAGTAGTCGAACAGGTCATGCCCGAAATCCAGCAGTTGAGCGATTTCGAGCAAGCGGTAGTGCGACTGGCGCAGCTCCCCTTCGCGGACTATGAGGTCGTCCGCAAGATCAAGGCCAAGGAGTTGCATCTCAGGGCTACCGTGCTGGACAAGCTGGTGGCGGATGCCAAGTCCGCACAAGCCGATCCCGAGGCCCCGCTCGTTCCAATCGAGCAAAATTCGCAGTTCGGCCTGTGGAAGAACTTAGGTCTGGACATGACCAAGAACGGGCCGATGTGCAACCTGAACAACGCCGTCTTGGCGATGAGTCAGACGGACGGACTGGCCGGGCGTATCTGGTACGACGAGTTCTCGCACCGCATCAATTCGGACCTGTTCCACAAGGAGGGGGAATGGTCCGACCATGACACGCTGCAAATGACGCTCGCCCTGCAACGATCCGTCGGCCTGACCAAGATCAACAGCATGCAGGTCCGGGAAGCCGTGGTGCTGGTCGCACGACAAAATATCAGGAACACGCCCAAGGAGTACATGGAGTCGCTCGAATGGGACGGCGAGGAACGCCTCAACAAGATGATGCATTGGGGCTGGGGCGCCGATCCGAGCAACTACACGAGCGCCGTAGGGCGTTGCTGGATGACCTCTATGGTCGCCCGCGTGTACGAGCCAGGATGCAAGGTCGATACCGTGCCGGTGTTCGAGGGCAAGCAGGGACTCTACAAATCGACCGCGCTGGGCGTCATCGGCGGGAAGTGGTACGCCGAATGTAACGAGCCGGTGAACAACAAGGATTTCTACATGATCCTCGAAGGCCGTCTATTGGTCGAGATCGCGGAGATGCACTCGTTTTCGGTCGGAGAGATCCGGCGCGTGAAGGGCATCATTTCGACGCGCGTGGATCGCTACCGGGCACCGTATGCCGCGACCGTGGAAGATCACGCCCGCCAAGCCGTGCTCGCCTGTACGACCAACGAGGACGAATGGAACCGCGATCCGACCGGCGCTCGCCGATTCTGGCCTATCAAATGCCATCGCATTGATCTGGACTGGCTGTCGAAGTACCGGGACCAGTTCTTCGCCGAGGCCGTTCATCGGTACAAGACCGATCACATTTGGCACGACGTCCCGACGGAAGAAGCGGCGGTCGAACAGTCGCTTCGCCGCGTGGTCGATTCGTGGGATGAGTACGTCATGGAATACGTCGCCTGCCGCGACAGCATGACCACCAAATCGATCATGGAAAGCGCGCTGGACATGCCCGCGGCGCTTCAGACGCCCGTCGCCATGCAGCGGGTGAGTTCCATCATGAGGGCGAACGGCTGGGAGCAGCGGATGGGAAGGATCGACGGCGTGAAGTGCCGTCGCTGGTTCAGGGCTGATGCGCCAGTGGAGGCTGAAGCGCCTGTATCGCCTGAATCTGGTGATTTGCCGTTCGAATAGCGCCTTGGAGCGCCAGGATGTAATCCAGCAGGGCACCATTGGTCACAGGGTATGCCAAGGAAGGCATCGGGACAGGTTTCGTGAGAGAGGCCGTTAGCGGCACGTAGACAGGGACGTTGACCGTGACCGTCTTGGTTTCAATGGCCGGCGCTGGCGCGCAACTGGTCAACAAGGGGAGCAGGGACAGGCTCAGCAGCCCAGCGCTTCGCTTCAGGATGTGATGCATAGATGGCCCCCAATTGCTTCCGAGTCGCGGTGAGCTTCGCCTGAAGCTCGTTCTGGTATTGGATGTTGGCGTCGCTGTAGGACTTGGCGAGGGCCAGTCGGGCCCTCATGGTTTCCGCCCATTGCGCGTTGGCTTTCTCAAGCGTGGCAATGGTGGCGAGATTCGTCTGGTTGGCCTGCTCGTAGGTTTGAGCGGCCTGCTTGAACGCGGTGACTTCGGACTGCTGGTGATGGACCCGCCACGTCTGGACACCACTAAACCCGATCAGCGCGGTGAATACCCACGCCCACCAGGGGACAAGCTTCAGGAGTGCGAGCATGGCTCTGTGTCCCTTTTGAATCCGATCCCTAGGCCGCCGCCAGCAAGCGCAGCGCCAAGGCCCGTACCGAAACCTACGGGGTCGAACTGGTGATTTTTAACCACGTGCCAGCCGCCATAGGCTAAAAAGACGATGACACCGACCGCCCACAACAGGCGACCGATGTCGAAGGTCTGGTTATCCTTGCCAGTGAAGCAGTGCGTCAGGAAAAGCCTCATGACTGCGGCGGGTCCAATTGATCCGCAGCAGCACGCAGCGCTTCAGCGAGGGCCGCATCGGTGCTGTCGTGAGCAACTGTGCTGACGGTCACTTGGTTGTTGGCGTCGCGACGGATGATGATGATCGTGCTCATGGGGAAGCCTTTGCTTGAGTGGAAGTGTCTTTCTGATACAGCACGTTCAAGTAATCCTGCGCCCGTGTGATCTTCACATTAAGATCACGGATCGTATCATCCTGCTTTGCCACTACGTACAAGCCACCGCCAATGACGATCATCAGGACGATGAGCTGAATGATGCAACAGGTTACTGCCGCCCAAAGGGCTACACCACCTGCCTGCACGTTGATGGTCGCATTACCGATGGAACGAGTTTGATGAAGCATGCCCCGAATGTCCTGCGCTGTTTCTTGGATGCGGTTCAACGGATCTGCAAACTCATCCGTCATGGTGGCTCCCTTGGCTGCTCCGGCCCTTGATTTCGTAGACGATCTTCACGATTTCTTGCAGCGCATTGTCGATGCGGTTGTACTTCTCGTTCAACTCAGTCATGTCGGCGCGCTGGACATAAAGCGCGAATTTGTTGGCGACTTCGATCTTGTGATTCATGTGGGAGAGCCATAACACCCACACCCAAACGATGAGGCCAACAATCGCCGCGCCGGCCAAGGATTCAAGCAAGTGGATGATGGCATCATTCACGCGAAAGCCTCCCATGCCATCTGGTAATTGGCTGGCCAATCCAAAGGACGAGGCCTTCCCGGACGCCAGTTGTTTACATAATACTGCCATGCGCCGTTGACATCACCTAGCGATGGCAGGGGGTGGACGTCATCCCAAAGCAGCAGTCGCGCAAAGGCGCACGCCAGCAGGTCATTCGTCAGCATGGCGTCATAGACGGACTCCACCGAGAAAGCGAGCCCGAAATGGGTACACAGATCCAGCGCATAGTCGTGTGACGAAGGATTCGTCATCACCGCGCGTATGCCGTTTTCCTCAAACATCCAGAATGAGTGAGCAGGTCCGCCGATCTGCTGATGATAGGCGAAATTCGATTCTTGAAGGCCAATCGCGCCAAGAAGCGTGCATACCGTCTGCGAATTCATCGCGGCGGGAAGAAGAGTTACGAGAGCTTCTTGGATGGTTGACACAGGGATCATCGGACACGCCTTGCGCGGATTTGGCCATAGGCCGCATTGGTGGAGACGGCAAACGCCGACTGTGTAACGAGGTAAATCGTTGTGGTAGCCGCGATGGACACGCGAACTACGGGCGTTGTTAGTCCGATAGGTTGTCCTGCGGGTGATGCAAAAGGGGCCACTGATTCATTGGGCGTACCTGACAGCGTATTCGTCGTGGTGCTGATCGACGCATACAGGTTAGATTGCGTGGTCGTGCCGCCAGGATTGGTAAACACGACACCCGAAACGTCCCAATCGCCTGCGGTCAGGCTGATCGAGGTAACGTTGACTGACGTGTTGCTCGTAAGCGTTACCGCCGAACCAATGGCGATGTTGCTGGAAACGTACTCGCCCACGCTGCCCGCCGTGGCATTGTCGTTGGTGACGGTGCCCCTAAGCCCCGCCGCTGTCGTGCAAGGCCATACGTCGTTCACGCCATCGGTAAATATCTGCATGGCAGCACTGGCGTTCACACCCTGAGGGATGATGACGCCATTTCCTACCGTTCCACCTGCGCCATTGCTGAGAAAAACGGTCGTCGTGAACGCGCCAGTCGAATTATTGACGATAATCGTTTTTCTGCTGTCTAGCAGATAGGTGCCATTCTGAATGATGAGCGTGACATTACTCGTCAGTACGCCGGAAAACACGATGGTTCGCTGGCCGGGAGGAACATCCCCAGTCGTTATTTGAAGTCCAGTCGTGTACCCCGTGCCGCCATAGACGACGGAAACGCCACCGGATTGAACCACGCCACCAGATACGTTCGTGACGCGGACAACGGCATCCATGTTGCCTTGAGGTAAGGAAAGAACGTCACCGACTGCATAGCCTGTGCCGCCACTAACGACGGAAAGGATGCTGGTAATGACGCCTCCAGACGAAAAGACGGCAACCGTCAATCCCGTGCCGAGTGACGCCTGGTTGTACACCCCCCCCGTTGTCGTAACAGGAACCGTCGCGGTTCTCGCGGCAATGATCGTATTGACCGTTGAGGTATTCAGTGGGGAGGATGCGCGAAATGCCATTACACACCTTCCCCGGGCGTCACATAGAGGTTATTGCCACCAGCAACACCGATCACGCCAATGTAAGCATTGGCCGGGAGCGTGAAGGTTTCGATGGTATTGGGTAGCATCGGGATGCCATTAGCAGCAGTGACCGTCTGCCCGCCCGTCTGATTAGCCAGCCAGAAGATCGTATCGGTTCCGCTATTGACGAAGCGATAGTTAATGTCGCTGGCATTCGATGGAACCTGCTTGACTTGGCTAGTCGTCGTCGTGGCGAACGTAACCGTCGCACCTTGCGGCTGGAATGCGGAGAAATTAGCCATTACTTCTTCCTCCCCAGCGGGACGCCAAGGAAGTGGAAGTGTTCTTCCGGAGAGCGGTTGGTGCGCTTGGCGCTCAGGCCGTTGGGCTTCTGGATGGCATCAGGGCGACTACAATAGTCATAGTCGCCATTCTGTGACGCCGAGAAGCCGCGCGTGTTGAGCCTCAGGCCCTTGGGAAGATCCGGGTCGAAATGCGCAGGCGATTCCGACTCGGGACCGTACCGGTGCGTCATCAGCGTGTTGCGGTAAAAAATGTCACGTTTCATGGGGTTCTCCCGGTGGAGATCGCGGCGAAACTTTGATGAGGAACCATGTCGCGATGGCGAATAGAACCGCCGCCGCAATGCGATCCCATGTACCGACCATCATGGCCCAACTGAACATGCCAGCATCAAGCAGCATGGCCAGGAGTAGCAGCATGCGCATGCCCAGCGCTTGCATCGCAACCCTGACCATCCCAGCGGTTTGAGCGACCTGTACCGCCTGACGCTTGACCGTTTCCTGAGCTTCCTTCACCTGCAACTGCGCGATTTGAATCTCTTGCTCGTCCATACATCCCCCGGAGCGTTGTTTAGAACATCGAGCTATCGAGATCGCCGTCACCATTTTCGCTGATATGGTGCTTGACCTTTTCCCAATTGATAGCCACGGTAATGATTTTTGCCTTGACGTCAATAGGCGCGTCCGTGTCCATGTCCCGCATCAATTGCTTGATCGCCTTGTCGATGTCGGCATTGGGCGACTTGATCGGTGTGACGTCTTTCTCTTTAGGTGCCACTGCCCACCCCCGTAAGTTTCTGTTGAGCTGACTTCGATGTCAGGTACTTGCGTACGGGATATTGTAGCGCCTGCTTGACGATAGCGGATTTGCCGGCGGAGCCCGATGGCACAGTAGGAGCCGGCCGCGCTAGTCGAGGAAAGGCGCTTGCTGCCTGAGCTGCCGCCTTGAGTTCGCCCGTCAGCTTGCCGCCGCCTGTGCGCTGGTCGATACGAGACAGCTTTACCGGATCGACATTGCCCGTGGCATCATTGAGAGCCGACTCGACATCGTAGGTCTTGGCGAGCTGCGTCCGTGCCGCCTGGAACTGCTTGTACAGGACGGCGTTCTGCCCCGTCTTGAGATTGGCATCCACGAGACCTTCAATCGCCTTGGCCGCATCCAGCTTGGCGTAAGCGACGCGCTCCGTCTCCGGGTTGTAGGTCGTGCTCTTGAGCGTATTGGTCGCCTCGCTGCGAAGCTGCTGGATCAGCGTCATGGCATGGCTGGGATTCATCTCGTTCTTGAACTGCGTCCCGAGCAGAGGGTCGATGACCTTTTTGGGCTTGATGAGATCGGATTTGATCTGGCTCACTTCCTTGGAGCTGATGACGTTCGGGTACTCCTTGGAAATCGATTCCATCTCGTTCGCGATCCCGTTCACCTGCTTGACGTACTCCGGCGTATAGGAGAATGGCGTCGGGATTTTCCGAATCTGCGAGTAGACATCGAGCGCGGGCTGACGCGCTTGTTCAATCGTCTCGCGCGACAAACCCTGTCGTGGGTCAATGCCGACCTCTTGCGCTGTCAGGTCATTGATACGCGAATTCCACTGCTTCTGGATGTCCTGCTGAAGCCGAGCGGGACCACCGACCTTTTCAAGGTACTGAAGGATCTTTGGAGCATTGTTGATGGCACTGGGAGGCAGTGGAAGGCCGCGCTCTGATGCCTGCTGCACCGTCTTGCGAAGTTGGGGTGTCATGCCTTCCAAGGGATCGGGCGCCTTGTATTCCGCCGTTTTGTTGAGCACCTCCCCGACCTTGCCGGGGAAGTTACGCCCCATCACCAAGGGGATGGCGTTCAGGCCAACGTCAACGGCAGTCGCCGCCAGAGGACTGCCCGTCTTTTCAAAGGCGATGTCAGACAGTTTCTGGATGCCTTGGCCCGGCAAAGAGGCGATAGACGTCAGTTTCTTGCCCAGAGCCGTTTCAGGCTCAAAAGACTTGAAGATCGGCGCGTTTTCGATAGCGCCCGCCGTCTTTTCATAGCCCGGCATGAAGCCCTTGCCCTGAGCCGCACTGATGGCGCCGCCGACGGGCCCCGCAAGGCCTTGTGTTGCCAGCTTGGCAAGGGAGCCAATGCCCTGCGTAGGAACCTCCAGCAGACCTACGATGTCAGCGGCAGGGTTGGCGTAGCCCACATTGCCCTTGATCACATCCTTGACCAAGGAGGATTCCTCGGGCTTCTCCCCCGCCTTCTTGCTGTTGTAGATCGCCATTAGCTGCTCCGGCTTCATTCCATCCGGGACATTCTGGACGATGGTTCCATCGGGCATGCGAACGTTAGTCGGCATCACTGATGTCCTTTGGCCCAATCGCTGAAGTCAACGACATTGCCCTGCGGCTGAGCAGGGGCCGGAGCTGCGGCCGGCTGTTCACCCGAAGCGCGCGTCTCAAGAGCCTTGGCCACATCTGTCATCGCGCCCATCTGATCCTTGTAGGACGAGGCCACATTGCCCATGTCCGTCGCAATGGCATTGCGAGCCGCGATCAACTGGTCGATGCTGCTGGCGTTGCTGAGCGTGCTGTTGACTTCGCGGATTTGCGAGTCAGTCAAGCCGGACGCACCAATGCTACCTGAGGCGACCTTAGCGTATTCGCGCAAGGCCGTCTGAAGCTTGATCTGGTAGTCGGTGACATCGGCGTTGCCGGCCTGGATCTTGCCCGCGATGACCGCCTTGTTGAGCACCTGAATATCGGACAGGCCGACCTTCTTAGCCGCTTCAATGGCCGCATCCATGTTCTTGATCGCTGAGTTCGAGGCGGCATCAATCATGGTCGAGCGCTGGGCGAGACTGTTCATGGCGTGCGTCCTGGCGGCATTACTGCCCGCCATTGCCGCAAATTCCGGCTGACTCATGCCCAATTGCTCGCGGACATGCTCGAGTCCCTGGATGTAGGCCTGCCGCTCTGGCGACTTGCCATACGGAAGTTGCGGCGTCTTGCCGTTGAGGAAGTACATCCAAGCGAGCGTGTCGCCTTCAATGGCTGTGTTGCCGCTGCCTTCCATGCTGTCATGCGCCTTGTCGCGAGCCGCAGTGATGCGCTCCATCATCATCTCTTGCGATGCGAGCGCACGATCCATCGCTGCGATGCTTCGCGTATTGGCAGCCGAAATCTGATCCGCTCGGCCATCTTCCGCCGACATGGTGCGATACTGCGAGATCATCTCGTTGATCGACAGTTTGCGGTTGTTCAGAAGCTCTCGATACTCCTGGTTGCGCTGGTTCTGCTGATCCATCGCGACCTTGAGCTGTTCTTGGTACTTCTGGAAGTTGTCGCGCGCCAATTCCTCATGGCCCTGCGTATACCCTTGCATGGCGCCATTCAAGAACTGCCCCGCAGCCATCCAGTTGCCTTTGGCGGCGCCCGACATCATAGCCATGCCGACGAGGGCAAGCCCAAGTTTTTGCCATTCCCCCTGATTGACGATAGGCGCATTGGGCGCCTTGGGCATATCGACCTTCTGAACAGTCGGAAGCGGCTCGGCTTCGGCCTTTCGGATATCCTCGCCCAATTCAGCCAGGCGCGGATCTTTGGAGGCCGTCGTAGCCACCGGCTGTTCAAGCTTGTTTCGCAGCGACACCTCGTCCTGCGTGACGCTTTGGGTCGATGTCTGCGTAGCGTCGGCCATGACTTACGTCCCTTGTGGGGTCTGCCCTTGCAACGAATATGACTTCAGCGCGCCACCGGCAAGCTGGGCGATAAGATTTTGCGCCTGCTGGTCCTGCTGAAGCTGCGTGTTGCCGATCTGGGTCAGCGTCTGACTGCCGCCCGAGAGCAACGACATGGCTTCGTTGACGTTCTGCTGCAACGCCTGCTGGTAGAGCTGGTTCTTCTGCGTCGTCGCCTGCTGGGTCAACTGCGCTATCTGCTGCTGAACCACCATCGAGTTCGGGTCCAAGCCGCTATTGGCCGCACGCTGCAAGAGCGCCTGCGTGGCCTGCTGTACTTGCTGGTCGATGGTCTGGTCGATGGTCGTTTTCTGAGCCTGCCAGTTGGGCGAGGATTGGCCACCGGAGTTGATGACGCCTTGGGCCGATTGAACGTTCGCCAGCTCCGTGCTCTGAAGGCTCTTGAGGGAGCCAGGAAGCGAGGGCTTGTGCGATGCCGCATAGGCCGTACCAAGCAACTGCGCCGCCGTGCCGGGATTCTTCTTGATGAAGTTCAGGATGTCACTGCCGGCGTTCTGTAGGATGCCACCCGTGCCCGTATCCACCGCGCCTGCCGCCGAAGTGGTGGCGGAAAGAGGCGCCACCGCGCCCGCCGTTCCCGCATTGGGAAGCGGAGACAGCGCGCCAGCGGACCCGCCAGAGGCCACGGGGTTGGGAACACCGCCGTACAGCGTCGCAATCGACGTCGGGGCTGGCTGGCCGATGGAAATCTGCGTGGGGGACAGGTTGGGCGCCGTGGGGGCCGTAGGTGCTCCCGTGCCACCGCCTGTGGTAACCGGATTGGCAAACGTGTTGCCAAGGTATTCATTGGCGCCCGTGTTAAGGCCGCCATATAGGTCGCCGATGGACGTCGCACCGCCGCCCGCTGCGCCCGCACCGCCGCCCGTCAGCACGTCGCCGAAGTAACCATTCGCGCCCGTATTGAGCCCGCCGTAGAGGCTGTTGATGTCAGTCACGCCTGAGGCGGCATCGCTGCCTGCCGCGCCTGCCGCACCGCCAAGGCCCGACAGCTCGCCGCCAGCGTAGCTCAGGGCGCCTGCGGTGACGTCCTGCTTGAGATTGCCACCCGCCAAGGCTTCGCCAAGCGTGGAACCCGCTGCTGCGCCCCATGGTCCACCGAAATAGCCGCCAACGGCGCCACCGATTTCAGGAAGGGCAGGAGCGATGCCATGGGCCAGAGAGCCAAGGCCCTGCGCGCCTTTGACGATCAGACTGCCGACATCGCCAGCGACATCGCCTACGGCATTGCCAATTGCATCGAACACGCCGCCCATATCAGTCTCCGATCCACTTGTACCAAGTGGTTTGTGGACGATCAAAGCCGTGGCGCTTGACCAGCGGCATGAATTCGTCTTGATTTTTAACACAAATACCCATCATTTTCACGCCAATTCGCCGAAGAATGGCCTGCGATTCCGTGATGAGACGTGAGGCCGTCATATGCCCTCTGGCGTCGGGATGAACGAAAAAATGGGCGGCGGAGGCGGCTCGTGTCCCTTTGTGCTTGGGATCGTCAAAAAGCAGCCATACGGCGACCCCGCGAAGCCTTCCATCCGCATCGCGGGCCGTAACAGTCAGCAGATAGCCCAGCAGATCCAGCCGAGTGAACTTGTCGTGATCGACGTTCAGCTCGGCTAGATCGTTGAACGCCTCCGTCTCATCCCAATGACCGGCCATCATGGCGTCTAGGTCAAAGGAGCACAGAGCGTAGGGTTCACTCTGGTAGCGCATCATGCGATCTGCTTGATGGAGAGGTACGAATTGGCAATGGATGATCCTGCCGCCGTAAGCGATCCGCCAGTCTCCTGACGTAATGTCATCGAAACCACCTGGCCGGCAGTCCCAAAGATGATGCCGGATACAGACACCGCACTATCTGCGCTGCTGACAGATCCCGACGTCTGCTCCGCTCCGTTGACAAGGACTTGAATCCGTTTGTAGCCACTAGTGTTCGTCGTAAAAATCTGATTGGCAGAGTAAACGTATGTCCCATTCCTAGGGATGACAATGCCATTGGATGAGAACCCGCCGTTCCAGCTAAATCCACTGACAACGGTATCCAAGGTGATAACCGTATCGGTGACGTTTGGAACCGTCGTACTGGCGTTTTTTGATGCCTGCACCCACGGCATATTTCCCATGTTGACAATGGTCGGTGTCTCCACCGCATCTTTGTACAAGTTGGCTTGCTCAAAGAAATTGTCGATGTTTGGCGTCACAACACCTGTGAACGCAATGTAGGGACGCCCCGCCATTGGCGTGTATGACCCAAGGCCCTTGAAGGAACAGCCACGGACGTTGACGATCTGAAGGCCAACGTTGGCGACGCTGTGAAAGTTAGCGTTGATGCTGTTGATCGAATAGTACGTATTGTTCACGCGGTTGAATGAACAACCGAAGAAGTTGTAGACACACTGGGTGATCGGCGTGCCTTGATCTGCCGTCGATGACAGAGCCACATCGGCAAAACCGTTGTTTTGCTCAAAGTACGTCCCGACGAATGTGCATGCTACACCGCCTTCATAGCCGGGATTGGTGATGGCTACGCCGAATCCGGTGACGCCACTGGCGTAATTGGCTCCGTTATCGGCAATGATGCCGCCGATGACCGTGATGCAAGAACCACCGACCCACTGTGCGCCGTAATTTCCATTGCTGCCAATGCCGCACTGATCGAGAACCCAGTTATTAGGCTGCGTGCTTGCAGCATTGGGGACGGGATTCTTGTTGGCAAAAATGCCCTGGTTGTTGAAGCGAAACTCGCAGCGCTTCATGTACACCTGATCGGTGTCCTGCGCATGCAGCGCATAGTCAAATGCCTGAATTCGGACATCCTCTATGTGGATGTTGGCGCAGATATTGGTCTGGATACCAAAGCTTCCAGACGCGAGTGACGGTCCAATTATTGTAAGACGACAAATGCGCTGATTCGATACGTTGGGCTCGCCCGTCCCGCCAGATACTGCGTTGGAAATGTAGAACGCCGTTCCTACGGTACTGGTGATAAACGTCGTCGTCTCATCGTCCCCTTCAAATGACACTCGTGAAAGGAGCGGATTGGAAAACCGATCATTGGTGATCGTGGCGGAAATCTTGTAGTTCTTGTTCTTTCCAAAGCGAACCGTGCCGCCGCCATTCGATTGCAGATAGTTAACTGCCGCCTGGATGGCCGCCGTGTCATCCGTAACGCCATCACCGACCGCTCCAAAATCCTCGGCGAACAGCCAGTCGCTAAGCTTGCTGCTGAGTGATCGAGAAAAATTGGGCGCTGCCGGTCCTACGTAATTGCCTACGGCATTGAAATTCGCATCTAGCTGACTAAGGGGGATCGGCCCAGTTTGCGTGGCGAATGAATACGGTACGGCCATGTCACACTCCTAGTGCTGCGTCTACGTAATCGTGCAACGAATAGTGGACGCTCAGCCAGTCAAAGAAAGAGGAAGGGTCAGTAAAATCGGTGTCGTACAGATTGAAATTCTGCTCCGTCGTGATGGCCTTGATCTCTGCGTCATGCAAGGCTGCGTGATCGAGCAGCCAATAGCGCAACGACGGGGGCATTTTCCGTTCTTTTTGCTTCTGCTTCATCATCTTCAACACATCGTTGACCATGTTGGTATCCGATACATCGAAGAACGGGACTTGCTGGCCGAGAATAGTCGAGATGCGGTTGGCATATTCCTGATGGCGCAGAGCGTTTTCAAGGAAAAACGACCGTATACCCGGCTCGTCGCCATAGTCGAACGCGGAATAGATCTGCATCGAGGCCATTACCAGCGCGCTCCCGTCTTGTATTCAATAGCGAATGAGGCCATCGTAGCGGGCGAGTCCATCACCAAGCTGATGCCCAAGTATTTGCCATTGGCGGCATTGACCGTTCCTTGGATGAGCTGATAGCTCGGAAAATTGACGCGACCCCAGCCCACTTCAATGAGAGAGTTGTTCTCCCATATCACTTGCTGTAAGGAATTATTGATCCATATGACCTGAAATTGATTGGTGATGCTCAAGTTGGCTGGATACGAGCTGTATTCCGTATCCACCGTGCAACTTGTGATCCCCTGATTCGGGAAAATGGCCCCCAAGCCAACACGCAAGGCCTGTTTGTCCATGATCGGCTCGCCGAAATCCCACAATTTCGTCTGTATGATGGCTTGAGCCGATGACGAACTCGAAAAACAGGGATAACAGGAGCCGTTGGTGTCCACGACGAATGAGGTGTACACGCCATTGATCGGCGCGGACAATACCGCTTGCGATGTTTGCGTCTGCGAGGCGATGAACCACTTGTTGTTGAAATACACCGCTATCACTGACCGATACTGGCCGGGGAATTGCAGCGTGAACGTGTCGGTGAAGAAGAACGAGAACGCCGCGCACAAAATGCCGTTCAATTCGATAGGTGAGCCATAGATCGGCTTGCTCAAGTCGATGAATGGGAGCAATCCATCGAGCGGACTGCTCATTTTCTCTGGCGTCGAGCCCGATAACGCATAGAATCCGGTGTTGTTGGCGAACGCAATCGACCGAAGATAGGAGAACGTCGATGTCGGGAACGTCGAACCGACGGAAGTCGTCAGGTTGACTCGAGAGAACTGCGTCGATCCGCCCACGACCTGCACGTTCGACAGAATGTCGATGCTGTCATCGCCGAAAATGTACAGATAGCCGTTCGACGTGAACAGAGAGGTGACACTTTTATGCAGCGTCGAGTCCGAAATCGTCAGCGAACCACCCGCTCCGCCAAACGAGTTGTACTTGGCGATGTCGGTAAACGTGACAGTTCGCCCGCTGCCGATCCATACGCGTCCCGCATAGGTCGCAATCGAATTACCGATCTGACCGCCCGCCACATTGCCTAGCGTCGAGTTGCCCATGGCGCCACTGCCACCGCCACCGGAGAAGGCGACGCCAGGCGCGGAGCTGTAGCCCGACCCGCCGTTCGAGATCACGGCGCCGC
>Ga0335080_10002424_pt1 | contig 18561 bp, 20 predicted proteins | sample Lox_Sample_34_FD_206720 | JGI IMG/M metagenome (GOLD analysis project Ga0335080, IMG submission 206720) | Soil microbial communities from Loxahatchee National Wildlife Refuge, Florida, United States - Lox_Sample_3.4 | ecosystem: Environmental > Terrestrial > Soil > Wetlands | place: USA...
ACTGCCATTGGCGGCTCAAGCCGGAACCATCGCACAACGTAAAGCGAATCAGCAGCGGCGCATCGGGCAAGGTGTGAAAAGCGGCCAGATGACTGCCCATGAAACCGCCCACGTGGAGCACCAGGAAGCCCGCCTGAATCGCGAAACCCGCCACATGCGCGCCGAAAACGGCGGCAAGCTGACCCCCGCCGATAAGGCCAAGGTCACCCGCCAGCAGAACCATCTATCACGGGAAATCTACCGCAAGAAGCACAATAACCGGGTGCAGTAGTTTTTCCTTCGTGCCCTTCGTGGTTCGCAGCACAAAGAAAAAGGGGATGAACGTAAAGTTCATCCCCGAAAGCGAACCAACCAGCCTCTGCTAAATTCTGGTGCACACCGCTTTGGTTTCGGTGTAGTTCTTTAGCACCTCGTGGCCCATTTCGCGTCCCCAGCCCGACTGCTTGTAGCCGCCGAAGGGCAGGGCCGCGTCAAAAATGTTGTAGCAGTTGATCCACACCGTCCCGGCCCGCAGCTGCTGGGCCATGCGGTTGGCCTTGCTGATGTCGCGCGTCCACACCCCGGCTGCCAGCCCATACACGTTGTCGTTGGCCCGCACCGTGATCTCTTCCGCGTCTGTGAACGGCATCGCGGCTACCACCGGACCGAAGATCTCTTCTTGCACGACCTTCATGTCCTCGGTGGTATCCACCAGCACCGTAGGCTCCACAAAGTAGCCTTTGCCGTCCTTCTTGCGCCCGCCGGTCACGGCCTTGGCTCCCTGCGTCTTGCCGGAATCCAGATAGCCGCAAACGCGCTGCAGTTGCTCTTCGGAAACCAGCGGCCCCATCTCCGTCTCCGGATTCAGCCCCGGCCCCACTTTGATTTTCTTGGCCTGCTCGGCGATTCCGTCCACCACCTTGTCGAATACTTCTTTCTCGACATACAGCCGGGAACCGGCGCAGCAGCATTGCCCGTGGTTGAAGAAGATGGCGCTGGCCGCTCCGGCAATGGCGGAGTCCAGATCGGCATCTTTGAAAACTACGTTGGGCGATTTCCCGCCCAACTCCAGCGAGACTTTCTTCAGATTGCCCGCGGCGGCGTGCACAATCAGCCGGCCCACTTCGGTCGAGCCGGTGAAGGCGATCTTATCCACGCCGTCGTGCGCGGCCAGAGCGGCGCCCGCGGTTTCGCCGTACCCGGGAACGATGTTGACTACGCCCTCGGGGAAGCCGGCTTCCACAATCAGTTCGCCCAGGCGCAGCGCCGAAAGCGGCGTCTGCTCGGCCGGCTTCAGCACTACCGTGTTGCCCGTGGCCAGCGCCGGCCCCAGCTTCCACGCCGCCATCAGCAGCGGAAAGTTCCAGGGAATGATCTGCCCCACCACCCCCACCGGCTCGCGCAGCGTGTAGCTGAGATACTTCGCTCCCGGGGTATAGGGAACCGAGAGAGGAATGGTGTTGCCTTCAATCTTGGTCGCCCAGCCCGCCATATAGCGGAAAAGATCGGCCGCCAGGGGCACATCGGCGGCGCGCGCAATGGTCAGCGCTTTGCCGTTGTCCAAAGATTCCAGATAAGCAAACTCCTCCACGTGCTCTTCCAGCAGGTCGGCGAGCTTCCATATCAGGCGGCCGCGCTGCGAGGGCGACATCTTGTGCCAGGGGCCTGAGTCGAAGGCCTTGCGCGCGGCTTTCACGGCCAGATCAATGTCGGCGCGGTCGCCCTCGGCTATCTGGGCCAGCACCTCGCCGGTAGAGGGGTCATAGGTGGGAAAAGTCTTGCCCGAAACGGCATCCACCCAGTTGCCGTTGATCAGCATTTTGCGGGGTTTTTTCAGAAAGCTGGTGACCTCGGGATGAACTTGTGCGCCAGACGTTACTGTGCCCATAGAAGACCTCCTTGGGAGCGGGATGTTCGGATTGAATGGGAATTTACTAGTTCCAGCGGTATTTCATGCTAGTCCTCCAGAGGGGTAAAAGCAACGCCGCAAACGCAACGCCCAATGGCGGCGCAGCTCGAGCAAAAGAGTCTGGTATCACGGCAGAGCCATCCAGAGGCTGCGGAAAAAAGGCTTGAAAGCCTGCAGCACCCTGGAAGCGTGCGGCTTTCCAAGGGTTTGACCCAACCAAGGGGCGGGTCATTTTGCCGCAAGCCATTCCTGCCCGCCGAGGCGTAATTGACCGCCGTGGCGGCAGGGATTAGCCTGTCACCGGACTCACGCGGTCAAAAAAAGAGGAGGTCAACTATGGGACTCTACATGGGGCTGGGAGGGATAACCACGATGGAACCCGGGGAAACACTCACCGTGGCGTGGGAGTACGTGGACAAGAAAGATCACGGCCCCAATTACGTCTCAGCGAGTTTCATCTCTCGATTTGGCACACCCACGGTGGCGACACTCCAGACCAGCGTGCAATCGGTGCGCGGTCACGAGTTTATCTACTACGGGCAACTGCAAGGCAGCGGTAACGCCACCGCTATCCAGTTCAATGTGGGGAATTTCGAATGAAAAAGAAACTGACTGTCATCACGGACGCCAGCGGAAAGGTGCTGGGCACACAGGCCGGCCACGGGGACCAGCGGGATGCGAAGAGCGGCATTCTCATCTCTCTGGTCGCTGGAGAGGGCCAGCGTCTACACCAGATCGAGTATGAGGTGCCGGAGCTTCAGTCGGCCACCGACGTCCAGAACTTTCATCAGCGCCTGGCGCAGCACATCAAGAAGGGAAATTAGCCGCTGCGGGCCGCCTCGGGCGGGTGGCCCGGGGCCCCGCGGGTTGCCACTCCAGCCTCGGCAGGCTCGTTTTCATTTCGCGGCCGCGGCCGCTTTCCAGACAGAGAGTCCGCTAACTCGTAGAAGCGGAAGCAGTTTTAGTTCTTGACGAGATATTACATATTGCTATATAAATATGCCAATTAGTTATGAATGTGGGGCAGAAAATCCGCTACCTGCGCGAGGTCGAAGGTTCGCTGCGCGGCCTCGGCCGGCCCATCACCCAGCTCGAGCTGGTGCGCGCGCTGCGCAAGGAGCAGGGCAAGACCGTCAGCCAGTCTTACATCTCGCAGATCGAGAATGGCTCGCGCCCCCACATGACCCAGGCCACCCGCGCTTTGCTGGCCAGGTTCTTCAAGGTGCATCCCGGTTTTCTGGTGGATGATCCCGAGGGCTATCACACCGAGCTGGTCTCCGATCTGCGCACCACCGAAGGCAAGTTGGATGTCTGGCTGCTGCAAGGCTCCGAGCGCTTCGCCAGCGATACCCAGGTGAGTGAGGTGCTGATCAAAGCGGCCCGCCAGAAAGATACCCGCCGCTGCTTTCTTCTGCTGGGCGCAATTCTCGATACCCCCGGCCTGGCCGAGCGGTTACTGGAAGCCCTCAGTCCCGAAAGCACACGGATAGATCGTCGCCACGTTCATGAGAGGAGGCGCTCGTAATGACTTGGGCGAATTTCTATCTCATCTGTTTCGCACTTGGATTTGCCTTCAGCCTGCTTTCCTTCGTGCTGGGAGGTTTTCACTGGCACTTGCCGCATGGCCTGGGAGAGCCGCACGTGCATGTGTTCCCACACGCCCATGTTGGGCACATCGGTCACGTGGGCCATGTGGGCCACGCGGGCGCCCACACCGGAGGCGCCAAAGCCGGCGCCGCCGCCGTTCCCGGCCACATCTCGCCGCTCAACCCAGTCACCCTCGCAGCCTTTCTTGCATGGTTCGGGGGGACGGGCTATCTGCTCACGCGTTTCTCGACCGTCTGGTTCGTCATGGGGATAGGCATCGCCCTCCTAAGCGGCGCAGTGGGCTCGGGCATCGTGTTTCTGTTCCTCACCCGCGTGCTCATATCCGAAGACGAGAACCTCGATCCCGAAGATTTTGAAATGGTCGGAGTCCTCGGCCGTGTTTCCATGCCCATCCGCGCCGGGGGCACTGGAGAAATTATTTATTCGCAGGCGGGAACTCGCCGCACCTGCGGCGCGCGCACTGAAGAAGATCGCAGCATTCCCAAAGGCAGTGAGGTCGTCGTGACCCGCTACGAGAAGGGCATTGCCTACGTCCGCCTGTGGAGCGAGATGGCCGGCGAAGAAACCGCCGCCCGGAAGGGAAGCGAGCAATGAACCGCGGCCTGTGGAACCTGCTCGTTGCCGTAATGTGGCTGCCGCTCCTCGCCATGGCGCTGCGCTTTCGCGCCCTGTGGAATCAGCTTCCGGCTCAGATGGCCAGCCACTTCGATGCCGCCGGCCGCGCCAATGGCTGGATGCCGCGCCAGATCTCGCTCGCCTTCACCCTGGGCTTCATGGTCTTCATGCTGGCCGCTTTCTCGGTCGTGCTCTACGCCTCGCACCGCAAACACCCTCCCAACACTCTGTCGTGGGCGCTGCTCCTGTTCTTCTGCGTGGAAATCTGGACCATCTTTTTCATGCTCAATTCCACTCTGAACTACAACCTGGTGGGCTCACCCATCAGCGTGATGCCGCTCATGGTCGTGACCCCCATCGGAGCTCTGCTGTTGATCGCCGTGACCCTGGGAGAGAAGCGCGGCCCGGCTTTTCCCGCGAGCGACGTCCTGGCCGAGGAGGTGCAGTCGGGCAAGGCCTGGAGCATCTATTTCGCCGTTCCCCTGCTGGCCGCCATTTGGGTGGTCGCGGCCGTGCCCCAGAGCAATCTGCGCCTCGGCGCGGCGCTGCTCGGCCTGGTTTTCGTCGCCGTCTTCGGCATGACCTGGGATGGCTTTCATTACTACTTCACCCGCCACGGCCTGGAAATTCGCACCCTCGGCCTGCGCTTGAAATCCATTCCCACCGCCGACATCGAGCATTACGCCATCGAAGCCTGGAACCCGAGCTCCGGCTATGGCATTCGCGGCGTCGGCAATCGCAAGGCTTACGTCTGGGTCAGCCGGGGAGTTCGCATTCGCACCCGCGAGGGAGAGATTTTTCTGGGGCACAACGATCCCGCGCGCGTGCTTCAGGATCTCGACTTGATGCGCCGGGCGGGCGGCGGCGCCGCGCCCGCATGAAATGCATTGGCAATACTTCGCGTAGCCGTAGGTTGCGTTCGGTCTTATAGAAGGAGGCGATATGTTGGGCGGAATAGCAATCGAGATTTGGATTATTGCAGGGATGTTGGTGCTGGCTCTGCTTTTTCTGATGAGCGGACTGGCGCGGCTCTATCGCAAGGCTGGCCCGCACGAAGCGCTGGTGGTCTACGGCTTTCGCGGCAAGCGCGTGATCACGGGCCACGGCACGATCGTGTTTCCGATGCTTGAGAACTGCCATGGCCTGTCGCTCGAACTGATGTCATTCGACGTGGCGCCGCAGCAGGATCTCTACACCAAGCAGGGCGTAGCGGTCACGGTGGAAGCCGTGGCGCAGATCAAGGTGAAGTCCGACACCGAATCCATCTGGACGGCGTCCGAGCAGTTCCTTACCAAGAGCGACCAGGAACGCGAAAGTCTCATCAAGCTGGTGATGGAAGGCCATCTGCGCGGCATCATCGGCCAGCTGACGGTGGAAGAAATCGTCAAGCAGCCGGAGATGGTCGGCGATCGCATGCGTTCCACCTGCGCCGACGACATGAACAAGATGGGCCTGGAAGTCATCTCCTTTACCATCAAGGAAGTCCGCGACAAGAACGAGTACATCATCAACATGGGCAGGCCGGACATTGCCCGGATCAAGCGCGACGCCGATGTTGCCACCGTCGAGGCCGAGCGCGATACCGCCATCCGTCGTGCCCTGGCCACGCGGGAAGCCGCGGTCGCCAAGGCGCAGGCCGACCAGGAGCGCGTGCTGGCAGAAACGCTTTCACTCGCCAAGCAGGCCGAAGCGCAGCGCGATCTGGACGTCAAGAAAGCGCAGTACGTGGAAGTCACCAAGCGGCAGCAGGCGCAGGCCGACAAAGCCTATGACATCCAGACCAACATCATGCAGCAGCAGGTGGTGGCTGAGCAGGTGAAGGTGCAGCAGGTCGAGAAAGAGCAGCAGGTCAAGGTGCAGGAGGCCGAAATCGCCCGCCGCCAGAATGAGCTGATCGCCACCGTGCTCAAGCAGGCCGAAATCGAGCGTCAGCGCATCGAAACTCTGGCTGCCGCCGAAAAACAGCGGCTTACCGTGGAGGCGGAAGGCCATGCGGCTTCTATCCGCGCCCAGGGCGAGGCCGAAGCCGAGATCATCTTCAAGAAGGGCGAAGCCGAAGCCAAAGCCATGAACGTCAAAGCCGAAGCCTATCAGGAGTACAACCAGGCGGCGGTGATTGACAAACTGTTCGCCAGCATGCCGGAAGTGGTAAGGGCACTGGCCAGCCCGCTGGCCAACGTGGATAAGATCACCGTGGTCTCAACCGGCAATGGCGAGGCCGCCGGCCTGAACAAGATCACCGGCGATCTCACCAAGATGGCGGCACAGGTGCCGGCGCTGTTCGAAACCTTGTCGGGCATGCCCCTGGGCGATCTGCTGGGCAAAGTCCGCCAGATCGGCGACAAAACTCCCAAACCGGACGTTTTGCCGCCGACCGGAAATGGGAAATAGTTGCGGGTGTGGCCGGGGCTATCCCCCGGCCCACCTGACACCGCTGTAGAGCCGTAGCTCGCTACGGCTCCCGAGGCGGCAGTCGAGATGCAAGCCGGGAGACGTAGCAAGCTACGTCTCTACGGAGCCTGGAATGAAAAAACCGTCCATGCAAATCGGGATCGGTATCGCCCTCGGCGCCGGGTTGGGCGCGGCGGTCGCGGTCATCCTGGGAAACGGGGGATTGTGGCTGGCGGTGGGGATCGTCGTTGGCATCTTAATTGGCAGCTCGATGACCCGCCGCAAAGCCGCAGGCTGAAAACCGGGAACTGGCATTTGGAACTGAAGCTGGAACCACCAGCAAGAAATGAAATCGGAGCACCACAGGCAACGAAATAAGGAAGCAACCGCGCAACAGGAGCTGGCATTGGCCAACAGCCGGAAGCCGGCCGGCGCAAGCAACGAAGGGAGTCCGTCATGGCATTACTGGAGCGAGTCTCAACCTTAGTCCGGGCCAATCTCAACGACCTGATTGATAAGGCCGAGCACCCGGAAAAGATGATCAAGCAGGTAATCCTCGACATGCAGAACCAGCTTTTGCAGGTCAAGACGCAGGTGGCGATCGCCATCGCCGACCAGCACCTGCTGGAAAAGAAACAGAAGGAAAACGAAGACCACGTGGCCGAGTGGATGCGCAAGGCCGAGCTGGCCGTGGATAAGAAAGAAGACGACCTGGCCCGCGCCGCCTTGCAGCGGGTGGAAAGCTATCGCGACCTGAGCGAAGGCTTCGCCCAGCAGGTGACCGACCAGAAAGCCCAGGTGGAAAACCTGAAGACGGCGCTGCGTCAACTGGAGCAGAAGCTGGCCGAGGCCCAGGCCAAAGCCGATCTGCTCATCACTCAGCATCGCCGGGCGCGCGCCGTGGGCAAAGCCAGCGACGCAAGAATGAAGCCGGCCGGGGGCAACGGTTCGAGCGCCAACGCCTTCGACCGCATGAAGCGCAAGGTGGCGAGCGAAGCCGCTCTCAGCCAGGCGAAATCCGAGTTGGCCGCCGACGACATGGAAGGCCGCCTGGCCGAACTGGAGAAGCAAGACCGCATCGAGCAGCTGCTGGCGGAATTGAAGACCAAGCGGGGCGCCTGAGGCTTGTGTAGGGCGGGCGCCCTCGCCCGCCACAGCCCGTTTAGCGTGATGGCGTTCCGGGCTCGCTTTTGATGGTTGTGCTTTGGACCTATGACGATAGCGTGGTTTGTTGCGGCAATATTGCCCCCTAGTCTCGAAGCAGGCCTCCGGCAACTACGAGCAAATCCCGAATGGGCGCTCGTAGCCGTGGGAATCATCACGGCCTTTGTCATAGGCTGGCAGTCTGTCGAGACCAGGCGCGCCGCTAAAGCAGCCAACCGCGGAATCGAGATCCAAATAAGCAAGGAGCGGGCGCGAATTAGGGTTGATGTCGAAAAGCTGGCGTTGGTCGGCAGTAACCGAGCTGGAGGTTTCAATGCCGCCCTGTGCAAGTTGACGAATTACGGCCATACAGAAGCCTTTATTGATGATTTCAGGGCGACCCTTGTCCTAGCGGCAGACAAGGACATCCCAGCAAACTACGCAAGCTGCAAACAGCACCCCTATCGCGAATCCATCGACGCACAGGGTCGTACTCCTGGTTTCATGATGGTCGCCTTGGAACCTGATGTGGTTCTGAGCGAGATTCTGTTATGACCGTGAGCGAGGGCAAATCCTTCATTCACTTCTACGGATTTGTAAGGTACCGCACTATAGTCGAACGCAAAATGCGCGTGAACGTACACCTGCGCTGGACGATGCAATGGGGCGGAGTCATAGAAAGACAGATTATGGAATGGTGGGAACCGGTCGGCCCTCTAGAGGAAAACAGGGACATGGAGGACGAAGGGTTAGACTAGCTCGCCTTAAAAGCGCCGACGGGCTGGCCCGCCCTCCGCTCACTCGTCGGTGTCGCTTTCTACTGAGAATGCCCCACCCTGCGCGGGGTTGGCAGTGTGGGCACTGCTGGACTCGACCCGATTCTTTTCAAAGCGCTAAGCCACAAAGTCAGCCCACACGCCGCACCTGTCCGGGTAGAAGAGAGGGAAGCGCAGCGAGAATGCTGGGTGCCTGAGAAAGAAGATCGGCCAACCTGCTCGATTTCGCTGCGACCAAGAGCACAGCAATTTTGTGGTTCCTGAGGTTTTGCTCATACTCAAGGCCGCGGTCAAGCGTCAGAAACACGTCAAACCCGGATTGCTCCGCCAAAGACAACAATTCGCCGTTTGTCCTGCCCGCCCAGCCGGCATCGGGCACGGTTAGGCACTCACATCCGGGCAGATGGTCCTTGAGTTTTCTTGGAACGCACTCGTCCAACAGGAGCTTCATCGAAGATGGTTGACCACGAGGGTCTTGGCTTGTTCAAGCGCGCGAACGGCAGCCTCGCGAGTTACGGTCGGGAAGTCCTCGATAAACTCGTCCAGGGTTTGTCCTCCTTCGATGTAATCCAGAAGGGCCTGGAAGGGGACACGCGTGCCGCGAAAAACCGGCGTCCCACCAAGAATGTCTTGGTGGCGCGTGACCACTTCGTTGTGCTCGGTGAGCAACGCGTCTTATCCCCCAACTTTCCAACCATCATCAGTTTACCCCCAGTTGCAACCTGCAGCGAGGGGCAAATCGCTTTTTGTAAGGCGTCGACCGTGCACCCCATTTTGTGCCGTTGACCCTCCTGGGTGCTTTGACATGTCCTACTAAGTATGACAAAGTAACAACCGATGAGGGAAAGCGTTACTCTGACCGTCTCCCTTCCTCCCGCCATGGCCAAGCAAGTCGAGCGGGCTATGAAGGCGGAGCATCGTACCCGCTCCGAGTTGGTCCGTGAGGCGTTGCGGGTTTATCTGTCGGGGCGTGTGATTCCGGCGGAGACGCCCACTGCCGCCGAACTCCGCGCCTACCGCATTGGAGTGGCCGCCTACAAACGCGGCGACTATGTCACCCTCGGAGAGTACGGCGATGGAATGGACCGTCGTCCTCGGCGGGCCGGCAAGAAAGTCTCTTGAGCGTATCCCCGCCAGAACCGGCAGAGAATTCTAGCGGCTCTCGCCAAAGGGAGGAGAACCCGTTTCAAGGGGCGTCCGTAAGCTTCGGGGCTCTCTGGCATGGGTAAGTCGGGAACTGGTGCACCTTTTTCGAGATTATGATTGAGCGGAGGTATGTCGTTATCGCTGCCATCGAGCGGCGCACATCAACTATCTATTAGGCAGACTGCATGAACAAACTCTTCCACTTCGATTCGCCTCGCGACCCCTACACCGCCGATGCCGCCGTGCTCTGCTGCTTCGACGAGCGCATCCGCCTGGTGACGCAGAAATTTCTCAAGCATCAGAAGATCGTCCATCCCGACATGATCGTGGTCGCAGGCGGGGCCAAGACCCTGGCCTCGCCGCGCAATGACTTCGAGCGGGATTTCATCCTGGAGCAGGTGCGAATGTCGGCGCGGCTGCATCGCGCTGAGCGGGTTTATCTCATGAGCCACTCCGATTGCGCCACGTATGGCGGGCTGGCCGCCTTCGGAGGAGATCCGGAACGCGAGATGGCGCATCACCAGCAGGAACTGCAACGCGCCGCCGGACTGGTGCAAGCCAACTTTCCCGAGCTGGCCGTGAAGTGCTTCTTTATTGGCTTTGACGGCGTGCACGAGCTCGAGGGCCCGGAGGCGTAGCAGGCTGCGTCTTCGACATTCAGGATCAAAAATTCCCAAAATGGAACTGCCAAATCAAATTTAAGCCCCGGTTTCCGGTTGGGGGATGCCTGGGGATGGTCCGCCGCCGAAAATTCGAAATTAGACCCTGTGCGAAAGTCGCACAACGGCATTCAAAAGCGGCCGCCGGGCGTGGGGGCGGCGGGGACAAGTCTCTGTTCCCAATTTGGGAAAGAAAGGGCCGCCGGGCGGCGGCCCCTTCCCCACAAAATCTACTGCGAGCCGGAGGGCTTCTCTTCCATTTTCTTCTTCATATGCATGGGCATAGAAGAGTTGGGCTTCCAAAAATCCGGATCGGCCTTGATCCAATCCTCGCCCACATAGCTTTCCTTGGGATTGAAAGCGAACAGGTTGTGCTGCACCGATTCGATTCCCGCAGCTTCCAGCTCGGCCAGCTTCTTCATGCCGTCCTCGCCCATATTGGCCATGAACTCCTTGTCGCGGGTAAAGCCCTGGTCAATCTCCGCGGCCGACTTCAAGGGAGTGAAGACCACGAACTCCGTATCCACCTGGCCGTAAACCTCCTGATACATGGCCCAATGCACGTCGGGAATCTTTTCGTACGCCGCCATCACCAGCTTCACCGCTTCGTTCCAATCGTTCATGTGTCCCGGCCGCACCTGATAGACGGAGATTTCGAAGTAGCGCATGTGGGGGATATCCACATTGGCGTTCAGGCTCTGGTCTTCGCGGTACATCAGCACATAGTTGTCGGATTCGGTGAGCAGTTCGCCATCGGCCGCGGAGGCGCGATCGAGCGCGGCGGAAAGAGTGGCGTTCTTGCCCACCGCCTTCGTATCCTTTTCCAACGCGTCAAAGGAATCGTACCCGGTCAAAAACAGCGAGCGCTGCTTGCCCGAGACAGAATCCATGCCCAGATAATGGGTCGGCCACTTGGCCGCGGCCATGGCCTGAACGAAGGCGCTTTCGCTCTTTTCGTGGATGGTTCCGACTTTGCCCGGCTTCACGAACTCGCGGAACACCGTCAGGACCTTCGGCGGCGGCATGGTGGCTTCAGAGTCCTGCGCCACCGCAACGGCCAGGCCTCCGCATAAAATAAACACACCTATCAGCAACGCTGTGAGCTTTTTCATCTTGACTGCCTCCTCGTGAAAAACAGCTTGGGAATGGGAAACGCGGGGCCGGAAAATCTTTCTGGAAGCCACGGAAGGCTACCTGAGCGGCCAGCGGGAAGTCAAGGTTTGAGCAGTGTGTCAGTTTCGCGGCGGCCCGGCGACAAATCATCGCACCAGGAAGGCGCACGAAGTTCCACGAAGGCCTTGGCTCCAGGGGCTTCCTTCGTGTGCCCTCGCGTCCTTTGGGGTGATGGGTTGGTCAAACCAAAGGCCCGAGTGGCTCGGGCCTCTGCTGAGTTGAATCTCAGGTATTAGCGGTTGATCAGGTGGCCGCTGTTGCGCTCGGCCACGATGCGCCGGGCATTCTCCGCCAGCTGGCGGGCCTGGGGCAGCAGTTCCAGCGCCTTGACCACTTCCGGGTCAGATTCGGCCCGCACCTGCAGGCCGTCATCCTGCCCGAAGGCGTCAATGAAGATTTCCGCCTTAATGTTGGAGCGCACCCAGTCATTGTTCTGCACCAGGTCAGCCTCGGTATAGGCGATGTTTTGCGAATCCAAAAATTTGCGGAAGTCCTGCATCACCACATCATCCACTTCGAAGCTCTTGGCCGGGTGATGGTCCACAATGTAGTGCTTGGCGAAGTTGAAGAAGGCGTAGTGCTGCAGCAGATCGTCTTGGAAGTGATTGCCCTTGGGGGTAGGAATCTTCACGTCCGGAGTGATGCCGCCACCGCCATACACGGTGCGGCCGCTGTCGGTGAGCTTCACTTCGCGGGTGGTGGTGTTCTCGTCGGTATCGCGGTCGAAGTAGTAGTCATAGAGCGAGAGCTTGGAATAATCACGCTGAATCAGCCGGCCGCTCGGGGTGTAGTACTTGGCGGTGGTCAGCGCCAGGCCGGTGTTCTCGGAAAGCGGATAGACGGTCTGCACCAGTCCCTTGCCGAAGGTGGTCTCGCCCACGATCAGGCCGCGGTCATGATCTTGAATGGCGCCGGCCACGATTTCAGCTGCCGAAGCGGTGCCGCGGTTGACCAGCACCACCAGGGGATAATCCTTGCCGCCGTTGCCGTGGGTGGCGACGTAGCGCTTTTCCGACGAGGCGCGCCCGTGGTGGCTTACGATCAACTGCCCCTTGTGCAGAAACTTGTCAGCCACGCCCACCGCTTCGCTGAGCAGGCCGCCCGGATCCTGCCGCAGATCAAGAATCAGGCCCTTGAGATCGCCCATTTCATCCAGCGCATCGCTGACTTCGCGGTCGGTGGTCTCGTTGAAGCCGCTGATGTGCATGTAGCCGATGCCCGGCCGGATCATGAAGTGCAAATCCACGCTGTAGCGGGGAATTTCATCGCGCACCACGCTGAATTCCAGGGGCTTGTCGGCCCCTTCGCGAAGCACGGTGATGTGCACGGTGGTGCCTTTGGGCCCTTTGAGCAGATCGGCCACGTCGCTGGTGCTCATGTTTTCCGTGGACTTGCCATCCACCGCAATGATCACGTCGCCGGGATGAATGCCGGCGCGATAGGCCGGGGTGCCGACGAAGGGTGCAATCACGATGACTTTGTTATTGCGCGGCCCCACCGTCATGCCCACGCCGTAGTACTTGCCGCGCTGGTCTTCTTTCAGCAGAGAGTAGGCCTTGGGATCGAAGAAGTTGGAGTGCGGGTCGAGCACGTGCAACATGCCAGGAATGGCGCCGTTGTAAATGGCCTTGTCAGGGCTGACCGGCTCGGCGTAGTTCTCTTCCACGATGCTGTACACGTCGGTGAACTGCTTGACGCTGTCACGCACATCGGAGTCGGAGCTGGCGGTGGCGGCCGGGTTGATCTTCTGCGCGAAGACCATGCCCAGGAAGCCGCAGGTGATAAGAATGAGAACGACAAGAAAGAGGGTGCGACGAAAACTGCTAGCCATTGTTGCGCTGTCCTTCGGGCAAGTTTCTTTCGGCCTGATGGGCAAATAAGCCCACTACTGCCTTGTATCTAAAAGTATAGCATGGGCCAAAACCTGGTCCCGTGACGCCGCAGCTACCCCAGGGTAACCGCCGCGGGGGAACTTTCGCTTGCAAGTTCCTGAAGGTTTGGATGCGGGGCGGCGGAGGGTTGGAAGCTGTTTGTCGCTCAGAGCTAGCTTAGCAGTCAGCACTCAGACCGCCGGGGACCCGAAGCAGAATTCGAGCCCGCAGCTGCCTGAGTGCTGACCGCTGAGTGCGGAGTTCCTCTTACTGCGTGACCGTCTTGACCATGTCGCCGACCTTGAAGCCGGAGCCGGAGACGATGCTGCAGACGGCGGAGACGTCATCCACGTCGGTGGCTTTGACGACGCCGATCTGCGAGGTCATCTTGCGCAGCACTTTGCCGGTGGCCGGGTCTTTGATTTCGCGCGTCACCCGCTCGACGTTGAGCTGATCGCCTACCTTCACGCCGGCCTTGGCGCCCACATTGAGAATCACCTGGCCGCCATCCACGGCCGCGACCAGTCCTTCGACGACAATGGTGCGGGTCACGAGCTTGCTGTTATCGGCCACGACCTCAGTGGTGAGCTGGTCAGTGGCCGCCTTTACGGCTTCGCCGATGATGGTGTTCTGAAAATCGCTGCTGCCGAAATTGACGCCGCCGGCGCCGAAGCCGCTCCAGTTGCCGCCGCCGCCCAGCATGGAGGTGCTGGAGCGCGAAGATTCGCCCTGGCCCTCGGCCACGCCCAGAATTTCGCCGGTATCCACATCCACCAGGCGTGCGGTCAGGGCCACGTTGGCCTTGGTGTTCTTGTGTTTGAAGCTGCCGGCGCCAAAGCCGTGCCAGTTGCCGCCGCCGCCGCCCACGCCGGTGTTCTTGGTCTCATTGCCGAACTCGGTGATGCTGCCGACGATGATGGCATCTACGCCGAGCAGCTTGCCGATCTTGGCCGCCGAGTTCGGGTTGGCGCGGTCGCTGTTGGAGAAATTCTGCTCGGTCATGATCTTATCCAAAGCTTTACGCTCAATCACCGAATAAGTGCCGTCCTTGACCAGGTTGGTAACCAGCAGATCGCAGATGCCTTTGCCCACATCCACGTCCTGGCCGAAGATGGCTGCTACCGAGCTGTGTACAGTTGCGTAGTCGAAATCGAAGACTGCCACCCGCTTCTTTCGTGCCGGAGCCGAGGGAGCCGCTTGCGCCAGCGCGCCTGCCGCGAAAGCGCATAAGAGTGCCAAAGCCGCTGCTATACGAACTGTCATTCTCATCGCTAAAAGCTCCTAAGGGAAACTGAAAACCGGGAAACCGCGGAAATCCAACTGACCCGAGTGTGCAGGGAGAAGTCGCGCCAAATCTTATTGCCGGTGGTGGCGAGTGTCAACCATTCTGTGGGGTTGAAAACTCGCGGCGGTGAGGGGAATTTTCCGGATTTGGAAGCTTTCAGCTGCCCGCCTCCGGCCGCCAGCATGGGGAGCGGGCACGGGGCCTCAGTCTGGCGGTAAGCCCGGAAAAAGCGCTGAACCACGAAGGTGCACGAAGGCCCCGGTTTCATGGGTCCTCTTTGGGTGTGCCTGCGTGCTCCTGGTGGAGATGGCTCGGCAAACAGAAAGCCTCCGCGTTGCTGCCAATCGGCAAGGGCAGTATGATGAGCGTATGAATCTGGGTTTCCCAGAGATGATTTTTCTGTTCTTCCTGGCCCTGATCATTTTCGGGCCCAAGAAGCTACCGGAGATTGGCCGGCAGATAGGCAAGGCGATCAACGAGTTCAAGCGCGCCTCGAATGAATTCCGCTCGCAGATTGAGCATGAGATCAACCAGATTGACCTGGAAAATCAGCGGCAAACGATTCTGCCGCCTTCGGCAGCGCCCGCTGGAGCTATGGCGGCGAGAACGCCTATCGTGGAGGCCACGGCGATAGAACCCGCGCACGTGACCGAAGCTGCCCTGCCCGAAGCTGCGGCCCTGCCCGAACCTGACTCCGTAGGCAAGGCGCCCAATGCCTGAAGTGGTTGCAGAAGTGCCCCCTGCCGGGGATGAGCCGCGCGAGCCGCTGGCGGCCATGAGCTTTCTCGAGCACCTCGAGGAGCTGCGGCGCCGGATCATCTATTCCATCATCGCCGTGGTGGTTGGCTTCGGCGCCTGCTGGGCCTATCACGAGCGCATTTACGACGTGATGCAGCGCCCCATCATGGAGGCGCTCAAGCTGAACGGCCTGGCGGAAAAACTGGTCTATCTGAACCCCACCGAGCCCTTCAACCTTTACTTGAAGGTGACGTTTCTGGCGGGATTGTTCGTGGCTTCGCCCTTTGTGCTGTATCAGGTCTGGATGTTCATCTCTCCCGGCCTTTACCGTACCGAGCGCCGCTACGTTGTGCCCTTCATGTTCTCGACCGTGTTTCTGTTCCTGGCGGGGGGAATTTTCGGCTACAAGATCGTCTATCCCGCGGCGCTGAACTTCCTGATTGATTTTGGCAAGCAGTTCCAGCCGATGATCACCATCGGGGAATATACCGACCTGTTTCTGACCATCATCATCGGCATGGGGATCATTTTCGAGCTGCCGATTCTGGTTTTCTTTCTGGCGCTGATGGGGATTGTGAACGCGGGCTGGATGTGGCGGAACTTCCGCTATTCGATTCTGGTGATCTTCATCATCGCGGCCATTGTCACGCCGACCACGGACATTCTGAACATGTGCATTTTCGCCGCGCCCATGGTCGCGCTCTACGGGATAAGTATTGGGATTGCCTGGCTGGTGCATCCCAAACAGCGGCGCAAGCGGCGGGAGCGCAAGGCGCAGTGAGGGGTGAGGGTCAGGCGGCGGACCGGCGAGTCCGCCGGGGGGCAGTGGCTTTTTCCGCGTTTCTTATTTTGCTGAGCGCGGGCGCCTGCTGGCGTTCAAAACCAACGGCTTCGGCCGGAGCGCCATCCTCTGCACCGGCGACCGCGACGGAGCGGGGACAGCCAGCGCCACCAGCAGACTCAGGACCTCTTCCCACCATTGACGCCGACCGCGCCATGCAGTACACGCGCGAAGTGGTGGCCTTTGGCCCGCGCCCGATTGGCAGCGAGAATCACAAGAAGCTGGAGCAATACATCTATGCGCGCCTGAAGGGCGACCGGGTGGAGGATGATGTTTTCACCGCCGACACACCGGCGGGAAAATTTCCCGTGCGCAACATCCTGGCCAAGTTCCCGGGAACAAAAGACGGAATCATCGTGATAGCCGGGCATTACGACACCTGTTATCCGCTGCGCAACCAAGGCTTTGTCGGCGCCAACGACGGCGGCTCCTCGACGGGATTGTTGCTCGAGCTGGCGAATCAATTGCGCGGAAGGAAGCTCGACGGCTACAGCGTCTGGCTGCTGTGGACCGATGGCGAGGAAGCGGTGAAAGACTGGACGGCGACCGACAGCGTTTATGGCTCACGCCATCTGGCGGAGCTCTGGGAAAAGGATGGAACGCTGAAGAAGATCAAGGCGTTTCTGCTGGCCGATATGATCGGCGATGCCGATCTCGACATTCAACGCGACCAGAATTCCACGCCCTGGCTGGAGGACCTGGTTTATCAGGCAGCCACCCGCTACGGCTACCAGTCTTATTTTTTTGCGCGCACCATTCCGGTGGAAGATGATCATCTGCCCTTTGTGCAGCGCGGCGTGCCCTCTGCCGACCTGATTGACCTGGATTACGGTTATAACGGCGTTTTCTGGCACACGCCGCAAGACACGCTCGACAAATTGAGCCCGAAGAGCCTGCAGATTGCCGGCAGCGTGATCCTGGAGACTGTGCGCCTGCTGGACGCACGCTGAACCGCAGCATTTACAATTCAGCGCGGGACGCCCTTGCTGCTTTTCTGGATACTGTTCAACGTTTTCGTGCTGGCGATGCTGGGCCTGGATCTGGGCCTGTTCAACCGGCGCGCACACACGGTGAAGTTCCGCGAGGCGGCGCTGTGGAGCGCGGCCTGGATCACGCTGGCAGCCGCCTTCGCGGTCGTGGTCTTCTTCTGGCACGGCCGCAGGCCGGCGCTGGAATTCGTGACCGGCTATGTGCTCGAGCTTTCGCTCAGCGTGGATAATCTGTTCGTTTTTCTGCTGCTCTTCCGTTATTTCAAGGTCTCACCGGCGCACCAGCACAAGGTGCTGTTCTGGGGAATTCTGGGTGCGCTGGTCATGCGCGGCGCTTTCATTCTGGCCGGGGTAGGACTGATCCGGCGCTTTCACTGGATCATTTATTGCTTCGGCGCGCTGCTGGTGTACAGCGGAGTGAAGCTCTTCCGCTCGGAAGAGGCAGGGGTGCATCCGGAGAAAAATCCGGTGCTGCGCGCCTTCCGGCGCTGGATGCCGGTCACCGAGGACTATCACGGCGACCGCTTCTTCGTGCGCCGCGCCGGCCTGTACGCGACCCCGCTGCTGGTGGTGCTGCTGGTGATCGAAACCACCGACGTGATGTTCGCGGTGGATTCGATTCCCGCGGTGCTGGCCATTACGCTGAACGCCTTCATCGTGTACACGTCGAACGTGTTCGCGATTCTCGGCCTGCGCTCCATGTACTTCGCTCTGGCGGGCATGATGGAGATGTTTCAGTACCTGCACTACGGCTTAGCGCTAATTCTGATCTTTATTGGCGGAAAGATGCTGCTCTCCGAGTATTACCCGATCTCGACCGAGGTTGCTTTGGCAGTTTTGGCGGTGATTCTTCTGGCTTCCATTCTGGCTTCGGTGCTGGGGCGGAAAAAGGGGCGCGGGTAGAGACAATGGGCAGGCGAAAGAGGGAGCGTGGGGCTTGATCCCAAGTCCCCAGTCCATAGTTGCCAGTGTTCTGCTCTGAGTCGTCACACCTAGGGCGTGCCCTGCTTATCCAGAAATTTCAGCATGGTGGTGATGACTGACTTGGGCATGCCGCTGCCCGAGTGGCAGTAGTAGAGTTCGGGCGTGGGCTGAGGAGGGCCTCCGCGCGAGGTTGAGCGGTAGAGGTAGGCGCAGGTGTAAGCGCCGGGAAGGGAAGTTGAGCCACTCAGTCCGGCGAGCTGGTCGGCGGGGCGGTTCTCGCCGCCGGGAGTGACGGTGCCGGCGTTCGGCCCGAAGCTGCTATCCTGCGGGGTCACTGACTGGCTGTACTCGGAACGTGCGCTGGCGGTGGCAAAGGCGGAGCTCGACGGCGGCGGAGAAACCACTCCCACGGTCAGCACGTAGCCGGCTTTTTCTTCGTCCACACACATTCCAGGAAGGCGCTTGGGCCCGTCTTTTTCGAACCAGTTCTCGAGGGCATTCCATTCCTTGGCCG
>Ga0335080_10002425_pt1 | contig 18559 bp, 12 predicted proteins | sample Lox_Sample_34_FD_206720 | JGI IMG/M metagenome (GOLD analysis project Ga0335080, IMG submission 206720) | Soil microbial communities from Loxahatchee National Wildlife Refuge, Florida, United States - Lox_Sample_3.4 | ecosystem: Environmental > Terrestrial > Soil > Wetlands | place: USA...
CTGCGGTAAGCCTGTAACCGCCGAGAGTGCAGAAGAGCGGAGTTCGCCAGGGAAACGTCAAGCTCCGGAGCGTGAATTCTACATTCTAGAACCTGACCCGTTTGATAAATGGTGATTGGGAGGAAACGAGCGAACCTGAGGGGCCCGCATCTCTGGCGTTGCTAAGGCACGGCTAAAGCCGTGCGCTTCCCAAATCAATGTACGAAACCAGTGCCAGAAGATCGAACGAATTACCCCGCGGCGATTAGCGGGACCGCCGCCAAAGCGGCCAGCAATCCAGCAAGCCGCCAGCGACTGAAGTGCTCCTTCAGGACAATTCGTGCCAGGAGAACGGTCACGGCCGGATACAGGGACGTGATCACGACGGCTTCGTCGAGGCGGCCGTGCTCGCTGGCGAACACGAACAGGGCGCAGGCGATGATGTCGAGCCAGCCGGCGAAGGCGCCGAGCGCGGCTGGAACTCGATCGAGTTCCAGCGGGGCGCGCGTGGCCAGGACCGCGATTGCCGTTGCGGCGAACGATCCGATGCGCGAGATGGCTGCTACCCACGTCGGCGAACCGGTGGCCTGGTGGATGCAGAGATAGAATCCGGCAAATCCAACGCCCGACAACGCGGCCGCGGCGACTCCCCTGGGATGGCCCGATTCGTCGTTTTCTCCAGGAGCCTCGGGGCGGCTAATGAGCCATATGGCGACGATGGCGAGGGCAAATCCGAGGATCGACCAGCGGCTGGGCGCACCTTCCAGGGCGATATCGACGAGCGTGGGGATGGCCGCTCCGAGCAGGGCCGCGATCGGGGCAGCAAGGCCCATGTGGCCCGAGGCCAGGGCGCGATAGAAGATGGCGATCGAGAATCCCCCAATGGCTCCAGCAGCTACCGCCCAGAAGATGCTGGCGCGGTTGGGGAAGGGGCCGTTTTGGGCGATAGCGACCGCGAGCATCAGCGCGAAGGCGCAGAGATGAGAGAAGGCGGTGAGCACGAACGTGTTTGCGCGGCGGGCGCCGTATCCCCCGGAGAAGTCCGACACTCCCCACAGAAAGACCGCGGCAATCGACGAGGCTGCAGGCGCGATTTGTGGCAGAGAGGACACGCCGGTCGAGGTTAACATGGAGTGTTGACAAGGCGTCAGGTGTGCCTTGTCGGACGGGTCGGCGCGCAAGATCCCCGCCGGACGCCGCCGAGGACGGTGGCGCTACGATGGCGAGATTAGCGTGTTAGAATTTCCACAACACCAGTCATTGGTAGCGATTCGATAGTTGTTGGCCGAACCTGTCTGCACGCATGCTTGGCCAACGACCGGCGACGAACGACCAACGACCGCTTTTCAGGTTCTGAGGCCCGGGTTTGATCGAACTGGCACCGTCAATTCTTTCCGCGGATTTCGCCCGGCTGGGCGAGCAGGTACGCGCCGCGTGCCAGGGTGGGGCTCATGTCATCCACGTCGACATCATGGATGGGCATTTCGTCCCGAATTTGACGATCGGGCCGCCGGTTGTGAAGTCCCTGCGGAAAGTGACCGATCTGCCGCTGGACTGTCACCTGATGATCGAGAATCCGGATGAATTTATTCCGGTTTTTGCCGATGAGGGAGCGAATTGGATTTCGGTGCATCAGGAAGCCTGTCGGCACCTGAACCGGACGCTGCATTTAATCAAGAGTCACGGCTGCCTGGCGGGAGTCGTGATCAACCCGGCGACTCCGGTCGAAACACTCTCGGAAGTGCTCGACATCGTCGATTATGTGCTGGTGATGTCGGTCAACCCGGGTTTCGGGGCGCAGAAGTTTATTCCATCTACGATGCACAAAATGAGCCGGTTAGCCGCGATTCGCAGCCAACGCGGGCTGAACTTTCGCATCGAAGTAGATGGAGGCGTTGCACTCGATACCGTTGCCGATGTAGTCCGCTCCGGAGCTGAAATTCTCGTCGCGGGCAACGCCGTGTTTGGCAACGGAGATCCAAAGAAGAATGCTGAGGCGCTGCTGAGGGCGGCGACCGAGGCGGCATTGCAGAAAGTCTAAGCAATTCCGATTGACGAATGGCGATTGCCGATTGAGAAACTGTGAAAATCCCCACTCCGGCAAAGTTGGCCAGAAGTGAGGCACCCACAAAATGGATTTGGCAATCAGCATTGGAAAATCCTCGAGGAATTATGTTGCGTCGAATTCATGTAATGGTTGTGCTAGGCGTGCTGTTGGCTTTCACCGGCGCCTGCACGAATAAGAAGTCGGTCAATCCACTGGCGGGTGTGGGATCGAAGCAGCCGGACAAGGTGCTGTTCGACAAGGCTATGGAAGCCATGCGTCACAACCGCTTCGACGTGGCCCGACTCACGCTGCAGACTCTGATCAATACCTATCCGGACTCGGAATACATTGCTCGCGCAAAGCTGGCAGTGGGCGATTCCTGGTATGCCGAAGGCGGGACTGCGGCGCTGGCCCAGGCTGAGCAGGAATACAGCGACTTCGAGATCTTCTTCCCCAACATGCCGGAGGCGGCTGAGGCACAGATGAAGATCGCCAACATTCACTTTCAGCAAATGGAGAAGGCTGACCGTGACCCGACCCATGCCAAGCGGGCCGAGGACGAGTATCGCAAGTTAATTCTTCAATATCCGGACAGCAAGCTGGTGCCGGAGGCGAAGAAACATCTGATGGAAGTGCAGGAAGTACTCGCCGATCGCGAGTTCAGCATTGGACGGTTCTACTACCTTCGGGAGTCGTATGCGGCGTCGATCGCGCGCCTGCAATCACTCGTGGACCGCTACCCCCTCTACAGCCGTGCGGACGAGGCGTATTACCTGCTGGGCCAGAATTACGAAGGGCAGATTGAGCGGATTCGTAAGGCCATTACCTGCGATGTGCATATGCTTCCGCGCGGGTGCATGCGAGAGGCCGACAAGGCGCGCGCGATCTCGCAGCTTTCCAAGGAAGCCGCGAGAGAATACGACAAGATCCTGACTCGTTATCCGCTTATGGATCGCGCGGAAGATGCCAAGAAGCGGCTGGCGGCACTCCACGAGTCCATTCCGCGTCCCACTAAAGCGGCGGTTGCCCAGAACAAAGCGGAGATTGAGAGCCGTGGCGAAAAGACCATGCTGGGACAAATGAAGGGTCTGATCAAGAAGGGCCCTGACATGTCGCAGGCTGCAACGGTAGGCGATCCACCTCTCGTCGACCCAGAACCCCTGAGCGCGGTTGACGTTCAGCGGAACGAGGCAAAGGCGTTCGTAGATGCGAGCAGTCCAGGCAATAAAAGTGTAGGGGTTGAAATCATCAATCCGAATCAGCCCCCGAGTACACCTCCGGCGGCGGATGCCACTCCGAGTCCCAATCCCTTCGGTGCGCCTCCGGCAGCTGCGACAGCACCGGCTGCCAATGATCCGAATGAGCTGAAGCCAGATCAGCCGGCCGACCCGAACGAGTTGACTCCGACCAATACGGGCGCGGACACTTCGCTTCCTCCTCCGACACAGGTGAATGAGATCCAGAACCAGTCGTCGTCGAGCAGCACGGCGAAAGCGGGTGATTCGACTCCAGCCAGCGACGAGGACATTTCCAGCAGCAAGAAAAAGAAGAAGAAGGGGTTGATGAAGATCAACCCCTTCTGAAAAGCTCTCAGCCGTCAGCACTCAGCTTCTGTCTGATAGAACTGGGTATTGCAAAGTCCCCTGTCTCGCAAAATCGGCGAGACCCTTCGACTTGGCCGAGGGTAGTCATGGGGGCGCGGGGTAGGGTTCCTGGGGTGCACTTCACGCACTAGGTGTTGACCACTAGTAACGTGTTACTTCCCTTCCGGATCATTGACTTGGGTTGAAGGGCAGGTTACCTTCGCGGTATCTCCCCCTCTTCAGAGGAACGACCTTTGGCCAGGAAGATACTGCTCGCCGACGACAGCGTAACCGCCCAGAATATGGGGCGGAAAATCCTCGCGGATGCGGGGTATGAGGTCATCACCGTCAACAACGGGTCGGCGGCCCTGAAGAAGATCGGGGAGACCCGGCCCGACCTGATCGTCCTCGATGTATATATGCCCGGCTATAGCGGGCTCGAGGTGTGCCAGCGCCTCAAGGAAGTGGGAGACACCGCGCGGATTCCGATCCTGCTCACCGTCGGAAAGTTAGAGCCTTTTAAGCCGGAAGAAGCCAAGCGGGTGCGGGCCGACGCTTTCATCGTGAAGCCGTTCGAAGCCAGCGAGTTGCTGAGCGCGCTCAGCAAGCTGGAAGACAAAGTTGTGCCCCGGGCCGACTCTTCCAAACCCGGCAGGTTCGCCCGTGCTACGGCGGCGATCGAGGAAGGCCGCTACGACAAGTCGATGGCGCTCGACGAGGAAGACGCCGGGTGGAAGAATCGCATCTCGTTTCCGAAGAAGAAGAAGGAGAAGCCGAAGGAAGAAGAGATTGATACCGGGGAGATTTACAACCCTGTCAATAAAGATCTGCGAACGACAGTTGAGCACAAACAAGAGCACGCGCCAGCTGCTCACGCCGAAGCTCCTCAAATAGAAGAAGCGCGTGTCAACGTGGAAGCGCTGGCTCCTGAGGGATTGCCGAAGGACGTCACGCCGGAAGAGATTGCGGCGTTAGCTGCTGCCGCAGCGCAGATCCAGGGTAAGGCAGTAGAGGAGAAACCGGGTGTCCCAGTGGTGGAGATGCCGGTTGCGCCTAGCCCGATTGAGACAGCAAAATCCAACAGTGTTGAGGCTGCTAAGACGGAAAGCGTCGCGCCTGCAAACGTCGAGAACAAGAACGAAGCGGAGCAACCAGCCGAGCCCGCCGTTGTACCCGAAGCTACTGCTAGCACAACTCCGGCAACATTGGCCGTGCAGGAATCGCCCGAAAAGCCTGAAGAGAAGAAGCCGGAGCATAAATCTGGCCCGGCGGAGGTGATGGCAGCGATCGCGGGTTTGGAAACGGAATGGATTTCGCTACCCGCTGCGGGTTTAGGAAACGCACCCGACACGAGCCGCAATGAGAATGAGAAGGAAACTGCGGAGCCGGTGACGATGGCTGTGGCGGCGGGGGCTGAATCGAGTGCAGCACCCTCGCGCTGGACGGCGGTTGCGGTCGCAGTCGCACCGGAAGACGCGGCGATTTCTCTTGAGCAGGAAATGCAGAAGGCTTACGCGGCTTTTGCAGCGGCAGAAGGCGGACATGCACCGGCTGCCCCTGCTGAAATGGCCGCGGTGGTGGCCGAAGCGGCAGCCACTCCGGCTGCGGTCGCCGAATCCCCAGTCACAGAGCCTGTTGCGACACAAGCGGCTGCGGAAATTCCCGCAACCTCTGCGCCCGAGACCGTACAACCGCTGGCTGCAGTCTCAGAGGCCGCGACAGACGACATCAGCCCCGCCGTGAAAGAACTGGAAACCGTTGCCGCGAAGTACGAAGCCGAGCAGAAAGCAACCTCAGCGGAATCCACTGATGACAAGTCTCTGAAGGCCGAGGCTTTGGAGTCGCCGACAGCGGCGATTGCGCCCGAAACCAAAATTGAGGAGCAGGCCGAGGCTACGCCTGTTGAAGAGAAGCTTGAGCCTGCGGTTGCCCCGCCTACCGTCGAAGAAAAGGCCGAAGAGAGAAAGCCTGAAGAGACGAAGGCGCAAGAACCGAAGACGGAAGAACCGAAACTGGAAGAGCCGAAGCCGGAAGAAGAGAAGGCGCAACAGATCGAGCCACCCCAAATCGAAACTACGCCGGTGGCCGAAGTGCCTGCGCCGCAAGTCGCGATTGAAGAGATCGCACCAGAAGTTCATCAGGAATCGGAGAAGCCTGCCCCTATCGAAGCTTCAGAGGCAGTGGCGAGGAACGAAGTTCCTTGCGAGATATCGAGTTCGGAGGAAGTATCAACGGAGGCGGTGCCAGTTTCCAGTGCATCGACCGCAGGGGGGATGGACGATATGGCAAAACGAGAATCGGAAACGGCGGCAGCCTGGGCCAGTTGGAGGAAGATCCGCGACACCGGCAATTCGAAACCGGCTCAGCCAGCTGAAGCATCCGCGAAGGAAGCCGAAGAGTCTGTCCCGCAGGACAGGGCGGCAATGGCAGTCGCTGCAGGAGCCGAGAGCAAACCTGAAGAAGCCACGAATTTCGACGCGGATCCTGAGATCGCCGGCATCGTCGATAGTGTTCTCGCCGACATGCGCCCAAAAATTGTGGAAGAGATCGCCCGCAAGCTGGGGAAAAAGAAATAATCCAGCCGTTGTCTTTTCCTCCTCGAATCAGTTCTGCCACCCGATTTCCGGTGACGGCGACTGCTCACTCGTTCCGTCCATGAAGGTTCTTTTCACGCCTATGTAATTCCCCCAAGCCGTTGGCACTAGATCTACGATCCCCAATCGAATCATCTAGCCTCAACTCCCGCGACTAAACGCAGGCTCTGTCAGTTCTCTCAGTGTCTGGCTCCCTTCCTCCTCTGCTAATGTCGCCAACGGCAGTTGGGTGATCACACCAATCGTCGGCGCGGAAGCGCTAACCGTTTCGAAGTCGAGGCGGCCAGAAATGATGTGAGCCGAGGCTGGAGGATGAACTATGAGCGACAATTTGCAAGCATTCGCATCGTGCCGACTCGCGGTCCTCGCAGTTGTTGTCGGAATACCGCTGAGCGGCTTAAGGGCTTCCGCCCAGAATCCTGATGTCCAACAGCGCCTTGCCGAAGTTAAACAGGCGTCCGCACAAAACAAGCAGCAGCTGGCCACCTACACTTGGCAAGAACAGGACACGATCAGTCTCAAAGGTGAGGTCAAAAAGCAGGAATCCTTTCAGGTGCGGATGGGCCCTGATGGCAAGCCGCAGAAGACGCCACTGAACGCCGCGCCCCCAGCCGCACCGCCCAGCCAGGCCGAGAGCGGGCGCCGGGGCGGACGGGTGAAAGAGCGCGTCGTCGAAAATAAGAAGGAAGAGTACAAAGAATACGCGCAAAAGATCGCTGCCCTCGCGCATTCTTACGCTCCGCCCGATCCGGCGAAGCTCCAGCAAGCCCAGCAGCAAGGAAACATCAAGGTGGCCCCTGGTTCGGCAGAGAATCAGGTTCAGCTGCAAATCACGAATTATCTGAAGCCGAATGATTCCATGACGATCACCTTCGATAAAGCTGCCAAAGCCATCCAGAGCGTGCAGATTGCTTCGTACATGGACTCGCCCAGTGACGCGGTCAAAATCGCCGTGCAATTCGCCAAGCTGCCCGACGGAGTCAACCACATCGCCGCCATGACCGTGGAAGGAGTAAGCAAGCAACTAAAGGTCGACGTGCAGAACTCGGATTACAAAAAGATGTAGGCCACGGCTGCGTTCACCCCTTGTGCCATAAAGTTTGAGCGAGTGGGTTCCGGTTGGTATCTGGGATGATTTGCCCGCCCGAAAAACTTCGCCAGGAGGCCATCGTGCCACAAGGATCCAAGGAGTCTTCCTGCATCGGAATCGTAGATCGGCGTACGTTCTTGGCCGGAGCCATGTTGGCCAGCGTGGTTCCCCGAATTCCCTTGTTGTCGATGCAATTGGCTCCGGATATGAGTCGCTCGCTCACCAAAGACGAGCGGGACGGCATGACTCCATCGCAAGTTCTCGGCGAACTGAAGAAAGGGAACGAGCGCTTCGGGCTGGAAAAATGGCGCCGCGGAACTACCTGGGCGAGAAGCGATCCAGTGCGCCTGGGCAGTACCCAGCCGCGGTTGTACTCGGGTGCCTCGATTCACGAGTCCCTGTCGAAATAGTCTTTGATGTAGGCATTGTCGGCAGAGTCGCGGGGAACGTTGTCAACGACGACATGCTTGGCAGCATGGAGTTTGGCTGCGCCGTCTCTGGCGCAAAGTTCATGCTCGTCTTAGGGCACACGGCTTGTGGTGCGATAAAAGGCGCGATCGACGACGTTGTATTGGGCAATCTTACCGGGCTGCTGTCGCGAATCAAACCGGCTATACCTGCAACCAAGTTTGAAGGCGAGAAGTCAGCCAAGAATCCCAACTACGTGGATGCTGTGGCGCGAACTAACGTCTTGTTGATGCTGGAGGAAATTCGCCGGCGCAGTCCGATCCTGGAAGACCTGGAAAAGAAAGGAAATATTAAAATCGCGGGCGCGATGTACGACCTCGCGACTGGCACCGTGGAGTTTCTTGGCTAGTCGCTGGCTGGAGTGAATATACCGTTGGGATGTTCGTCCAGGAAGGTCGTCTCGATGCACAGCTATGAAGGACGCAATCGATACGTGCAGGTGAGACGCATCTTGGCCGCGACCGAACTGCCGAGCATCGCATGGCCAGGCCAGCCGCCACCGTGACTGCCTTCTACGGATTCCGCACAACTTCCCCAGATGTACTTCCGGCATCACATGACCTAATTCTTTAGTGACCTACCAGGGACTCTTCCGCAAGTAAAGAATGAAAACATTGGTTCGCGATTCGAATTTGTTCCGAGCGCAGCCAAAGCTCCACAATCCCCCGCCGTGCTCGTTGAGCACGCGCAAAGAAAGTGAAAGCATGAACCGTCTTGGATCCCCACTGAGACCGGTGTATTGGAGTCTCCTTCTCCTTTCCATCATATCCATTGCAGGAACAGCTGCAGCCGAGAGTGAGATTAGCGTTTCGAGCGCTAATTTTGGTAGTGTCGCGGTTGGAAGTAGCCTGATCAGGCCCATCGCAGTGGTTAACGAAGGAAGATCGACTGTGACGATCTCCCAGGCCACGGCTTCCGGGAGTGGTTTCAAGTTTGTAGGGCCTAATCTCCCTATTACCTTACATCCGCGCATGAGAGCGAACCTGTCAGTTTCGTTCACGCCGCAGGCGGCAGGAGCCGTGAGTGGTGACCTGACAGTGGCGTATTCAACCCCATGGGGCAGCCGCAGGGGGCACTCAAGGAGCGAGATCGGCGCCTTGTCGGGAACGGGGGCTGGAGCGGCCGGCTATCTGAGCTCCGCGTCCAGCATGAATTTCGGAAGCATCGCGGTCGGCAGCAGTCAAACCCAGACGCTTGCTCTGTCGAATACCGGGGGATCAAACCTGACCATTTCGGCTGCCACCGTCACGGGCAGCGGCTTCTCGGTGAGCGGACTGACTCTTCCCTATTCTCTGGCTGCGGGTTCGACCGCGAACCTGCAAGTCAAGTTTTCGCCGACCAACTCCGGAACAAATACAGCCAGCCTCGCCATAGCGTCGAATGCGGCCGACCCGTCCGTTACGGTCTCGCTTAGCGGCACGGCAAACGCCACAAGCGGCACCCTCGCTGTAACGCCCGGCTCCATAAGCTTCGGCAGCGTCGCCGTGGGCAGCAGCCAAATGCAAGCGCTTACTCTGTCGAATACCGGCACAGCTGGCCTGACAATTTCGGCTGCCACCATCACAGGCAGCAGTTTTACCTTGAGCGGACTGGCTTTGCCCTTATCCTTGGCTGCGGGCGCGAGGGCAAGCTTGTCAGTAACGTATTCGCCCACCAGCCCTGGGACAAGTACTGCCAGCCTTACCATAGCCTCGAACGCAACTGACGCTTCCGTTGCGGTGCCTCTCAGCGGGACCGCAGCAACCACAAGCGGCACCCTGGGCGTGACCCCCGGTTCCATGAGTTTCGGCAGCGTCACCATCGGAACCTCCCAAACTCAGAGCGGGAGCGTCACCGCGAGCGGTGGAGGCTTAACGCTGTCGTCGGTCGGTTCGAGCAGCTCTGCCTTTACTGTGGCAGGACTCACATTGCCCGTGACCCTGGCCGCAGGCCAGAGCGTGCCTTTCACCGTGACCTTTGCTCCCACTGCCGCAGGTGCGGCTTCAGCGAACATCTCCTTCATTGCCAGCAATTCAGCTTCGGTGTCGGAAACGGCCACGGGCTCTGGTGCGTCGATCCAACACAAAGTCGACCTGTCGTGGAATGCGAGCACGTCCACATCAGTCGCGGGATATAACGTGTACCGGTCTACCTCGGCCACGGGCTCCTACTCGCGTATTAATGCTGTGCTGAATCCATCGATGAGCTACAGTGACAGCACAGTTCAGTCCGGTCAAACCTATTACTACGCCACCACGGCGGTGGACTCGTCGGGAGCGGAAAGCACCTACTCGAATCAGGTGCAGGTTGCCATTCCATTTCCATGAGCACAGCGCTGGCTGAATACGAGTCCTGTTGGGGACGGCTCTAGACGTCGCATTGGACCGGCAACACCCGGTGCTCTCAAAACTGGACTGCATAGCGCAACGGCTCTCGTAATGGTTTCATTTTCGGGCGGCCGTTGCGCTGGTTTATTACAGTCCTCTCGCGTGCGGTTGCACCCTTCTCTCTGCTTGATTACCATGCGCCTATCCCCCCGATGAGTGCGCCCATGAACGAGCAGATCGTCTCGCATTACCGCATTCACGAAAAACTGGGCGCAGGAGGTATGGGCGTTGTCTATAGGGCGGAGGACATCCGCCTGGGCCGAATGGTCGCCCTGAAATTCCTGCCTGAAGATTCGATCCGAGATCCACGGGCGCTAGAGCGCTTCAGGCGCGAGGCGCGGGCCGCCTCGGCGCTTGATCATCCGAACATCTGCACGATTTACGAGATCGATGAGGATAAGGGGCATCCCTTCATCGCCATGCAGTTGCTGCATGGGCAGACCCTGCGCGAGCGCATTGGACATAAGCCAGTGCCATTGGGGACGCTGCTCGATTGGGCACTCCAGATCATCGACGCCTTGCAGGCGGCGCATGCCAAGGGCGTGATGCATCGCGACATCAAGCCGGCAAACATCTTCATCACCGAGCGCGGGCAGGCCAAGGTTCTCGACTTTGGCCTGGCAAAGCTGACCGGCACGGATCTGACCACTTCCGACGCTGCCACGTTATCGTCGACTGGGCCGCTAACCCACACTGGTGCGGCAATCGGCACCGTGGCTTACATGTCTCCCGAGCAGGCGCGTGGCGAAGCGCTGGATCCGCGCACTGACCTTTTTTCGTTCGGCGTCCTGCTGTACGAGATGGCGACCGGCAAGCAAGCATTCTCCGGGCCGACTTGGGCCGTGACAGTACACGCAATTCTGGGTCAGGCTCCGATGTCGCTGAACGAATCGATGCCGGGCCTGCCGCAGCGACTTCAGGAAATCATCGACAAGTGCCTGATCAAAAATCGCGACCTGCGCTACCAGACTGCGGCAGAGATCCAACACGACCTGCTGCAGTTAAAGAGAGACTTCGACTCCGGGAAGAAACTGAGGACCACGCAAACGGCGGCGAGATGGACGCCCCGGAGAAAATTAATGCTGGGGCTCGCCGCCGCCGCTCTGTTACTGGTGATCGCGGGTTTTGTATTGGGACCAGCAGCATTGCGAAGAATGACGCCCTTGAGTGTCGGTAGGTCATTCATCGCCGGAAGGAAGAGCGTAGCCGTGCTGCCGATTCCGGAGGGAGCTGACGATCCCAAACTCGCTGCCTTTGGGAAAGGCCTCCTCGAAGACGTTGCCGCCAAGCTCTCGCAATTGAGCGTGAACCATGAGCTGGAGGTGATCCCGGCTCGCACACTCGAGAACAGAAAGATCACCACTCTCGATGATGCTGTGAAGGAGTTCGGAACCAACCTGGCCCTGACGGTCTCTCTGAAGCAGGAAGATCAGCTGGTACGCGCGACATACAGCTTGATTGATACCAAGACGGACAAGAACCTGGCATCCGACTCTTTGACGGCGCCGATATCGGATCTCTTCACCATCGAAGACAAGCTGACCAGCAGCATTGCGAATGCGCTGAACATTTCTCTGCGCACCGATGAGAAGCAGGCGCTGGCTGCCCACGCTACGGCCATCCCGGAGGCGTATCAGTATTTTCTGGAAGGGCAGGGCTATCTCCGGCCGCAGCGGGAAGCACTGAACAGTGCCGAAGCTATGTTCCAACAGGCGCTGAAGCTTGATCCTAACTATGGTCCGGCGCAGGCAGGACTGGGCCAGACATATTGGTTCCTTTACGATCTGACCAAGCAAGAGCGTTGGATTGAGATCGCGCAGGAGCATTGCGCCAAGGCGATCGAACTGGGTAATTCCGGCGCCGACGGTCACGCATGCCTGGGAACGATTGACAACGGCACCGGGAAGTATGAAAGAGCCGTGGAGCAATTCCAGCAGGCGCTGCAACTTGATCCCGCGAACGACCAGGCGTACTCGCACCTGGCCGAGGCCTATCAGAACCTGAATCAGCCCGATAAAGCCGAAGAGATCCTCAAGCGCAGAATTACGCTCCGTCCCGACTATTGGCGCGGCTACAGCGGTCTGGGCGTCTTTTACTTTGGGCAGGCTGAGTACGGGAAAGCGCAGGCCATGTTCGAGAAGGCGGTCTCGCTGAGAGCCAACAATTACGGGGACTACAAGAACCTCGGCGCTGACTTGATTTACGAGGGCAAAGATGAAGAGGCAATACGGGCTCTGGAAAATTCGATTGCCATCCGGCCCTCGTACGGAGCGTATCAGAACCTGGGAGTCGCGGAGTCGCGGGTTCGCAAGTTCGATCAAGCTGCGCAAGCAACTCAGCTAGCTCTCAAGCTGGATGACAGCGACTATCAAGTATGGGGAAATCTCGGGGACTTCTTGTTTTATGGAGGCGACCTGGCACGCGCCACAGAAGCTTACAAGAAAGCGATCTCGATGGCCGAGCAGCAATTGAAAGTCAACCCACGCGACAACGGTGTTCTCAGCGACTTAGCCGACTACTATGCCATGCTCAGCGATCGCAAACGGGCTCTTGACTATCTCGACCGCTCGCTAGCAGGAAAAGAGAAGGACAAAGATTTGCTTTTCCGCGCGGCGCTCGTGTACAACCAGTTGCATGAAACGGGGACTGCTTTGGAGTGGTTACGCAAGGCCCTGGCTGCAGGATTTTCGAAATCGGTGGTAAGCAAGACTCCAGATCTGAATAACCTCCACGACAATCCTCAATATCAGTCCTTGATGCAAGAGAAGTGAACCTTGGGCTCCATCAAAATTCGTCAGGAGGTTTCAAATGCCTACGACACCATCCGTCGATGTTAGTTCCGGAAACGTCACCAACGGGCCAATCCATTCTGGGCAAACGTTCGTTTGGACGTCCAGCGCGGCAAGTGGCACAACTATTACCGTGTATGCAAGAAACATGCCCACTGGACAGCCTTGGTTCCAATCCAGCCCAGTTACCTTCACCACCCCCAGCGCGAGTGCGCAGGTGACCGCCGAAGCGGCGAGTCCGGCTGGAGGCTGGACCTGGACGGCAAAGGGAGTGAAGGTGTCGGACGGCGCCCATGTGAATGTTTCTCCAACCTTGCAGGGCACGCAGGAGGCTATGGCCAGCTAGCAGATGCAAATCGGCTAAAGTCGACTTCACAGGGGCGGCCGGGTCCGCCCCTTCGCACCTCCAGAGTCGGGAAGTGCAGGCTTCTAACAACGGATCCCGCAGAGCGTCGTCATGTGGGCAGCGTTATTGAGACCTGTGCATACGCGAGCGTATACTTCCGTCGCTTCAACTCTCGAACATTCCAAATTTCCCTAGAGCAGAGGCCGTCAAGAGCCGCTCACCTGGAGGAAGTATGCCGACACGCCGCGAAGTTCTCAAGGCTAGTTTGCTGGCACCTGCCGCCGTCGTTGCAGCCAAGGGGATCAAGCCCTTCGACGTTGCGATGAAGGCGACCCCGCATTCTGAATTGGATGATGCGTTGCGCGCCTCTCCGACTCCAGGCGCGGGCCGTGACCGTCTGCTCCTCGATTTCGGATGGCGATTTCACTTCGGCCACGCAGATGATCAGAGCAAGGACTTCGGCTATGGCGGTTCGACATGGGGCAATTTTCAGAAGACCGGCAACTTCATGCCGGCTGGAGCCCTTGCCTTCGACGATAGCGACTGGAGCGCACTTGACCTGCCCCATGATTGGGCAGTGGAGCTGCCGTTCCAGAATGATCCGGATCTCGTGAACAAGGGCTTCTATCCCCTGGGACGGAAGTATCCCGCCACCAGCGTCGGATGGTACAGGCGCGTGTTCGACCTGTCGGCCGAAGATGCGGGGAAAAGAATCACACTCGAGTTCGATGGCGCATACCGCGAGACGATGGTTGTGTTCAACAACTTCTACATCGGGTGGCACAGCGGAGGCTACGATCCTTTTAGTTTCGATGTCACCGACTTTGCGCACATCGGGCAGAGGAACGTGTTGCTGGTCCGTGTTGATGCGACGCAGAGCGACGGCTGGTTCTACGAAGGCGCAGGAATCTACCGCCATGTGTGGCTGGTAAGGACCAATCCATTGCATGTGAAGAAGTGGGGAACGTCGGTGAAGCCGCAGATCCGCGGCGACGAAAGCTCACTCTCGATTGTCACCGAAGTGACAAATGATGGCGCGGCGGCCAGCGAAACCCGCGTCGTCTCAACCGTTCTCGATCCTTCAGGCCAGCCGGTCGGAAAGAACACATCCGACTCTGCGTCGATCGCGGCAGGTAAGGACCAGGATTTCCGGCAAGAGATCGTGGTGAAGCAGGCGCGCTTGTGGTCGCTTGAAGAGAGAAATCTCTACAAGCTCGTTACCGAGATTCAGGCGGGCGGGCAGATCGTGGATCGCTACGAAACTCCCTTCGGAATTCGCACCGTGGCATTCGATGCGGAGAAAGGTTTCCTGCTGAACGGAAATCCGGTCAAGTTGAAGGGAACCTGCAATCATCAGGACCATGCCGGCATTGGGGCTGCGCTGCCCGATGCGGTGCAGTATTACCGCATCCACAAACTGCAGGAGATGGGCTGCAACTCGATACGCACATCGCACAATCCGCCAACATCCGAATTGCTCGATGCGTGCGATCAACTGGGCATGCTGGTGTTCGATGAAACCCGGATGATGTCATCGAACCCCGAAGGCCTCAGCCAGTTTGAGAATCTCGTAAGACGCGACCGCAATCACCCCAGCGTATTCATGTATTCGATGGGGAATGAGGAGGGACAGGCGAATACGGCGAGAGGCGCGCTTATCCTGACAGCGATGAAGGCGGTTGCGACTCGGCACGATGGCTCGCGGCCAGTTTCGATTGCTCCCGCCGGAGCCATTGGAACTGGCGGCCTCGCCGTGGGAGATGTCGCCGGCTACAACTACATGGACCCAGCGGCTGAGGAATTTCACAAGAAGAATCCAGACAAACCAGTCATGGGAACGGAGACGGTCAGCGCGGTAGGCACGCGCGGCATTTACATCACGGACCGCACGAAGGGATTCGTGAGTTCCTACGATCCTTACACGACGACGGGACGTGCCTCCGCGGAAGGCTGGTGGAGATTCTGCAACGCGCGGCCCTGGCTCTCGGGTGGATTCGTGTGGACAGGATTTGACTACCGCGGTGAACCCTCGCCGTATCAGTGGCCGAATATCGGCTCGCAATACGGGATCATCGACACGTGTGGTTTCCCTAAGGACTCCTTCTACTACTACCAGTCGTGGTGGACCAGCAAGCCTGTGCTGCACCTGTTTCCGCATTGGAATTGGCCGGGCTATGAGGGGAAGGAGATCTCGGTGTGGGTGTATTCCAACCTGGATCGCGTGGAACTTTTCCTGAACGGCAAGAGCCTGGGCTCGAAAGACGTGAAGAAGGATTCGCACGTCGCGTGGGTCGTCAAGTACGCGCCGGGATCGCTGGAGGCACACGGCTGGAAGGGCGGCAAGCAGGTGATGACCACGAAACGCGAAACCGCCGGCGCTGCCGCCAAGTTGATTTTGAGCGCGGATCGCGCGGCGATCAACGCAGACGGCGAGGACGTTGCGATGTTCGCAGTCGAAGTGCAGGACGCGCAGGGACGCACTGTGCCGATTGCGGACAACGAGGTGACGTTTCGGGTCTCAGGCGCAGGGAAATTGATCGGTGCCGGCAACGGCGACCCGACGGATCATGCTTCCGACAAGGCAACGTCGCGCAAGGCATTCTCCGGATTCTGCATGGGGCTGGCGCAATCTGCGAAGACCGCTGGGAACATCACCGTGGAAGTGACTTCTCCGGGGCTGGCATCGTCGAGTGTGACGATCGCGGCAAAGGCGGTGACGCTACGTCCGCAGGTTGCGGTGTGGGAACGCGAAGTGCCGAAGGGCGCTGGTGTGACCGGGCTCTGGAGACCTGTTCCGGCGTCCGGTCCATCCAACGAATTCGTTGCCATGCTGGTGGGCTCAAATACTGTCTACACGCTGAAGCAGGATGGCAACAAACTGACGGGCACCGTGGAAGGCGGAGCCGGGTTTTTCGGCGGCGACGATGTGCCTGCGCCGGTTTTCGATGGCAGCGTCGAAGGCGATCAGATCACATTCAAATCCGGCGACAGCAAGTACACCGGCTCGCTCAGGGGAGACCGCCTGGAGCTCCAGCGATCGTTCACGCTGCCGTGGGAAACTCCCACTCGCGCGAAGGAAGAGCCGGGACGTCCGGCGATTGGGCCAGCGCCAGATGGGTCAGATCCGTCGGTCGATGTGACGTGGGAAGTACCCAAGGGCATTCCGGTGGTGCTGCGGCGGGTTGAACGGTAGCGAGCGCCAGTTCGTGCTTTGCGTTGCAAAGCGCCAGGCCCCCCCTTTTCGGCCCCTTGGAATGATGGGTTTTGCGCGAAATTGGAACTAAATTCTTGTGGCTCAGGATTTTGCTGGCAAAATATTGAAAATACGAGGCTTAGCCGACGTGCTCATATACATTTTTCCTGACGAATCTTGCAAAATATTGAAAAGGTTATAGTTTGCTCGATTTTAGATGGAACAGGCCTCGCAAAATCTTGAATCCATTGTACTTAAAGCTAACATATTGTTTTCAAAGAACTTAGCAGACGGCGCGCATCTCGCGTCAGCGCCTCTCGGCAATGCCATCATCGGATGAGGCTGTGGAACGCAAGGGCAGATGTCACATCGGGAGGCTGTGGGAAACTCTCTAGCCTAGCCTGGCAGGAGCGAAACGTAGGGCGGAGTGGCCTTAGGAGGTTCGGCGCGCCGCCCACCATGTCGCGCAAAGAAATCTGTGTGCCGTGGCCCCTGCTACGATCGCGACGGCTGACCCATCTTTCCACCGACAATATCCAGACCCTGAGATAATTCGCCCCGTATCTGGCATCACAGATTTTCCGCAACAATTCCTTCACTATCCCGGGCGTGTGGAATCAGACGACCGCTCCAAGTATGACGGCTTGGCTACGTGTCATTGGCGTCATTTTCTCTTTGGGCATGCTGGGCTCCTGCGGTGGAAGTGGGGGATCAACTCGTACGATCCAATCGATTACAGTCTCGCCATCACAGGCGACGGTTGTGGCGGGATTGACCCAGCAGTTCAGCGTATCGGCAAAGTACTCTGACGGTTCGATGAGCGCGGCTATTGGAGTGACTTGGTCCAGTCAAGACGCGTCGATTGCGACGGTCGACGGCAACGGACTGGCCACTACACACGTCAAAGGCGCCACAAGCATTGTAGCTACGCTGGGCTCGGTGTCGAGCAGCGCGTCGTTATCTGTTTCGCCTGCGGTCCCGGTATCGCTCAGTATCTCCCCTGCGAGTTCCACTGTGCTGATCGGAACGAGCGCTCCCATTAAGCTCACTGCCCTTCTGACACTTACCGACGGCTCATCACAAGATGTTTCGGCTTCCGCTAGCTGGAGCCTGGCGAATCCCTTCACCGCTTCCATTGACGGTTCCGGGAACGTTTCCGCACTTCGGACCGGCTATACGACCGTTAGTTGTACGAGCGGAAGTTTCAGCGCAACGGCTGCGTTCGTCGTGATTGCAGAGCCACGATATCTCTACTTCATGAGCGAAACCGGCAGGCTGGCCTCAAAGGCGGTCATCGACTCGACGTCCGGCCAGCTCCGTATGATGGGTTATGTTCCGACCGGGGCGAACAACTATGCGGCCTTTCATTGTCCGACCATGGATCCGGCAGGCAAGTTTCTTTACGTGGGATCCGCGATCAACGGTGGGCCTGGGGGAGAGATTCAAATCTACAATATTGATCCAGTCAAAGGTGGACTCATCGCGCTTGCTGGCAGCCCATTTTCTCAATCGGCGCCGGTAGACTGTCTTGAATTTGAACCGACTGGAAAGTTCGCCTATGCCGCAAGCGCAACCAACAGCGCTGGCCAGCTTCTTACTTATTCCGCGGACTCCGTCACCGGCCTACTGACCTTAGTGACCTCGACGAACCTAACAGGCGTTCCCTCGCGGGTGGCCATGGATCCCTTGGGGAGGTACCTTTACGTCGTTACGTTCTCCAATAATTATCTGCAAGCCGACGCGGCAGGCTATGTTATCGACTCATCGACTGGCGCATTAACCCCTATTCCCGGCACTCCGTTCCCGTTGTCGAACATCGCTGGTGCATTCTCTTTCCATCCGAATGGGAACTTCGTCTATTTGGCTGATACCAACGCTGCGGCGATCGACACTTATTCGATCAATCGAGCTACCGGAGCCTTGACCAGCGCGGGGACGCTTGCAACGTGCATAAATCCGTCCATTGTTCGATTTAGCCCAGACGGCCGGATGGCGTATACGGCCTGTTCTATGGATGCGGCGCATGACCCACATAGTGCATCCGTCGACAGCTTCAGCGTGGCCGCCGACGGCTCGCTGACTCATCTGAGTACCACGCCGTCGG
>Ga0335080_10002426_pt1 | contig 18557 bp, 18 predicted proteins | sample Lox_Sample_34_FD_206720 | JGI IMG/M metagenome (GOLD analysis project Ga0335080, IMG submission 206720) | Soil microbial communities from Loxahatchee National Wildlife Refuge, Florida, United States - Lox_Sample_3.4 | ecosystem: Environmental > Terrestrial > Soil > Wetlands | place: USA...
AAGTTGCGGCGGAAAAGTGGAAAGGCTGATTTCTGCTCCGGCTCTGCAGTTCAAGGGCACCGGCTGGTATGTGACGGACTACGCTAGGAACGGAAAGTCCCCGTCCACCGGCGCATCCGGGTCGGATCCGAAATCCGAGACAAAAAGCGAATCCAAATCGGAGACCAAAAAGTCCGAAGCCAGTCCGGCTCCGGCCTCGTCGTCGAAGGAAACGTAGCGTAAGGCTCCGGTCTCACGCGCCCAGCAGGTTCATCTTCAATTCGTTCTTGCGTACCGTGTCCACCCACCGCTGCAGCATGCTGTCGGTGCGGCCGGTCGAAATCGGCTCCAGCTTCCGCGATTGCGTGCGAAATTCATACTTGTCCACCGAGCAAGCCGCCCGGTTGCCCTGCGATCGCAAAACCCGCCCGAAAACCGTCAGCCGCATGGGACAATTCTCGTCCAACAACATCGGCCAACTGATGGATAACTCCACAAATGCGCCGGGCTGCAGCCGGTTTTCCGCGCAGAACGCCACACCTCCGCTGCCGATGTTGATCGTCTCACCCGCGCCCGACGCCACCACGACTCCTTCCTCTGCCACCTTGTACCGGAGCTGCCGCCGAAGCTCAAAGCGGCGCCTTCTCCTTCGCTCGGCTTGTTTCTTCACCAATTCCATGACTGGGTTTCCTCCCGACCAGAGTCCTTGTAAATGCATTTTCCGCGCCGGTCAGGACATTCTGTAAAATCAGTAGTTTACAAATTGAATTCCGGTCTTCTGTCCAGCTCGTTTACATCGACAATCCTGACGACATGTACACGCTCTTGACATTGTTCGCCCGCGGTCGGTGTTAACCTGTGACTAATCCCTAAGAGACTTCCATGAAGAAAGCCGCAATCCTCGTCTTTGCACTCGCCTGCCTTGCCCTCGCCGCCCCCAGAAGACCCAAGCTGATCGTCACCATCATCATCGACCAGTTCCGCTTCGACTACCTCACGCGCTACCGAACCGAATACACGGCGGGTTTCGACCGGCTCCTCACACGGGGGGCGGTCTTCGCCAGTGCCAATTACATCCACGTTCCCGCCATCACCGCCGTTGGCCACAGCACCATCCTCTCCGGAGCTACGCCGTCGATCAGCGGGATTGTCGCCAACGACTGGTACGACCGCGAGGAGCGCGCCGCCGTCACCAGCGTCTCCGATAAAGCGACCGATCTGTTGGGTGGAGCCGCCGGAAGGAAGGGATCGTCGCCGAACCGCATGCTCGTCAGCACCATCGGCGATCAACTCAAGATGGTGAGTGCCAACTCGCACGTGATCGGGATCTCGCTAAAAGATCGCTCCGCCATCCTTCCCGCGGGACATATGGCCGACGGCGCGATCTGGTTCGATGACAAGACCGGCAACTTCGTCAGCAGCACATATTACTACCCGGAGCTTCCCGCGTGGGTCCGGGAGTACAATGCCGCCCGTCCGGTAGATCGGTACAAAGGCGTCACCTGGCTCGGCCATAAATTGCCCGTCGATGCCAAGCTGTATAACGCCATGGAAACCACTCCGTTCGGCAACGACCTCGTCGAAGCCATGGCCGAGCGCGCCTTGAGCGCCGTGGATCTCGGCAAACACGACGCCACCGACCTTCTCGTGGTCAGCTTCTCGTCCAACGATTACGTGGGCCACGACTACGGCCCCGACTCGAAGGAAGCCCACGAAATCTCGACTGCAACCGACCGCCTGCTCGGCAAGTTCCTCCAGGCCGTGGACGCACAAGCCGGTGCGGACAACGTGCTCGTCGTGCTCACCGCGGATCACGGTGGCGCGCCCCTGCCCGAGACCAACCGGGCGCGCAAAATGCCGGGCGGCCGTCTCCTGTCCTCAAGTATCAAACAGACAGTCCAATCCGCGCTGGTTGCGCGCTACGGACCCGGCGAGTGGGTGGCCGGCGCCTGGGACCTGGCGGTCTATCTCAACCGCGACCTGATCGCCGGAAAGAAGCTCGACCTCACCGAGGTGCAGCACGAAGCCGCCGGCGCCCTGGAAGCCCTGCCGCACGTTTTCCGCGTCTACACCCTCGACGACGCGGCCCACGGACGTGTCCTCCCCGATGAAATCACCCGCAAGGTGGTCAACGGGTTCAATCTCCGCCGCAGTCCCGATGTCGAGTTCATCCCCGATCCCTATTGGGTCGTGCGCACGTCGGATAGCGGCACCAGCCACGCCTCGCCGTTCAGTTACGACACTCACGTCCCCATAATTTTCATGGGCTCCGGCATCCGCCCCGGCACTTACTACCAGCCGGTCATCGTCAACGACATCGCCCCCACCCTCGCCGCCATCCTCCAGATCGAGCCGCCCTCCGGTTCCGTCGGCCGCGTTTTGAGCGAGATCTTCGAGTAGCCCCGGACGGATATAATCAGGATCATGGATCTGCGTCCTCTCCACGATCGAATCATGGTTGTCCGCCTCGACGAAGGCGAACAAATCAAGGGGGGCATCATCATCCCCGATACCGCCAAGGAAAAACCGCAGCAGGCCGAGGTCAGGGCCGTCGGAAACGGCAAGCTGCTCGATTCCGGCGAACGCGTACCGGTCGACGTCAAGGCCGGCGACCGCATCCTCTTCGGCAAGTACTCCGGCTCCGAAATCAAAATCGACGGCACCGAGTACCTGATTCTGCGCGAAGACGAGATACTCGCGGTTCTCGAATAACACCTCCGGAAGTGTCCTGCGGGCAGGGCCAAGGCCGCGCTGTGTTAGTCTATTAGCGTACACCCACTCCAGGAGTTGTTTCATGTCTCTTCGCTTGGCGCTCAGGCCGCTAGTCGTCTGTTCCGCCCTTTTCTTGTTTGGTTCTCTCGCCGCCGCGCAGACCAAGGTTGCGGTCATCAGCCTTCAGAAGGCGGTCCTCGAATCCGCCGAAATCAAGGCCGCTTCCGCCGCCATGGAAGCACGCTACAAACCGCGTCTCTCCCAGATCGAAAACCTCGACCGCGAGATCGCTACGCTCTCACAGAACCTCCAGACCAATGCCGGGAAGTTGACGCCGCAGGCCGAAGCCGACATGAACGCCCAGCTTCAGCGCAAGCAGCGCGACGTGCAGCGCTACCGCGACGACCTCCAGGGCGACGTCGATAACGAGCGCAACACCATCCTTCAGAAGGCCGGCCAGAAAATGTCGGAAGTCGTGAAAAAGTACGCCGAGGAGAAAGGCATCGACGTTGTCGTCGACATGCCCTACACCGTGTACTTCAAGACCGCTCTCGATATCACCAACGACGCCATCGCCGCCTACGACAAAGCTTATCCCGCCGGCGCTCCAGCCGCGGGAAAGTGAGCCATAATCGAAATTAAGGATGGCCGGTTATCTGGAGCAGTACGGCGCCGGCGAAGAGCTTCACGCGCGGCGCATAAAAATCATCAAGCGCACCCTGATTTCGCTATTGACTCTGGCCGTGGTTGGCGGCATTCTTCTTTTCGTGTTTCATAATTACCGCGAGGAGCAGAGGGTCAGGCAGTTCTATTCCTTCCTCGGGGCCAAGGACTACAAGTCGGCCTACGCGCTGTTCGGCTGTACCGACACCACCCCGTGCCGGTATTATGGATTCGACCAGTTCATGCGCGACTGGGGTCCCAACAGCGGCCATGACGATGTGTCCAACGTGCGCATTGCCCGCAGCCGTTCGTGCGGGTCCGGTGTGCTGTTGACCGTCGACTACGGCAGGCAGCAGCAGGAAAAACTGTGGGTCGAGCGCAAGGACATGAGCATCGGTTTTCCGCCGGTGCAGGGATGCCCGGCAGGGATGTGATATTTCTACAATCGGAGTGGGCATGGGAACCTTAACGGCAGCAGGGTTGGAAGGCGTCATCGCCGGCGAAAGCGAAATCTGTTACATCGACGGGCACCAGGGCATCCTGAGTTACCGCGGATACAACATTCATACACTGGCGGACAACGCCATCTTCGAAGAAGTCGTCTTCCTGCTCTGGAACGGCTGGCTTCCCAAGCAAGCCGAACTGGACCAGCTCAAAAAGGACCTGGTGGCAGCGCGCGACCTGCCCCAGCCCGTGGTCGATTTCCTCGCCGGTGCCCCCAAGGTCAACACCATGGACCTGCTGCGCACCGCGGTCAGCATGCTCGGCCTGTACGATCCCGAGGCGCAGGACATGTCGGCCGAGGCGAACCACCGCAAGGCCGTCCGGCTCATGGCCAAAACCGCCACCATCGTGACCACCTACGATCGCCTGCGCAACGGCAAGTCCCTCATCGCCGGTGATCCCTCACTCGGGTTCGCGGCCAACTTCCTCTACACCCTCACCGGCAAACGCCCCGACGATGTCATGGAACGCGCCTTCGATGTGGCCCTAACCCTCCACGCCGATCACGAGCTGAACGCCTCTACCTTCGCCGCCCGCGTAGTCGCGGCGACCCTCTCCGACATTTACTCGGCCATCACCGCCGGCATCGGCGCGCTCAAAGGCCCCCTGCACGGCGGCGCCAACCAGGATGTGATCAACTGGCTGCTCAAACTCGGCGATGAGGATTCCGCCAAGGATGCGGTGAAGGGCACGCTCGCCAAGAAAGTCAAAATTCCAGGTTTCGGTCACCGCGTCTATCGCACCGAGGATCCCCGCGCCACGCATCTGCGCGTCCTCAGCGAGGAGCTCGGCAAGCGCACCGGCCACGAGAAGCTCTACCGCCTCTCGCGCGTCATGGAAGAAACCGTGATGGGCGAAAAGGGATTGAACCCCAACGTCGATTTCTACTCCGCCTCCGCTTACTACTCCCTCGGCATCCCCATCGACATCTACACCCCTATCTTCGCCGTCAGCCGCATGTCCGGCTGGACCGCCCACGTCCTCGAGCAGTATCGCAACAATCGCCTTATCCGCCCGCGCGCCGAATACAAAGGCAAGCCCGACGGCCAGCCCTGGATTCCCATGCCCGAGAGATAGCGCCATGGACGAGCGGGCGTTTTACTCCGAATCGCAGACCACCAAGCCGGCGTCGTTGAACTGCCCTTATTGCCGCAGCGTCGAAAGTTACGAGCTGCGCTGGATGGTGCGTAAGAAGAAAGACCGCATCCCCCAGGGAGCCGACGAGCGCGACCGGGCTAAGTTCCAGAAGGCGCAAAGTTACATGGTGTTGCTCGACGACAAAGTCGCCTGCAAGAATCTCCGCTGCCGCAAGCGCTTCGACATTTCCGGCGTCAAGACCATGGCGTTTTTGTAACGCGGGCCTCCAGGCCGCACTCGCCGCCGTTGCCGCGGAGCGGCGCGCGGCGAGCTTGTCTTACATTTCTTTACCCGCCCTTAGCCCCAAAGAGCCTTCAGCCCGGACACCCGCTCTCCCTACACTGACCCTAGTGTCACAGCGAAAGCAAAGCGTCTAATCTTTTTTCGGCTCGTTGCTGATCACCGGCCGCTCGCCGGCCGGTGTCTTTCCTCCACCACCCCAAAGTTGTGTTCATCGCGCTAAACTCTGTCTTGGAGGGCCTATGGCCGAACACAAAGCGGGAGTCCATCCCCGTACCGCGGTCCTGACGCGCGGTTTCGATCCCAGTCTTTCGGTTGGCGCCGCACGCCCCGCTGTCTTTCGCAGCTCGACCTTTGTCTTCGAAAGCCCGGAGGCCGCCGAACACGCCTTCGCCATCACCACCGGCAAGATCCAGCCGGAGCACGGAGAGCGCGCCGACCTCATCTACTCCCGCTTCTCGCACCCCAATGCCGAGATCCTGGAAGACCAGATCGTGCCCCTAGAGGCCGGCGCGCACTACGCCGCCGTCTTCAATTCTGGAATGGCCGCCATCATGACGGCATTCTTCGCCTACGCCCGCGCGGGCTCCAGCATCGTCTACACCACGCCGCTCTACGGCGGCACCACAGGCCTTATCCACAAGTTCCTGGCACCCCTCGGCGTGACCGGCATTCCCGTCCCGTCCGGCGACAGCGCGGCCATCGACGCCGCCATCCGCGGCGCGAAGAACCTGTGCATGGTCTACCTCGAAACTCCAGCCAACCCGACCCTGATCATGACCGATATCGAGCGCGCCGCCACAATCGCCGCCGCTCACCCCGACAAGCCGGTGGTCATGGTCGACAACACCTTCCTCGGCCCCTCTTTCCAGCACCCGCTCACCCTAGGAGCCCATATCTCGCTCTATTCCGCCACCAAGTACCTCGCCGGATATAGCGACATGCTCGGCGGCGTCGCGCTCACGCACAGCCCCGAGGCCATCCGCAAAATCCGCTCCGTCCGCGGCATGTTCGGCAACATTCTCCAGCCCGACGAGTGCTGGATCCTCGACGGCCGCCTCCCCACCGTCTCGCTGCGCATGAACCGGCAGAGCAAAAACGCCCAGCGCATCGCCGAGGCCCTGCACAGCCACCGCCTCCTCGAGCAGGTCATCTATCCCACTCTGTTCGCCGACCCCGAGCAGAAGCGCATCTTCGAAAAGCAGTGCGAATATCCCGGCGGCATGTTCTCCATCGTCTTCCGCGGCGGAAAGGATGCCGCCTTCGAGTTTCTGCGCCACCTCAAGATCGCCCGCAACGCCGTGTCGCTCGGCGGCGTCGAGACTCTGGTCTGCCATCCCAAGTCCACCACTCATTCCGGCATGACGCCCCAGGAGCTCGCCGAGTCCGGCGTCACCGACGGCCTGGTGCGCATCTCCACCGGAATCGAAGACTGGCGCGATCTACTCGCCGATTTCGAGCAGGCGCTCGCGTTTGTGGGATAACGTAGAAGCATGAAGCTGGTGTGCGCCCTGGTGCTGGCCTGCAGCCTCGCGGGCGCCCAGACGGCGAAAAAAACCACCCCGGCCAAAAAAGCGCCCCCGTCCACCCCTTCCGCACCGGCGCCCGCCAACAAGTGGCCTGTCCAGAAACTCGCAGTCGAGGGCAATCGCAACTACTCCGCCGACCAGGTGCTCGCCGTGGCCGGCCTCAAGATCGGCCAGTTGGCCGGCCGCCCGGAGTTCGAGGCCGCGCGCGACCGCCTCGCGGCCAGCGGCGCCTTCGAAACCGTCGGCTATAAGTTCGAGCCCGCCTCCGACCAGCAGGGCTATGTGGCCACGTTCCAGGTCACCGAGGTCGAGCCCGCCTTCCCGGTGCGCTTCGAAGACCTCGGCGTGCCGGATCGGGATATCGCGGCCATGCTGCGCACCAAAGATCCGCTGTTCTCTCTCAACCGCCTGCCCGCCACCAGGACGCTCATGGACCGCTACGTCCGCTGGATTCAGGATTATCTGGCCGCGCAGAACCACGCCGAGGCCATCGCGGCCAAGGTGACGCCCGTCACCACCGACCATTTCGCCATCGTCTTCCGTCCGGCGCGCGGATTGCCCGCTGTGGCTGCCGTGACCTTCAGCGGCAACCAGGTCGTCCCGCAATCCGTCCTGCGCGAGGCGATCTCCCCGGTCGGCGTCGGCGCGCCCTATTCCGAAGCCGGCTTCCGCGAGATCCTCAACAGCGCCATCCGTCCGGTATACGAGCAGCGCGGCCGCGTCCGCGTCGCATTTCCGGAAGTCCGCGCCGAAGCCGTCTCGAGCAGCGAAGTCCAGGGCGTCCACGTGTTCGTCAAAATCGATGAAGGCGTCAGCTACGAGTTAGGTAAGGTGCAGGTCGCGCCGCCAACCCCGCTCGACCCCGGCGTGCTCCTGAAGGAGGGCGACTTCAAGACCGGCGACGTCGCCAACATGGACAAGGTCGCCGACGGCCTGGAAAAGATCCGCAAGGCCGTGCGCCACGCCGGCTACCTCGACGTCAAGGTCACCAACGACCGCCATATCGATGACCAGAAGAAAGCGGTCGATATTCTCGTCCACATCGACGCCGGCGCCCAGTACATGATGGGCAAGCTGACCCTGGTCGGACTCGACCTCGACGGCGAAGCCGAGATCAACCGCATCTGGACCATGAAGGAAGGCAAGCCGCTGAATCCCGACTATCCCGATTTCTTCCTCGCGCGCATCAAAGAGGGCGGCACTTTCGACAATCTCGGCAAGACTAAGGCCGATCTCAAAGTCGATGAAAAGCGCCACCTCGCCGACGTGACGCTCACCTTCAGCGGGGCAGGTCCCGCGCAACGACCGGGGCGAAGAGGGCGGTTGGACCGCTAGGCGCGCCCGGAGCCAGGTCCTCGGCCGGAATCGGCGCGCCGGCGACGGTCCGCAGCGGCACCACGCCCGCCCACGCCGGAATCGCCAGGTCCGCCTCGTCATCCACCGGCGGCCCGCTGCGCACCTTCGCGGAGACCTCCTCGATGGGCACCGCCAGCACCTCGGTGGCCTTCAGCTCCTGTTCATCGGGCGGGCGCACCTCTTCCCAACGCCCGGGAACTACATGGTTGGTGAAGCAGCGCAGCGCCTCCATCTTCTCGGCCGGATCGTTCACCACGCGCGCCTTTCCGAAGATCACCACGCTGCGATAGTTCACCGAATGATGGAAGGCCGAGCGCGCCAGAACGAATCCGTCCACCAGCGTCACCGTCACGCACACGTCGATCCCGTCGCCAAGTGCCTTGAGCATCCGGCTCGCGGCGGACCCGTGGATGAAGATCTCGTTGCCGCGGCGCGCGTAGTTGGTCGGAATCACGTACGGCAGGCCGTCTGCCACGAATCCCACGTGGCACACGAAGCCGTCGTCGAGAATCGCGTGGATCTTTTCGTGGCTGTAGACGGCGCGTTTCGGCAGGCGTTTCACCTGCGTTCGCGGAGTCGGTGGAAAGGGAGCCATGATTTCAGACTACGGCAGGCGGTGGACCGGGGAAAAGATCCACTTTTGAGAATGTTGTATAGTCCACTTATGCGCGTTGCCATGGCCCTCGACCGCGATTCCGCCCTTCCCCTGCACCGCCAGATCTACGAAGAGTGGCGCGGCGGCATCCTCAATGGCCGCTTCCGCAGCGGCGAGCGCGTGCCTTCCACCCGCGACCTCGCCTGGAGCCTCGGCGTCGCGCGCGCCACCGTCACCGCCGCCTACGACCAGCTCATCGCCGAAGGCTATCTCGAAAGCGCCCACGGCTCGGGCACCTTCGTCTGCCGGCAATTGCCCGAGGAGCTTCTGCATCCCCGCCACGCCCCCGTGGCCCAGCCATCCGGCGAAACGGCCATCCGCCTCTCCCGCGCCGGCGCGAAAATCGCCGCCCAGGTGCCTTATCCGACTCCCGAGCCGCGCCCCGGATGGATCCACTTCTCGCATTGGCGCCCGGATCTGAACGAATTTCCGTTCACACTCTGGCGCAAGCTCCTGGCGCGCCACATGCGCTCCGCCGAGCATGCCTTCTTCGATTACCGCAACGAGCGCGCCGGGCACGAGCCGCTCCGCCGTGAGATCGCCGCCTACCTGGCCCGCTCGCGCGCCGTGCGCTGCCATCCCGAGCAGGTGATCGTCGTCAACGGCTCGCAGCAGGCCCTCGATTTCTGCGCCCGCCTCCTGCTCGATCCCGGCGACCAGATCGCCTTCGAAAACCCCGGATACCAGGGCGCGCGGCAGATTTTCATCGCCTGCGGCTCGCGTCTGCGGCCCGTCCGCGTCGGCCCCGATGGCGTCGCGCCGGATACTCTGCCCCCCGGCGCGCGAGCGCTCTACGTCACACCGTCGCACCAGTTCCCCACCGGCGTCTCCCTCAGCGTGGCGCGCCGCCTCGAGCTCATCGAATGGGCCCGCCGCCGTCGCGCCGCCATCCTCGAAGACGACTACGACAGCGAATACCGCTACAACGGTCCGCCCCTGCCCGCCATGCAGGGACTGGCCGGCGGCAGCCCGGTCATCTACATCGGCACATTTTCCAAGGTGATGTTTCCCGGCCTGCGCATCGGTTACGTAGTGGCGCCCCGCGCCCTCGCCGCCGCCTTCACCCGCGCCAAGTGGCTCGCCGACCGCCAGACCCCCATGCTGGAGCAGGCCGCCCTCGCCGACTTCCTCCGCGAAGGCCACCTCGAGCGCCATGTGCGCCGTATGCGTCGGCTCTACGCGCGCCGCCGCGAGGTCCTGCTCGAATCCCTGCACCGCTGCTTCGGCGTCCGCGCTCAGGTGCTCGGCGATCCCGCCGGCATGCACGCCCTGGTCCGGCTGGACGACGACGGCCTTCTCGCCCGCGCCGCCGCCAATCGCGTTCACGTGACATCGTCGGCGCCTTATTACATCGGCCGCGCTCCCCGCAACGAGTTCATCTTCGGTTTTTCGGCAATCACCGAACGCGCCATTCGCGAAGGACTGCGCCGTCTGGCGGCGTGAAGGAAGCGCGGCGTTACAATTTACTCATGCGGCGGCTCCTCCTCTTGCTGTGCTCGTGTGCGATTGCGTTCGCCCAGAAAAAGCCGTTCGACGTCAACGCGCTCCTCGAACTGAAGCGGATCGGCGACCCTCAGATCTCGCCCGATGGACGCTGGGTCGCGTTCACCGTGCAGACTGTCGACCTCGCCGCCAACAAAAAACCGGTGCAGGTCTGGATCGTCCCCCTCGATGGCGGCACGCCGACGCAGATCACCCACGATGGCGAGAGCAATCAGCGCCCCCGCTGGTCGCCCGACGGCAAACGCATCGCCTACATCTCGGACCGCGGCGGCTCGTCGCAAGTCTGGCTCATGGACCCCGACGGCGGCAACGCCAGGCAGGTCACCAATATTTCCACCGAGGCCGATGGCGAACTCTTCTCCGGCGACGGCAAGAACCTGGTCTTCACCAGCGAGGTCTACCCCGACTGCGGCGCCGACGACGCCTGCAACAGGAAAAATCTCGATGCCGCCAAGTCGGAGAAATCCCGCGCGCGCATCTACACCGAGCTGCTCTACCGCCACTGGACCACCTGGCAAGGCAAGCGCCGCAGTCATCTGCTGGTAGTTCCCGTCACCGGCGGCCCCGCGCGCGACCTCACGCCCGGCACCCGCGACGTGCCGCCGTTTTCGCTCGGCGGCCCCGACGACTACGACGTATCGCCCGACGGCCAGGAAGTCTGCTTCAGCATGAATGCCGACCCGGTGCCGGCCACCAGCACCAATTCCGATCTCTACGTTGTATCCATCGCCGGAAGCCAGCCGCGAAAAATCACCTTCAACCCCGGCGCCGACACTAGTCCGCAATACTCGCCCGACGGCAAGTACATCGCCTGGCGCTCTCAGGCTCGCGCCGGCTACGAGAGCGATCGATTCCGCCTGATGACTCTGGAGCGCGCCACCGGTAAGGTCACAGACCTCACCGCCAACCTCGACCGCTGGGTCAACAGCTTCACCTGGTCGCCCGATTCCGCCAGCCTCTTCTTCACCATGAACGATCGCGGGCGCCAGGCCATCCACGTGATCCCGCTCCCCGGCGGCGCCGTGCGCCAGGTGGCCGGCGGAGACAGCGAGCTCGACGACATGCAGCTCACCCGCGACGGCAAGCGCATGGTCTACACCCAGCAATCCGGCATGGCGCCCGTCGAAATCTACCGCGCCAACTCCACCGGCGGAACGCCCGCCGCCCTCACCCATCTGAACGACCAGGCACTGAGCAGCCACCAGTTTCAGTCGCTCGATGAATTCTGGGTGGATGGCGCCGAGGGCGCGAAAGTGCAGAGCTTCATCGTGAAGCCCGCGGATTTCACCCCCGCGCGCAAGTACCCGGTTCTCTTCCTGATCCACGGCGGACCGCAGGGCTTCTGGGGTCACGCCTGGACCTACCGCTGGAACGCGCAGGTATTCGCCAGTGCCGGTTACGTCGTTGTGATGCCGAACCCGCGCGGGTCCACCGGGTACGGCCAGAAGTTCACCGACGAGATCAACAACGATTGGGGCGGACGCGCCTTCGACGACATCATGGCTGTCGCCGATCACGTGGTGGCCGACGTGCCCTACGGCGACTCCAGCCGCATGGTGGCCGCCGGCGCCTCCTACGGCGGCTACATGATCGATTGGATCCTCGGCCACACGCAACGCTTCAAAGCCCTGGTCACCCACGACGGCGTCTACGACCTGGTCAGCGAATTCGGCGCGACCGAAGAGCTCTGGTTCCCGCTCTGGGAGTACGGCGGCACACCCTGGGACAAGCCCGAAAATTATTCCAGGTGGTCGCCCAGCAACTTCGTCAAGGACTTTCACACCCCCACGCTCGTGGTTCACGGCGAGCAGGATTTCCGCGTTCCCTACACCCAGGGCCTCCAGCTGTTCACCGCGCTTCAATTGCAGAAGGTGCCTTCCAAGCTGCTCCTCTTCCCGGATGAAGGCCATTGGGTGCTCAAGCCGCAGAATTCGCTGCTGTGGTACCGGACCGTGATCGACTGGCTGGATTCGTGGGCGAAAAAATAAAATCATGAAAGCTATCATTGCTGCTGGAATTGTGGTGGTCGTTGCCATCGCGTCGTTATTGATCTTTTCGTCGAGCCCGGCGGTGAAGTTCGATCCTCAAGTCAAAGTCATCGGTGTCACGACGCCGGTCACCGCGCACATCGAGAGTCCGCATGGCGTCCGGCACGTCACCGCTTATGTGGAACAGGGTGGCACGCGCTTCCCGCTGCTTGACCAGGTCACGCCGTCGCACCGGATTTTCTGGCGGCGCAATCAGCCGGCACAGTCCGTCACCTTCGAAGCCGGTAAGAACAAGGCGCCCAATCTGAAAGAGGGTGACGCGCGCCTCGTATTAGAGGCAGTCGCGGACGACTTCCGCGGGTCCACGGAAACCGCCTCCGCGCCGGTCAAGGTCATTCTGGCCCCGCCCCGCATCGTGCCCGATGACTCGCAGCACTACATCAACCAGGGCGGCATGGGGCTTGAAGTGATGACCCCGAGCGGCTCCTGGAGCGAAGCCGGCGTCCGCGTGGGCAAGTACACTTTCCGCTCGTTTCCGGCGCCCGGCCACCCCGAGCAGCGCTTCGCCATGTTCGCCTATCCCTGGGACCTTCCGGAAGACGTCGTGCCCGTGGTCTACGCCCGCAACCAGGCCGGCACCGAAGCCACGGCGACCTTCGGCTACAAACTCTTCCCGAAGAAATTCCGCGCGCGCGATCTGCCCATCGACGACGCGCAAATGGAAATGCTGGTCAACAAGATCGATCCCGGCGGCACGCTCGCCCCCGGCCCGGACATCGTAGCGCGCTTCCTCAAGATCAACGGCGAGATGCGCCGCAAGAACAACCAGCAGCTTGCCGACCTCCGCTTCAAGACCGAAGAGAAGATCCTCTGGAACGGACCGTTCCTGCACTGGGGCAAGGAAGAATCCATGTTCGCCGACGTGCGCAACTACATCTACAAAGGCAAGAAAATCGACCAGCAGGTGCACCTCGGCTTCGACCTCTCCGACACCCAGAACGCCCCCGTCCACGTGGCCAACGACGGCCGCGTGGTGCACGCCGGCGACCTCGGCATCTACGGCAACTGTGTCGTGGTGGATCACGGCTATGCCCTGCAATCCATCTACGGCCACATGAACCGCATCGACGTGAAGGTCGGCGACATGGTCAAAAAAGACCAGAGCCTCGGCGTGGCCGGCGCCACCGGCCTGGCGCTCGGCGTCCACGTCCACTTCAGCATGCAGATCGACGGCGTGCAGGTAAACCCCCGAGAGTGGTGGGACGAGCACTGGATCCACGACCGCATCCTGACCAAGCTCGAGCCCGGCGCCGCCGTGCCCGCCGCGGCGCCCGAAGCACGGCCCCACCGCCGCCACAAGTAAGGGCATTTGTGGGACAGGCTTCAGCCTGTCCCCGGCCCTCCCCCAATGTCCGGATTTCGTCCTTTTTTCCGTATTCCTGTTTGTGGATGGAAACGCCATCCGCCAAAAATCACACGGAGGAGAACTTACATGGCAACCACACCATTTACTTTTACGGATATGTCAAATGCAATCGCAGGATATCCGGCACTCTCGGTTTCTCTGACGATCACGGACAAGACCCAGAAGTCCGGCGCCGGAGGAACGTCCGTCAACGTCAACGAGATCTGGGGCTACAAGATCAAGATCAAAAACACCGGCAACCTGAACATGACCAACGTGAAGCTGACCATCGCGGGTCAGAACAACGTTAAGGTGGGCTCCGTCTACCCGCCCTCTCCGGCGGGCTACACGGCCGACCAAATCGTTGCGGACCCGCTCAGCGTCGATGCCGGGAAGACCGTGACCACCAGGGAGTACTATCTCCAGGCGCCCTCAAAGGACTCGGGAAACAAAACAATCGATCTGGTTCGCGTCACCATCGATGATTGGGACGCCGACCTGACCTACATCCTGACGAACCTGGCCGCGCAAGCCGACCCGCCTAACGATACCTTCACGGCGAAAGTCCTGCCGCAGTAACCGGCCGTTTGTGGGGCAGGTTCCCGGCCTGCCCCGCGGCTTGTCAGTAAACTAAATCACATACTAACTGCGTCGCGAATCGCTTCCACCCCGCAATCGTTGACAACCGCGCCTCGGTCCGATATAGATGGTTCCAATGCAGTGCCTGGGCGATCGGTTAGGGATGGCCGACGGCGCCGGGCGGGGTGATGCGAGCTCCGTGGATGCGCTGTTCGCGGCGGCTTATCAGGAATTACGCAGGTTGGCCCGTCTCCGCCTGCGCGCCGGAGGGCGCAATACGGTTCTCGACACGACTTCGCTGGTGCACGAGTCCTACCTGCGGCTTGCCGGAGCCGGCCGCCTTCGCGTCGAAGACCGCACCCATTTCCTGCGTTACGCCGGCTGCGCCATGCGATCGGTGATCGTCGATTTCGTGCGCCAGCGGCAGTCGGGCCGGCGCGGCGGCACGGTGGACCGGATTACGCTCACCACTCGCGCGGGCGCCGGGGTGCATGCGGGAGAACGGCAGATCCTGCGCGTGCATGAGGCCATCGGCGAGCTCGCCAGATTCGACGCGCGTATGGCCCAGGTCGTCGAAATGCGCTATTTCGGCGGGCTGACCGAGACGGAGATCGCGGAAGCGCTCCAGGTGACCGATCGCACAGTCCGGCGGGACTGGGAAAAAGCGCGGCTCTGGCTCTCCGAGGCCCTGAAATAGAGCGCCGCATGCCCAGGTTCGATATCGACGCGGACACCTGGTCTGCACTGAACAACCTGCTCGACCGCGTGCTCGATCTGCCGCCCGCCGCGCGTATTCCCTGGATCGATTCGCTGGGCCCGGAGTACGCCGCTCTCAAGCCGCGCCTGCGCGACCTGCTCTCCCGCGGCGCCGCGCTGCGGACTTCCCAGATCCTGGGCACCATGCCCGCGTTTCCCGACCTGCCGGATGTGGAGACTGCCTCGCCTGTTGCGGGCGCGGGCGACACCGTCGGTCCCTACCGCCTCATTCGCGAATTGGGCGAAGGCGGCATGGGCACCGTGTGGCTGGCCGAGCGCACCGATGGGCTGATTCCCCGGCCGGTCGCCCTCAAGCTTCCCCGGATCTTTTGGCACAGCGCCGCGCTCGCTGAGCGTCTCGCGCGGGAGCGCGAAATCCTGGCTACCTTCAACCATCCCCACATCGCGCGCCTGTACGATGCCGGGATCACCGCCGAAGGACAGCCTTACCTCGCTCTCGAATACGTCGAAGGCCGCCGCATTGACGAGTTCGTCGCCCAGGCCAGGCTCGATTTGCGCCGGCTCCTCGCACTCTTACTCCAAGTCACCGACGCCGTGGCGCACGCGCATTCCCAACTCGTCGTGCATCGCGATCTCAAGCCTTCCAATATTTTGGTCACCGCCGACGAGAACGCCATGCTCCTGGATTTCGGCATCGCCAAGCTGCTCGAGCAGGGCGAAGCCCGCGAGACCGAGCTGACCGAGCAATCCGGCCGCGCCCTCACCCCCGACTACGCTTCGCCCGAGCAGATTGGCGGCACGCCCATCGGCACCGCGTCCGACGTCTATTCCCTCGGAGTGGTCTTCTATGAGCTGCTGACCGGGGTCCGCCCCTATCGCCTGAAACGCGACTCGCGCGGCGCCTTGGAAGAGGCGATTCTCCAGGTGGATCCCGCCAGGCCGAGCGAGGTTGTCCAAGAACGCTCCATGAGAAAAGCGTTGCGCGGAGACCTGGACTGGATTGTTCTGAAAGCCATGGCCAAGGAGCGGGACCGCCGCTACGCTTCGGCCGCCGATCTCGCAGCCGACCTCCGGCGCTTCCTGCGTGATGAGCCGGTCGAGGCGTCGCCGCCGTCGGCCGCCTATCGCATCGGCAAATTCGTGCGGCGCCATCGCGTCGGAACCGCGGCCGCCGCGCTCCTGGCCTTGGCCCTGATCGCCGGCGCCGCGGGCACCACCGCCGGGATGCTGCGCGCGCGGCGCGCCGAGGCCTCCGCGCGTACCGAGGCCGCCACCGCCGAGCGTTACTCCGGGTTCCTCGTAGACATGTTTGAGGCCGCCGCGCCGGAGCAGTCCAAAGGCCGTGACATCACGGCCCGCGAGATTCTCCGGCGCGGCGCCGTGCGAATCCATAAAGAGCTCGCTGGCGAGCCGCTGCTCGAAGGGCGCCTGCTCACCACTATCGGCTACGTCTACACGCGGCTGGGACTCTACTCGGAAGCACGCCCCGCGCTCGATGAAGCAGTCGCCCTGGTGCGCGGGAAGGGCGACAGAGCCAATCTCGATCTCGCCCAGGCCCTCGTCCGCCGCGGGCAGGCCGAGCGCTATCTCAACGAGCCCGCCCGGGCGGAGTCGGATGACCGGGAGGCCCTCGCCATCCTGGAGCGCGCCTACGGCCCGAACAATGTCAAAGTCGAGCCGGCCCTGACCGAGCTCGGGTTGCTCTTGCGCGCGCGTGATCCAGAGCAGGCGCTGCGTCTCTACCGCCGTGGTTACGATCTGCTGGTGGCGGCGCACGGCGAAAGCGACGGCTACGCCGCCGTGCTGCTGCAAAATATCGGGTCGATCCACGCCCGCGCGCTCCGTTTTCAGGAAGCCAAGGACGCGTACGAGCGCGCGCTGCCCCTTTTGAGGCGGAATTTCGGCGAGCGCGATCCCCGCGTCGGGTCCGTGCTCGGCAACCTTGGCCACGTGTACCGCAACCTGGGAGACTACGCGCGGGCCTTCGAAGTGGCGCGGCAAGGTCTCGAAGTCGATATCTTCGTTTCCGGTCCCGATCATCCGGACGTCGGCATCGCCTCGCTGAACCTGGCGCGCATCAGCGACAAGCTCGGCGACCAGCGGCTGGCGCTCGACGAGACCGATCGGGCCATCGCGATCTTCGCGCAGCGCTATCCTCCCGGACACCCGCTTCGCATTCAGGCCGCCAATTTCAAATCCGGATATCTGATCGAGCTCGGACGGCTCGCCGAGGCGCGAACTACGCTCGCAAACTCCGCCGCCGTCCAAACCGCCAGCTTCGAAGCCAGGCGGGCTCTTCTTGCCGGGCAGGTGATTCTCGCCGAGATCGAGCGCCTGGAGAAACACTTCCTCAAGTCGCAGGAGCTCGCGCGAGGCGTACTGGCCGATCCCGCTGTCTCTGGCGACCAGCGTCTCGAAGCCGATGCCCGCTGGGCGCATGCCTACGCGCTGGCGATGCTGGCGAAGACGGACGAAGCCGAAGCCGCGCGCGCGCGCGCCCTGGATCTCGAGTCCGCCGCGGCTCACGGGGCCGCCTTCCCGGGAGTCTACGCGCACGCCAAGTATTACCTGTGCGCCGGCAATCCGGACCGGGCGCTCGCCATCCTCCGTGACGCCGTCGCCAAAGGCTTCCACGATCCCATTGTGCTGCACGATCCCGCCTTCGCGCCCATCGCCGCGGCGCTCCTCGAAAGGAGAAAGTAGAGCAGCGATGCCAACCGACCTGTTGCGATTCAATGGCGCCATGGAGCGCGATCCCGCCATCGACGCGTGGATGAAGGAACATGCTGGTGAATTGGGCGCCATCGCGCATCGCTGGTTTGAGGTGATGCGCAAGTGCGGGGACGAAGTCCGCGAGCTCTTGCATGACGGCTGTCCGGTTGCCTGTCTCGGAGATGCGCCCTTCGCCTACGTGAACGCATTCACCTCGCACGTCAACGTGGGCTTCTTTCACGGCGCGGCGCTGCCCGATCCGTCCCGCCTGTTGCAGGGCGCCGGCAAATTCATGCGCCACGTGAAGCTGCGCCCGGGAACGCCCATCAACTCCGCGGCGCTGAGCAAGCTCATCGAGACGGCGTACTCCGATATCAAGGTGCGCGTCGAACACGGGCCTCAAACCAGGGTCTGACTCGGCCGACTCGGATTTCAGTGCCATCCCAGCTTCTTGCCACCAGAGAATACGGGGGCCATCGAGCACCGCGCGAGACCGCAGAAACGTTATGATCACACTATCCATGGAACGGCTGCACATCAGCGAAGGCGACTTGGCCAAAGACGTAAGAACCATTCTGCGTCAGGTCGAGACCGGAGCTGAGATCATCATCGAACGAAACGCCCAGGCTGTGGCCGTAATTCGACCCGTCGAACCGGTGCGCCGCAGAATCTCGGATTGCATCGCGCGCATGCCCGCGGAGTCCCCGGGGACGATAGCCCCGGACTTCTCAAAGGATGTCGAGGCCGCGATCGCCGCTCACCGGGAGCCCCTGGAGCCGCCTGCTTGGGACTGATGCTCGACTCGACGGCCACCGTTGCCGCCGAACGGCAGGGAAAGAACGCCCGCCAACTGTTAGAGACTGTTGTGCTGGAAACTG
>Ga0335080_10002427_pt1 | contig 18555 bp, 13 predicted proteins | sample Lox_Sample_34_FD_206720 | JGI IMG/M metagenome (GOLD analysis project Ga0335080, IMG submission 206720) | Soil microbial communities from Loxahatchee National Wildlife Refuge, Florida, United States - Lox_Sample_3.4 | ecosystem: Environmental > Terrestrial > Soil > Wetlands | place: USA...
GATTGGTCTCCCGCTCCTGCCCGATTGTCGTCAATGGACCGTGACCGGGAACGACGACGGTCTCGTCGGGCAGGGCGAGCAGCTTTTCGTGGAGAGAGTCAATTATCTTGTCGAACGATCCCCCCGGCAGGTCGGTCCGACCGATGCTTCCGGCAAACAGCGTGTCGCCGGCGATCACTTTTTTCTCCGCGGGAAAATACAGGCAGACACTGCCTTCCGTATGGCCGGGCGTATGCAGCACGGTTGCGGCCAGCGGGCCAGCCTTCACCGTATCGGCCTCAGCGATGTTCTGATCGATGTCCACTTTGCCAGGAGAGGCAACGCCGATCCAGGCGGCCTGCACGTCGAGCATACGCAACAGCGCCTGATCGTTCTGGTTCAGCAGAATAGGAGCGCCGGTGGCGGCGCGCAGCTTCATCGCGCCGCCGATATGGTCGATGTGGGCGTGTGTGACTACGATCTGCCGGATAGTCAAATTGTGCTTGCGGATAAGGGCGAGGACGTCGTCGATGTCGTCGCCGGGATCGATGACCATCCCTTCACGAGTGGATTCGTCGCCGATCACCGAGCAGTTGCACTGCAACGGGCCGACGGGAAGGATTTCGTGGATCATGAGATGCGCCGAGGCAATGGACGAACGGCCAACGATGCCACTATTTCTGGTTCGGCGCCGCCGGAGGCGCGGCCGGCTTGGCGGGCTGCGTCTTGGTCTGCGATGTGCTTAGCCCACCGAGGACGGACTTCGGCCCCGACCCGCGCCGTGATGCATAAACCGACAGCGTTATCGAGGTAATCATGAATATGACCGCCGACCACGTGGTCGCCTTCGAGAGCGCTGTGGCCGCGCCACGCGGTCCAAAGGCGGTCTGGCTGCCCATGCCACCGAAGGCGGCCGCAATGTCGCCGCTCTTGCCGCTCTGCAGCAGAACTACGATGATGAGAAACAGGGAGACGACGATGTGGATGAAGGTGACTAGTATGATCATGATGGATTCTCAACCGCCTGGGGCCGCCGGCCCAAATTCAGTCTTGCAAAACTTCTTGAACTGGTGCGGAAGGCGGGACTTGAACCCGCATGCCTTTCGGCGCCACCCCCTCAAGATGGTGTGTCTGCCAATTCCACCACTTCCGCACGCCCATAACTACATTATTACCAATACTTTATAGCTACGATTCCAGTCTCTGAGGGTTCTCGATCCGAGTGTTGTGGATCGAAGCACAATCTTATCACGGGGAGCCGTCGGTAGAGAGCAGCATTCAGGGTCCAGCAGCCAGCGCCGCCGACCAGAAATAACGGCTCATGTTGCTTAGAAGTCGGGATCTGCGGGCGTGAAATGGGTCGCAATGTAGGTACTGTTCTGCGAAATACAGTCCCCAGTGTATGGACAGTGCCGAAGTCAGCGATGCATGCTGAAATGTCTTTCACAAACGTGTATCAACCGGTAGTCCCCATGCGAAGTCTTCCGCGCGCGCTCGTTCCCAAGCCCTTAATCCTCTGCGTCGAGGACGAGGAGCCTCAGTTGCGCCTGCGAACCATGGTCTTGGAACGAGAAGGGTATTGCGTGCTTGGGGCGGCTACCGCAGAGGAAGCATTGGAGACATTTCGCGAAGCCCCAGTCTGCCTGGTGCTGGCCGATCATATGCTGCGGGGAAAGACCGGATTATGGCTGGCAGGAGAAATGAAAAAAGAAAAGCCAGATGTTCCTATAGTGCTGTACTCAGGCCACCAGCCTGAGTCGTTGCGTCATGTCGATTGCTTCATCAGTAAGGGCGAACCTCTGGCAGCATTCCTTTCCGTGATTCGCGGTGTGCTCCGCCGGTATTTTGGGGTCGCTGCCTAACTGACGGCTGGCCAGTCAGAACCAGCGATTCTTGCCTGGCAACTCGAAGCCAAGCAGATTGCCCACTTCGCCTGCGTGTTGGCGGAGGGCCTCGCGGTTAAGGACCCGGAGTACTCATTGGCAGGAAGGCGGGAGAATTCGCGCCGCGCGTCGAGCGAGAAAGCGGACTCTGTTCGATTGCTGTTCGTAGACGACGAAGCCACTATCCGGCTCACACTGCCGCCGCTATTGGAAAAGCGAGGCTTCGAGGTGCGTATTGCCGCTGACGTGCCCCAGGCGCTCCTAGAGGTCAATAGCTCCCGATTTGACGTCCTGATCTGCGATCTCAACATCCAGCAGGAAGGCGACGGGTTCCTGGTGGTGAGTGCGATGCGGCACCTGCAGCCCCATTGCGTGAATATCATCCTCACTGGATATCCAGCGCTGGAAACGGCGCTGAAAGCCATCCAGAACCGGGTCGACGACTATCTGGCCAAGCCGGCAGATCTCGAAGCGCTGCTCGAGTCCATTCACAGCAAGCTGAAGGCGCGCAATGGCGGCCTTCTCCCGACGGCGGCGACGGCCATCAGGGACGAGCGGTCCTTTGAGGTGAACCGGCCGACACGGCCCCGGCCCGGGAACGGGCAAGCGGAACGGCACGGACGCGAGCGCGACATGCGGGAACTGACCGGGACACTGCTGCAGATCCGCGACGACGAGCGCAGAAAGTTGGCGCGCGACCTGCACGATAGCGTAGGTCAGCAGTTGGCGGCGTTGAGCATCAATCTTTCCTTCGTGAAAGCCGCAGACGGCGTTCTCAGCCCGCAAGCTGCCAAGGCGCTTGCGGAAGCCGAGCGCCTGGCCCAGCAGGTGACCAAAGAAGTGCGGACCGTATCCCATCTTTTGCACCCTCCTTTGCTCGAAGAAGCCGGATTGGCCTCCGCGATCCGCTGGTATCTGGACGGGTACGCAGAACGCAGCAGCGTCGCCGTCGAGTTGGATATCCCGGAGAAGTTTGGAAGGCTCTCTCCGGAATTAGAGACCGTTATTTTTCGCATTGTGCAGGAGAGTTTGACCAACATCCACCGTCACTCGGGATCGCCAGGGGCCAAAATTCGCATGGCGAGGGACCTCCGACAGGTCGTTGTGGAAATCAAAGATTCGGGAAAAGGAATCCCCACGGAAAAGCTGGCCGGTCTGGAATCAGGACAACTGCCTGGCGTCGGCCTAAGAGGAATGCGCGAACGGGTGCGGCAGTTTCGGGGCACGTTCACCATTCGCTCCAGCGCAAGGGGCACTCTAATCGGTGCGCGCTTTCCCGTTTAATATCGTGGACGACCTGGCGGCCAGCCGAGTCAAAGAGTCCCTGAAGACGTATTTCCGGATTCTCCTCAAATCTTCCGTAATCCCCCATCCAGCGTAACTTTGCGAAGCTTCGGGCTGAGTCTCTGCATCACATAGAAAAGCTTGGTGGTGGCCCGACCTGCGGTGCATCTTCCGTTCAGGAGTTGGTCCCAGGGTTGAGTGGTTCATGGCGGGTATCCACAGCAGGTTGGCGATGTCCGTTTTCATTCCGGTTCGTCATTTAGAGAGAGTTACCCGGGTAACGGACTCCTCGGTAAGCCCCGATGATTTCGCGGCGGTTTTGGCAGTTTTCTGATAGTAAGGGGAATGCATGGCAAAAAGGATGATCCTGACCCTGGGGGTGCTGCTGGTTCTGCTTGGCGCCCTGGGATTCGTGAAGTTCCGGCAGATACAGTCGGCGATGGCCGAGGGCGCATCGTTCCAGCCGCCCCCGGAGGCCGTGACCAGCATCGTGGCCCGGGAGTCGCAGTGGCCGGCCACGATGAATGTGATCGGCACAATGGAAGCGGTTCACGGGGTGACGGTAAGCGCCGATCTTGCGGGCACGGTCGCGCGCATCAATTTCGAATCGGGTCAGGCGGTTCAGACTGGGCAGGTGCTGGTAGAGCTCGACACCAAGCAGGAGCGGGCTCAGCTGGCGTCTCTGGAAGCGCAGTGGGAGCTGGCGCGGGTGAATTTCAACCGCATGCAGCAGCTCGTGGATGAGGGCGTGATTTCCCGGCAGGAGTACGACCAGGCCACGGCGCAACAGAAGCAGACCGCAGCCAACGTGAACGAGGTCAAGGCCACGATCGAGCGCAAGACGATTCGCGCGCCATTTGCAGGAATTCTTGGGATTCGCAAGGTGAACCTGGGCCAGTATCTGGCCGAAGGCGCACCCATTGTCCCGCTGCAATCGCTGAATCCCATCTATGCAGACTTCGGCATGCCGCAACAATTGCTCGGTCAGGTGCGAGTGGGGCGGAGCTTACGCATCACTTCGGACGATCTGGTGGGGAAAGTATTTACCGGACAAGTCACTGCCATCAATTCCGTAGTCGATGAAACCACGCGCAACGTGCAGGTGCAGGCGACGCTGTCCAATCCGGAGGGCAAGCTGCGGCCGGGCATGTTTGTGCAGGTGGATGTGGTGTTGGGGGCTTCCCGCCCGCTCATCACGTTGCCGGCGTCCGCCATCAGCTACGCGCCGTATGGCGATTCGGTCTTTATCATTACCGATCTCAAGGACCCCAAAGGGAAGACCTATCGTGGTGTGAGGCAGCAGTTCGTGAAACTGGAGGCGTCGCGCGGCGACCAGGTGGCCGTGATTTCCGGGGTGCAGGTTGGAGATGAAGTTGTGACCTCGGGAGTATTCAAGCTGCGCAACGGCGCGGCGGTGCAGGTCAACAATAAGATACAGCCGGGAAATAATCCGGCTCCGAAGCCCGAGGACAGCTAATGAAGTTCACTGACCTGTTTGTCCGGCGGCCTGTCCTCGCTATAGTCGTCAACCTGGTGATCCTGATCGCCGGGCTGCAATCGATCCGCTCGCTGAGCGTTCGTCAATACCCCCGGAGCGACATTGCCGTGGTGCAGGTATCGACGACCTATGTGGGCGCGAACGCAGACCTGGTCCGCGGTTTTATTACCACGCCGCTGGAACGGGTGATCGCCAGCGCCGACGGCATCGACTACATGGAATCGTCGAGCGCTCAGGGTGTGAGCACCATCACGGTGCACCTGAAGCTCAACTATGACACCAACGCCGCGCTAACCCAGATTCAGGCCAAGGTCGCGCAGGTGCGCAACGATCTGCCCCCGGAAGCGGAAGCGCCGGTCATCGACCTGGAGACGGCCGACAATCAGTTTGCGGCGATGTACCTGGGTTTCTCTTCTTCGGACCTCGATCAGAATCAGATTACCGACTACCTGACGCGCGTGGTGCAGCCGAAACTCAGCGCCATCAGCGGAGTGCAGCGCGCCGATATCCTTGGCGACCGGACGTTCGCGATGCGCGTCTGGTTGAAGCCGGACCGGATGGCGGCACTCGGCATCTCTCCGTCGGCGGTTCACGATGCCCTGGCCAAGAACAATTATCTTTCCGCCCTGGGTAGCACCAAGGGCTCGATGGTGTCGGTGAACCTGGTGGCCAACACTGACCTGCGAACCGCGGATGAGTTCCGCCAGTTGGTCGTCAAGAACGACAACGGAGTGGTGGTGCGCCTGGGCGATATCGCCGACGTCGCGCTGGGCGCGGAGAATTACGAATCGGACGTCCGCTTCAATGGCGAGACGGCAACGTTCATGGGCATCTGGGTGCTGCCCACCGCCAATTCGCTCGAAGTCATCAAGCGCGTGCGAGACGCGATTCCCGGGATCTCGGCTCAGCTGCCGGCGGGCATGAAGGTCGGCATCCCTTACGATTCGACGGCCTACATTCAGGACGCGATCAACGAAGTGCTGAGAACCCTCAGCGAGACGCTGTTGATCGTCATTCTGGTCATCTTCCTGTTCCTGGGATCGATGCGTTCCGTGCTCATCCCAGTGGTGGCGATTCCGATTTCGCTGATCGGAGCGGTCTTCCTGATGCTGGTGGCGGGTTTCACGATCAACCTGCTGACTCTGCTCGCCATCGTGCTTTCGGTGGGTCTGGTGGTGGACGACGCGATCGTGATGGTGGAGAACGTGGAGCGCCATCTCCATCTGGGCAAGCCTCCGCTGCGCGCGGCCAAGGATGCAGCCCGGGAACTGGTCGGACCGATCATTGCCATGACGATTACCCTGGCCGCGGTGTACGCTCCCGTCGGCATCCAGGGCGGGCTCACCGGCGCACTTTTCCGCGAATTTGCTTTTACGCTGGCCGGAGCCGTGATTGTGTCCGGCATCGTCGCTTTGACGCTGTCGCCGATGATGGGCTCGAGATTGTTGCGCGCGCAGGACATCGATCGTGGATTTGCCGGCATCATCAGCCGCTATTTTGAGCGTTTGCGCGAGGCCTACTCCCGGACCCTCACGGGCACGTTGCGCTATCGGCCGGTCGTGCTCGTCGTCTGGGCGATCGTAGTACTGCTGATGGTGCCCTTCTACATGTTCTCGCAGCGCGAACTGGCCCCTGCCGAGGACCAGGGCGTGGTGTTTGGTGTGATCCAGGCTTCGCCCAATTCGACCATCGATCAGACGAATCTCTTTGCCAACCAGGTGTACGACGTTTACCGGGCGTTTCCTGAAAGCGAAAGTATTTTCCAGATCACCTCGCCCAACGGCGGTTTCGGCGGCATGGTGACCAAGCCGTGGAGCGAGCGTAAGAAGACGGCGCAACAGCTGCTGGTGGAATCGACCGGGCCGTTGTCGAAGATCGCAGGCATACGCGTGATTCCATTGACGCCTCCGCCGCTACCCGGTGGAGGAGACTTCCCGGTGGACTTCGTGATTGCCTCGGCGGCGGAACCGCAGCAGCTCGTCGAGTTTGGCAACCAGCTGGTGGGCAAGGCCATGGAAAGCGGTTTGTTCATCTATGCCGACACCGATGTTAAGTTCGACCAGCCCCAGGCCGAGGTGGTCTTCGATCGCGACAAATTGCGCTCCCAGGGCGTCGATCTGAGCCAGGCGGGTCAGGATCTCTCCACCATGCTGGGCGGGAATTACGTGAACCGCTTTAATATTCAAGGGCGCAGTTACAAGGTGATTCCGCAGATCAAGCGCGCCGACCGCCTGACCCCGGAACAGCTTTCGCAGATTTACGTTACCGGGTCGCAGAACAAGCTGGTTCCTTTGTCCACGTTCGCCACCTTACGAACCACGACCGAGCCGCGGGAGTTGAAAAAGTTTCAGCAGCTGAACGCGGTGCGAATTCAGGGCGTGGTCCCGCCTCAAGTTCCACTGGACCGGGCGTTGCGCCTGCTGGAGGCCGAGGCCCAGAAGGTTCTTCCGCAGGGATTCACCGTGGATTACGCGGGCGAATCGCGGCAGCTACGGACCGAGGGCGGCAAGTTCCTCAGCACTTTCCTGCTGTCCGGCATCCTGATTTATCTAGTTCTCGCCGCGCAGTTCGAGAGCTTCCGTGATCCTTTCATCATTCTGGCCGGCTCGGTCCCGTTGGCGATCTCCGGAGCGCTGATGTTTTCGTTTCTCGGTCTGACGACGCTCAATATCTACAGCCAGGTTGGTCTGATTACGCTGGTAGGACTGGTGTCGAAAAACGGCATCCTGATCGTGCAATTTGCCAATCATCTGCAAGAAACCGGGATGAACAAGCTGAGCGCCGTGATCGAGGCGGCCAACACCCGGCTCCGACCCATCCTCATGACGACGGCGGCGACGGTCATCGGTCACTTCCCGCTGGTGCTGGCGAAGGGGCCCGGGGCCGGGGCCCGCAACAGCATCGGAATCATGCTGGTCAGCGGCATGATCATCGGAACGATCTTCACGCTGTTTGTAGTGCCATCGATCTACGTGCTGGTCGCTCGTACCCACTCTGCGATTCCCGGAAGTGAGTCAGATTTGGATGCCGACCTGAGCAGTACGCCTGAAGAAGCGACGGTCTGAGGGTTTCAAACCAAGGGCTGACAGCGCCACGGCTCAGCCTTGAGGCAGGAAGCTACCGGGAAGCCTTCGTCAGGCGCTTCGCCACAGTTTTAGATAACCGCGGACGGGCTGCTGCCGGTGGCGGCAAAGACCTCAGCGGCCTCCTGCTGGGCGATTTGACTGAACGCCCGCACCACAACCGGATCGAATTGTGTGCCGCTTTCCGCGAGCAGGCGGGCGATTGCTTCCTCGTGCGCCAGCCCTTGTCGATAGCAGCGGTTGGAAGTCATGGCGTCGTAGGCGTCGATCACGGAAACGATGCGCGAGCCGATGGGAATCTCATCGCCCTTCAATCCCGCCGGGTAACCGCCTCCGTCATACCGTTCATGGTGGTGGAGAGCATAGAGACTGGCCTTGTCGAGCCCGGGGAAGAGACGCAGAATTGACCAACTGTACTCGGGATGTTTGTTCATCCAGGCGCGTTCTTCGTCGGTCAGCTTGCCTTCCTTCTTCAGGATGATGTCGGGGATGCCAATTTTCCCGATGTCGTGGAGTAAAGCTGCCACTTCCAGCTGATAGTAGTCAGTCTCGGCGAGTTCCAGTTTCCTGGCCACGCGCAGAGCCCACTCGGCCAGCCGGGTGCTGTGAACTCCGGTGTTGAGGTCGCGGAGGTCGAGCAGTTGATTGAACGCGCAAATCGCGGACTTGAGGAGCGCGTGCTGCTGCTCCTCAAGTTCCTTGACGCGCAACAACGATGCTGTATCCGACGGTTCCCGCAAGCAGTTGTCCGCCGAAGTCGCCATTATCCGCCGCGCTACTTTAACCCCAGGCTGGAGCGCCAGGCTTGCACGGCCAGGTAGGTGTCCAGACGTCCGTGACCCATATCCGGGTCGGGAAGGGGATGCGCGTGCGACAGTGCCTTGGCCACTTGTCCTTCGAAGCTCGCCTGCGAGATGGTTCCCAGCAGCGAGCCGAGCAAGCCGCCGGAGTTCGAGTAAGCGGCAACCATCAGAGCTGCTGTGCCGGACACCATCGGCGCGCTAAAAGAGGTGCCCCAACCCGCCGCGTAGGTGCCAAACGGATAAGCGGTCATGACGCCTTCGCCAGGGGCGGAGAGCCATACCGGAGGAGCGCCGTAATTGGAGAAGGTCGACTGAATGTCGCTGTTGCTGGTGGAAGCCACATCGATGACGTTCTTAAGGGCAGCGGGATAAACTGTGGCTTGTTCGCCACTATTCCCCGCCGCGGCCACACAGATCACGCCACGCGAAGTAGCGTAGTTGACCGCATTCGCCAGCTCCTGCGAATAGCTGGTGTAGTTGAAACTCATGTTGATGACTTTCGCGCCGTGGCTGGTCGCGTAATAGATCGCTCGCAGAATGTCGGAGTTGTAACCGGTTCCGTCGGCCTTGAACGATTTCAGCGGCATGATCTTGGCTTGCGGGGCCACCAGGTGAATAATGCCGGCGGTCATGGTGCCGTGGCCGAAAGCTGCATACTGCGGCCCATCCAGAACCGCGACTGTGGACTGGTCGAGGACGGCGACGGTGGATTGGCTGACCTGCGCGGTGGTGCCTCCGTCCAGGACCGCAACCGTAGACTGGCTGACATCTCCCATCTCGGAGCCGCCGCTTTGATTGCGGGTGAAATCGTAACCCGCAGCTAGAGAACCCTTGAGGATCGGATGATTGGGATCCACGCCGGTATCGATATCTGCGACGGTCACCCCCGAGCCTGCAGTGTTATACGTCGAATGGGTGGTGTTGGAACGGATCAACCGGTTACCGGTCTGGTAGACATAACCGTGCCAGACGCTGGTTCCGTAGTAGGTGATCAGGGTTCTATCGTTCAAGTATGAAGGCGCTGTTCCGGCGCTGGCGCCTTGAGTTCTCACCGTCTGGTCGGTCTCTATCGTCACCAAGCCCAGGATCGAGAGATTGAGAAGCGAAGTCAAACCGGCGAGCGAAGCCGGGGTCTGAATCATGAAGAGCTGCCCTTGCGGGTCGCCCAGGCTCTCCATCTGCGAACAGCCCAAGAGAGCGCAGAGATTCAGAATGCCCGACAGCCCCAGGCTGTCGCGGACCACCAGGCGGGTCTGGGTCGCGCCCTTCGAGCTCTGCGCCATTCCGAGCTGTGCCCCGCAGCACAGAATCAGGACCAGCACCAGCAATGTGCGGACGGCCTGGCTGTGACGTGCGGCTGTTTCTGGTTGACGAACTTTCATCGATCCCCCTGTGACTCGGTTCCCGATTCGGTAAATTGCTTCGGTCGAGTCTACGAAAAAGTTGAAATCTGCAACACTTACACTCGTAATTCGCGGCCGGTTACCGTCGACCCGAATGGTCTCAGTATAAATCATTAGTTTTCAATGACTTAGACTGCATCCCATAAAGTGGTAATACAATCTCGCTGGCCGGATTGGCGATCGATACACAAAGACTGTCGCCGGCTTCAAACTCCAACTGGAACTCGCCAAACTCGTTGGTTGAGGTATGTGCCACGGGCAGCCTTCCTCGCTGTATGCGGACCGGAACTCCTTGCGCGACCCGGTCGTCGCCAATGCGCTTCAGGACTTGCCCCACCACGCATGCGCGATCGTTCTCCATCTGCGGTTCTACCCGCAGATCGATGTAATACTCATCGGTTTCATATAGAAACTGCCGGGCGGCTACCGAGCCGCGAATTCCCGCGGCCAGGGGTGGCATCGTGGAATCAAAGACCAGCCGGGGTGCCGTACCAACGTGCGTCATGACCGCAAATTGGCTCCTGGCAATGCGACCGGCGGACTCCGGCGGTGTGAACGCGAGCTCTGCGGCGGCCATCGAGCGAACATACTGCCAGGTGTTCAGTGCTGCCGAACAGCGCTCACAGCCTTCATCGGTGTGCTGCTTCATCTGGACTGCTGTCCCTTCCGTTGTCAAATTCCGTACGAAATCGGCCCATTCTGCGTCGCTGAAATGCTTCACGATTCGCCCCTCATCGCGAGGGATTGAAAACCACCATTGCTCCTCCCCCCCGATAAGAATCCTTGTGGAATAAGGGCGGGAACGGTCGAAAAAAATATAGGGGTGCGAGGATTTTTCTTGAAGCTAGACTTTACCTACAAGAATAAACGGAGCCCATTGATAACAATGGGGATACTGAGATCGCATCTGCTGAATCGAGGCCTGCAAGGCGGCGGCCTTGGATTTGCCTGCCTGCAGCAAGCGATAAAAGCTGGTCATGAATACGGCTGTACTTTCGTCGTGAACATCCCACAGGCTTAGAACCAGAGACTGGGCTCCGGCGTGGAGCAGGCCTCGGGCCAGGCCGATCAGTTCATCCCCGGCGGCGACGGCGTTGAGACCGGTTGAGCATCCACTCAGGGTAATCAAATCCACCGGCAGGCGAAGCTGGTAGAGGTCAAACAGGCTGAGGTAGGAGTCGCCGAGCCGGATCGCGGAAAACATAGGATTGTCTTGCCGGAAGCGGCCATGAGTCGCGATGTGAATCAGTCGGCTCTGGGGGCCCTGGCGGCGGAGAGTCTCCTGGCTGGCTTTCTCGCCAACGAAGAGCTCGGCAGGCTGCAAAACGCTCTGCAATCCCTGAACCTCGCCGAGAATGGCGGGGGCCTGCCGGTCGGGGATGCCAAAGATCAGCGCGGGACCCGACGAGTCCGCCACTCTCTGCTGGCACAACGAGAAGATGCTGGCGCTGGGAGAGTACGAGACGGTGAAGCGATCGATCAAATGCCGGGAGCCGTCGAAGAGCGCGTGGAAGGGCACATAATGCAGCGATCCATGGGGCACAATCACGACGTGACTGGCCCGAAGGTTGGGAGCGACTGGCGCGATCAGTTCGTCGTAGAGTTCTTTGAGATGCGCCTGGCTGACCTGGAGCAGCGATTCGTGGAAGGTCTGCACATACGGCGGGTTCAGACGGAACTTGGAGAGCTGGAACTGGAGAAGGCGCAAGCGGCTCGCGACTCTGCTCTCCAGTGTGACCGGAACGATTTGCAATGTTTCCCGGCCGAGGACGCAGGCGACAATACGGTCGCGAACGCGAAAGTATTCGAGGAGCAGCGTATCGGCGGGTAGATTAGCCCGGATCTGTTCCAGGGGGACGTGCGAAGGCATCTGCAACCCGGCCTGGGTGGCGTCAGTTTCGGTGGCTTCCTGCAGGGCCCGCATCAGCTCCTTCTCGCGGTGACGCGCCTGTTGCTGCAGGGAGGCGACGCGTTCAGGAGAGCGCTGCTCGGGTTGAAGCTGTTCGCGCTCGATCAGGTTGTAGTACCAGTTCAGCTCTTCGCGAAGCTCACGAATGGAGCGCACCAGCTCACTCTGACCCGGCTCGTTTGCCGACAGGGCAGGGGCGGGCTTGACGAACAGATCCATCAGACTCCGCGACTTGGCTTGCTCGACGTAGGCGAACGCCTCTTCGGAAGCCTTCGTGTTGCTTTCCTGGAGAAGGCAGAGCTCCACCAGGTTCTCGTAGACTTCGAGGCGATTCTTGACGAAGGAAATCTTGAGTTCTTCCCCGCGGATATTGCCGCGGAGCCGCTCCAGCGCCTGACAAGCGGTCTGGTAGCAGGAGAAAGCGAGGTCGCGACGTCCCCGGGCGGTGTGAATGTTTCCCAGCACCAGGTTGGTCTGGTAAGTGAGGACGGGGAAGTCGAGCTCCGGCAGGCTGGCGAGAGCGGCGTCGGCATAGTGAAAGGCCTCGTCGGCATCTCCGTTCTGCAGGGCGATTCTGGCGAGCAGTAGCTGCGCCAGGACCGTCTTGCCGCTCATGTGGAGAGCCTCAAAGGACGCAAGAGCGTCGCGGCAATTGCGGCGCGCCTCAAAGAGCCGGCCCTCCTTGAAAAACACCAGACCGCGGTACAGGTCGATCAGAGAAGGCCAGGCCTGGTTCTTCTCGGTGATGAACATCTCGCGCGATTGCGAAAACAATTTGAGGCCCTCAAAGGCATGCCCCTGCTGGGCGGCCGCCATGGCGGAGAAGGCAAGGCACTTCGCGCTCTCGTAACCCATCTCCAGCTTGCGAAATCCGCTATAACCCTGCTGGGCGAGATCCGCCGCCTCAGAACTGAGATTCAGTTCCAGGTAAAGCTCCGCCAGGTCCAGGTTGCACAGCGCGTGGTGGTAAGCGTCGCCGATCTTTCCCGCGTTGACACGCGTGGCGCGCAACATCTCGATCGCGCGGCTGTACTCGCCGCGCAGGTAGTAGAGGTAGGCGATGTTGTAGTCAGCCTGTGTCACCAGCATGGGCATGCCGTGCGACTGGCAGAACTGCCGGGCCTTCTGGTAGGAGTCCAGCGCCTTGGGAAACGCATTGAGGCTGATGTAGCAGGTGGCCATGTTGCTCAGAACTGCGGCTACCCCTTCGGGATCGCGCTCTTCGGGCAGGCCCAGGTACGCGTTCTGGTAACAGGCGAGAGCTTCGGAGAAGCGGTCCTGCCGGTAGTAGATGTTACCGATGTTGATCTCCAGGCGGGCCAGCCGCCAGGCATCGCCTTCCGCCGCGAAGATTTTCCTCGCGCGCTCGCCGGCGGCGAATGCCCGGTTGTACTCACCTTTGAGCAGGAGCGGCTGGATCGAGCTGCTTAAGGTCCGTGCCACCTCGTGGCTCTGGCCGGCGGATTCGAACAACGCAGCGGCCTGCTCATGAAGGTCCGCCGCGCTGGCATGTTCGCCCTTCGCGTACAACCCATTGGCCTTGGCGCGCAAAGCACGGGCCTGGGCAACGGGATCATGCAGCCGGTTGGCCAGGGTCAGGGCAGCGTCGGCCATGCGGAGAGCGTTGGGAACATCCACGCGCAATTGCTCACGCACCCGGTCGGTGAGTTGAAGAACCAATTCCGGCCGGATCAGCGAGGGATGGCGGATGAGGAAGGCGGTTCGCCGGGCCTCGTCGGAGTGGGCGAACAGTTTTTCCAGCAGCTGTTCTTCGTCCTGGAGGCTTTGGGTCACTGGAGGCCCTTTTCTTCCAGCAGCTGGCGGAGTTTTTTCAAACATCGGGCGCGAATGAAGCCAATGGACCCGGTGGCCAGCTGAAGTTCCCGGGCGACGTCTTCATAGGGCCGCGGCGGGTCTTCAAAGAACAACATAACCACCATGCGCTGGCAGCGCTCCGGAAGCGAGGAGACCGCATCGCGAATGCGCTGCTCGCGCTGCAACTGCGAGAGCAGTTCCTCCGGCAGTTCATCCGTACGATCCGGTTTTTCTTCGACGCCATCAGCATCGACGAAGAGATCGAGCCGATCTTTTTTCCAGCGAAGGCATTGATGGTAGCCGGTTTGCATCAGCCACTTCGGGAGGGCCCTAGGCTGGCGGAGTTGTGGCAGGCTGACGAGGACTTCGGCCCAGACAGCCTGGAACACGTCGGCGGCCTCGTCGCGGGTTAAGCCAAACTTGACGGGGATGGAGAAAACGAGATTCTTGTATTTCTCCACCAGTGCCGCCCAGGCCTCGTGGTTGCCCTTACGGCATTCGCGAACCAGCCGCTCGTCCGACCAGGCCGTGGCCTGTTTTGCCGCCGCTGTCGCCACTATTTCGCTCCCGGGCGCGCCCCGTTTTCGGGGGAGTAGTAAAGCTGTTCGACATTCCACAGCGTCGTGGGCTCGAGGATAGCGGGCTTGAAGTTCGCCAGATCCTTCTTCGCTCCCACCAGGACGTCGGGCGTAGCCAGAAAAATGCAGGGGACATTGCCGGCGATAATCTCCTGCGCCTGGTCGTAGAGACGCTTGCGCTCTTTGTACTTGAGCTCCACCATTTGCTGCTGCATGAGCTGGTCCAGCCGCGCCTCCCAGCCGCTGGCGGGCTTGGACTCGCCGAGGTGCCAGAGATGTGTCCCGCCGGTCGACAGCCAGACGTTCATCTCGGGATTGGGATCGGCGTCTCCCCCTCCCAGGGCCATGATGCTGGCTTCATAGTCGTAAGTCTGGAAGACCCTGTCGAGCAGGGCGCGGAATTCCAGGGGCGCGACATGAACGTTCATTCCAAGCTTGCTCAGGTCGTCCTGAATCAGCGTGGCCATCTTCATGCGCTGCGCGTTGGAAGTGCTGGTGACGATGGAGAACTCAACCGGCCGCCCGTGACTATCCACGAGTTGGCCATCGGGCCGCCAGGTAAAGCCCGCCGATTTCAGAAGCTCGCGGGCACGCTCGAGAGAGCGCGGCGGGTGAGGCAAGGCGCCGTCGACCCAGAATTTGTTCGAGGGGCTGACGTTGCCCCAAAGAGACGAACCGTGTCCAGCGTAGACCAGCTTCACGATGGAGTCGCGATCGATGGCGGCAGAGACCGCCTGGCGGAATCGGAGATCCTGAAACCAGACTTGCTTGGCGGCAATATTTTCGAGGTTTCTGGCCTGGAGATCGTTGAGGTTGAAGGTCAGGAAGTCGTATTCGAGGCTGGGTCCCAAATCGAACATTTCCACTCCGCGGCTGGCCGCCTCTTTGGACAGCAGGGCGTAGTTGTCCGCGCTCAGCCGGCTGATGACGTCGGTCTCGCCAGCCTGAAATCGGATGACCTGCGCGTCCTCATTGCCGACAAAAAGAAAGACCAGTTCGTCGAGATAAGGCAGGCGGTTCTTTTCCCGATCGGCTTTCCAATAATAGGGATTTCGCTGCAGGACGATCTTCTGGCCGGCGACGTACTCCTTGAGGCAGAATGGCCCCAGTCCGGCGATCGCCGCGGGAGATGTGGTCAGTCCCCATGTGGTGCTGAACTCACTGGCCTGGTAACTTTTCTCCAGCAGGTGCCGGGGCAGCATGGCGATGTTGTCGAAGATGCGCTCGGCGGCAGCGTAAGGCTGGGCCAGCGCAAAACGGACGGTGAACTGGTCGACTTTCTGCACCTGGAGCGGCTTGCCCCCGACGATCAATAGATCGCGCTGCGGGGAGTGAATTCTTTCATCGAGATAAGCCTGAAAAGAGAAGACGACATCGTCGGCGTCGAACGGCTGGCCATCGGAAAAACGGGTTCCCCGGCGCAACTTGACCGTGAACACGCGTCCGTCTTTGGACAAGCTCCAGGACTTTGCCAGTGCCGGCTCCGTCTGCTGGGTGGAACGGTTGATGTGGATCAGGTCCGCCACCAGGCTGCCGATGACTTCGCGCGAAGGAGCGTCTGCGGCGGTGACTGGATTCAGCGTCTTGGGTTCACTGCGTTGTGCCAGCGCCAGAGTGCCGCCATACCGTCCCACCGGGTTATCGGTAATTTTCAGCTCTTCGCCATGCTGTGGTGGCTGGGGGGAGGACGATGCCGCCTGAGCTGAGCAGCAGGCTAGAGAAAGAGCGATCAGATAAATCCATCGACGCATAAAAGCCTCTCCACTGGCTCAGCCATCAGACCGAGCCGGACTGTAAACACTCGTGAACTACATTCGCTACTTTCAAATAGCCGAGAGAAAGAATGACCAGCGCCAGCGCGGGCGCAAACATCCACCAGTAGGACACCAGCACGTTGTATTGCTGCAGGTTCGCGAGCAAACCTCCCCAACTGGGCGCGGGTTCGCTCAGCCCCAGCCCCAGGAACGACAACGTGACCTCAGCAACCACGTACTGCGGGATCAACAGGGCTGCCTGGGTGAGCAGAACGGCCAAGGTCTCGGGCAGAACGTGCCGGCGGAGAATGTAATAGTCGGAAGCACCGAAGCCCCGGCTGGCGGTCACATAGGTTCGTTCTCTGGCGCTCAATACGACACCTCGAATCAGGCGCGCCGGCCGCGCCCACCCAATGGTTCCGATGACGGTTACCAGCAAAAGAAAAGTTTGCGCCGCGCTGAGGCGCAGTGGCAGAAAGGAGCGGACCGCCAGCAGCAGATAGAGCCAGGGCAAAACCAGGAACAGTTCCACCAGCCGCATGGCGGATTCGTCGATCCATCCGCCGTAAAATCCGGAGATGCAACCGACGAGCAGGCCGAGAAACAAGGAGGCTGCCGCGGCAAGCAATCCCGCCGCGAGGGAGAGCTGGCCGCCATAGAGAATCCTGGAGAACTGGTCACGTCCATAACCGTCGGCGCCGGCCAGAAAAATCTGCGCCGGCGCATCCACGCCGAAGAGATGGAGGTTCGAGCGGATCATGCCTGCGAACCTGTACTGCGGACCGCGAACCAGGAAGCGCAGGGGGTATTCGCGGTCGCGGACTTCGTCGTATTGATGGAAATCGCCGGGAGATTCTACCCACCGATAGACGAATGGCCGGAGATGGAAACGACCCCGGACATCGACAAGATGAAGACGAGACGGAGGCGCGAATGGCGAGTCCCGATTCTGCTCTGCGGGATCGCAGGGCGCGAGGAATTGCGCAAGAAACACGGCCAGATGCAACGATAGAAGCACCGCAATCGCGCCCGCGAGTTTTGTCTTATTGCGCATAACCTAACCGAACTCGGGGGTCCGCAACCACCAGGAGGATGTCTGCGAGAATCGTGCCCGCAATCATGAAGAGCGTAGAGGCCATCACGGCGCCCACCACAACGTCAAGATCGCGCGACATGGAAGCCTCGAGCAACAGCGGTCCCAGACCCGGCCAGCCGGTAATGACTTCTACCAAAAGCGAGCCGCTCAGCAGCCCCGCCACCGACAGGCCAAGCAGAGAACTCAGCGGATTGGCCGCCGCAGGCAGGGCATAGCGGAACAGAATTCTTCCCCGCGTGATTCCATGAGCCCTCGCCGCTTCGACAAACGGTGAACGCAATCCATCGATCACACTGGCGCGCACGTGACGTATCAGCAACGGCAGGCTGGCCAGCACCAGGGTCGTAACCGGGACAACCAGATGAGCAGCAAGATCGAGCGCTTTGGCCGCCGGCCTCAGGCGAGCATAGTTTACGGAGACCATTCCCCCTGCCGGCAAAGCGTGGGTGCGAATAACCCAGTACAGGAGAATGAAAGCAATCACCAGCTCGGGCACCGAGAGCAATAGAGACGTTCCGGAAAGGACCAGGCGGTCGTCCCATCGTCCCCGGCGATGTGCTGACCATGCCCCAAGGGGGACGGCAGTCAGCCATGCCAGAACGGTTGCAACTGCGGTGAGAAGCAGGGTGTTGCGCGCACGCGTGGCGAGCAGTTGGCTGACCGGGCAGTTATAGGCAAAGGAGTAGCCCCATTCGCCGCGCAGCGCGGATCGCGCCCAGGCCAAGTAACGGGGCAGCAGAGGCCGATCGATTCCGTATTGGGATCGAAGCGCGGTCACAGTGCCCGGCGAGATTTGCGGATTGAGCTTCATTTCATCGAAGAAGCTTCCCGGCGCCAGGGCGCTGAAGACAAAGCAGAGTGCAGAGACCCCTGCCAGAAGCAGCAGGGCGCGAATGAGGCGGCCGGCAAGATAAGTCATTGCGCCGCTCCTGCCCGCGCTGTCCGAAATGCCGGTTGCAGCGGGCGAACCGAGCCCAGCAGCGCGCGCGTCTGTGCGTGCCGGGGAGTGGAGAAAACTTCTTCTCTGCTGCCTTGCTCTACCAACCGGCCCTGATGCATGACGGCTACGAAGTCGGCGACCTGTCCCACCAGGCTGAGGTCGTGGGAAATCAACAAGTAACTCAGAGAGTGCTTTGCCTGAAGATCAAGAAGAAGGTTCAGAATCTGAGCCTGGGTCGAGAGATCGAGCCCGGAGAGCGATTCGTCCAGGATGAGAAACACGGGTTGCAGGGCGATCGCTCGGGCGATGGCCAGCCTTTGCCTTTGTCCGCCGCTGAACTCAAGTGGATGGCGGTCGGCCCACGCGGGCGAAAGCCCGACTTCTTCCATGAGCTCGCAGGCGTGTCGGCGAAGAGCGGTTCCGCTCAGGCGTCCCTGAATATCCAGCGGCTCGGCGACGATCTGCGCGCAGGGGAGCCGGGGATTCAAAGAGCTCGCCGAATCCTGGAATACCATTTGGATTCGGGGCCT
>Ga0335080_10002428_pt1 | contig 18551 bp, 19 predicted proteins | sample Lox_Sample_34_FD_206720 | JGI IMG/M metagenome (GOLD analysis project Ga0335080, IMG submission 206720) | Soil microbial communities from Loxahatchee National Wildlife Refuge, Florida, United States - Lox_Sample_3.4 | ecosystem: Environmental > Terrestrial > Soil > Wetlands | place: USA...
GAGCACGAGCGCGTCCTCCATCGCCATTGCGGCGCCCTGGCCGACGTGCGGCGAGGTCGCGTGCGCCGCGTCGCCGACGAGCACGACGCGGCCGCGGTACCACGGCGCGGGCACGAGGATCGACTCGACCGGGCGGTAGACGACCTTCCGCGCGTCCGTGATGTGCGAGTCGCGAATCTCGGCGACCGGGCCGCCGAACTCGGCGAGCCGCCGGCACATGATCGCGGCGAGCGCGTCCTCCGGCACCGACACGTCGTCCGGCGCGACCGCCTCGACGTACAGGACGTACATGAGGTCCGGCGCGAGCGGTACGAACCCCGCCTTACCGTTCGAGCCGACGAACATGTCGAGCGTCTCGAGGTCCGCGGGCCGCGGCACGTTGTAGCGCCAGACGACCTGGCCCGTGTACTCGGGCCGGAGCTCGTCGCCGAACACCTTCGACCGGACGAGCGAGTTGATCCCGTCGGCGCCGACGACGAGGTCGTAGGTGCGCGTCTCGCCGTCGGTCGACTCGACCGTGACCGCATCGTCTCCCTGCTCGAGCGTCGAGACGGTGACGCCGAGCCGCACGTCGACGCCGGCGTCGCGGACCGCGTCCTGGAAGATCGCGTGCAGCCGCGGCCGCGTGATCCCGTTCATCGCCGGGTACTTCGGCCCGAGGATCTCCATCGCGGGCACCGCGCCGAGCAGGTCGCCGTCCTTCGTGAAGAAGCGCGAGCCGGTCATCGCGTATCCCTCGGCGATCGCGCGCTCGGCGAGACCGAGCTGGTCGAGCGCCCGGATCGCGTTCGCCGCCTGGATGATCCCGACCCCGTAGACGTCCCAGCGCGGGTTCAGCTCGAGGACGTCGACGTCGACCCCGCGCCGCCGCAGCGCGATCGCGGTCGACAGACCGCCGATCCCGCCGCCGACGACGAGCGCGTTGCGGATCACTACGTGAAGAGGCCGCTCGTCGCCTTGGCGCTGCCGGCGTCCGCCGGGCTCAGCTCGACGGGCGGGAAGGACTCGAACATCGAGTGCGGCATCGCGAGGTTGCGGTAGAAGACGTTCGAGCCCTGCTGCGGCTCGTAGCGGACGGGCTCCCAGTCCGGCTCGTAGTTGCGGTAGCCGCCGGCGTTCAGCTCGACGCGCATCCCGCCCGGCTCGCGGACGTAGAGGTAGTCCTGCTCCCCCATCCCGTGCTTGCCCGGCCCGAACTCGATCGCGACGCCCGCGTTGAGATAGACGTCCGCCGCGCGGAGCAGCTCCTCGCGCGAGTCGACGAAGTAGGCGAGGTGGTTGATGCGTCCCGGCACGCCGGACGGGTCCCACACGACCCCGAGGTCGTGCGCGCGCTCGCACACCGTCGTCATCGCGAAGACGACGAAGTCCGGCCGGTCCGGGGTGACCGTGTACTCCATGTAGCGGTGGCCGAGCGTGTCGCGATACCAGTTCACGTCGCCCTCGGGGTCGGCGGTCGCGATCGTCACGTGGTCGAGGCAGCGCGCCGCGACGCCGCGGGGGACGTAGCGCTGCGGCCGGTTCGGGAACGGCGACTCCATCCCCGCGGGCGGCTCGTAGCGCTCGACCTCCCAGAACACCTCGTGCAGATGCCCGCCGGGGCTCCGGTAGCGATACGCGGGGCCGTGCCCGATCGCTCCCTCGTACCAGCCCTCGCCGAGGCCCGTCGCCTCGATCCGCGCGACCGCGGCGGCGAGCTCCTCCGGCCCGTCCGCGCGCCAGCCGATGTGCGCGAGGCCGGGAGCCGACGCCTCGGTCAGCTGGAGGGTGTGGTGGAAGAAGTCGCCCCAGGCGCGGAGATACACCGACCCGCCGACGCGCGTCGACTCCTCGAGCCCGAGCACCTCCGTGAAGAACCGCAGCGACTCGTCTGGGTTCGGCGTGAGGATCTGGACGTGGGCGAGCTGGGAGAGGAGGCGCATGCCGGGCCTTCCATTTCGTGAATCAGGGTTCTAATTCGGGTTCTATACGGTTCCCGGCGGCGCTGTCAAGCGCGGGCCCCGAGGAGGTAGGCGACGACCGCGCTGCCGAGCTCGCGGACGAGATCGTCCCACTCCACGAGGTACTGCGACTCGAACGTCGGCCCGTACATCACCTGGCGCGCGAGGGTGCAGTAGACCATCCGGAACGAGATGTCCGCGGCGAGCTCGGGGTCGGGATGCGCGATCTCCTCGCGCCGGCTCAGCACCACCGAGCGAAACTGCGCGGCCTGCTCGGACGAGACGCTCGACCCGAACGTCGCGACGTGATCGTCGGCCGCGCCGCGATGCATCACGACGCGGAGGAACGGCATGTGCGTCCGGAAGGGCTGGGCGAAGAGCCGGATCGTCTCGGAGATGAGCTCGGGCGTCGGCAGGTCGCTGCGCTCCTCGGCCTCGGCGATCGACTCGTACTGCTCGCCGATCTCCGTCATCGCCCGCGCGTGCACCTCGTGGAAGAGCGCGTCCTTGCTCGGGACGCGGGCGTAGATCGAGCCGATCGAGACTCCCGCGCGCTCGCTCACGCGCTGGATCGTGAAGCTGGAGTAGCCCTCCTCCTCGAGCAGCTCCCGGGCGGCCTGGAGCACGCGCTCGAACGACGCGCGGCTGCGCTCCTGCTGGGGCGGGCGAACCGACACCGGGTCGTTCACCGCTCGATCGTATCGGGACGGGTTGCCGGAACCTGGGTCAACGTGAAATAGAATACTGATTCGGAAATGGGACGACTCGACGGCAAGATCGCGCTGATCACCGGCACGGCGGGCGGCATGGGCCGCGCCGCGGCGCTGCTCTTCGCCCGCGAGGGCGCCGCGGTCGTGGGCTGCGACCTCAACGCCGAGGGCTCGGCGGAGACGGTCGAGCTCGTCCGCGCCGCCGGCGGCGAGATGACCGCGACGGCGCCGGTCGATCTCAGCACCGAGGAGGGCGCGCGCTCGTGGGTCGACGCCGCGGCGATGCTCCACGGCGGCTTCGACATCCTCTTCAACAACGCGTCGAACGCCCGCGTCGGCGACTTCGCCGACCTCGACGCCGAGACCTGGCACTACGTGATCCGGAACGAGCTCGACCTCGTCTTCTTCGCGTCGAAGGCGGCCTGGCCGCATTTCGTCGCGCGCGGCGGCGGCGCGATCGTCAACACGGCGTCGCTGTCGGCGATCCGCGGCGCGCGCTTCCAGCAGCAGGCGGCGCACGGCGCGGCGAAGGGCGGCGTGCTCGCCCTGACGTACCACCTCGCGGCGGCGGGTGCGCTGCACCGGATCCGCGCGAACGCGATCCTGCCGGGGATGATCCGCACGCCGTCGACCGAGCATCTCTTCGCCGACCCGAGCCATCCTGTCCACGAGCTCGTCGCGTCGATCCCGCTCGGCCGCGTCGGCTATCCCGAGGACGTCGCGAACGTCGCGCTCTTCCTCGCGTCCGACGAGTCGTGGTACGTGAACGCGACGAGCATCGTCGTCGACGGCGGGCACTCGGTGCTGACCTGATGCCGGCGGTCGTCGTCCTCGGCGCGCGCAACCTCGGCGGCGCGATCATCGACCGCTTCGCCCTGTCGGGCTGGGCCACCGCCGGCGTCGCGCGCAGCGACGAGACGATCGCCGCGATCGCCGCCCGCGGTGCGCACGCGATCAGAGCGGACGCGCTCGATCCGGCACAGCTCGCGGCCGCGCTCGCCGAAGCCCGGTCGACGCTCGGCGGACTCGACGCGATCGTCAACGCGATGAGCGTCGCGGCACCGGTCGCGGGCGAGCCCTGGGGCGGCGGCCCGATCGTCGACGCCTCGCCGGACGCGTGGGAACGGTGGACCGCGGCGATCTCCCGGATGGCGTTCGTCTTCCTGCGGGAGGGCGCCCGCGCGCTCCGCGAGAGCGGCGGCGGCACGCTCGTGCAGATCACGAACGGCTCGGCACTGCGCGCGGTGCCGGGACAGGGGCCGCTCGCCGCGGGACACCACGCCCTACGTGCGTCCGTCACGGCCGCGCGCGCGGAGCTCGCGCCGGCCGGGATCCGCGTCTGCCTGCTCGTCGCCGACGGGCCGATCTGGTCGCAGAAGAACGCCGCGCGGATCGAGGCGGACGGGCTCACGGAGGATCAGGTGCTGAGCCAGCCCGGGATCGCCGCGGCGGTCGAGTCGCTCGTCACGCAGCCCGGGAACGCGGCCGCGCACGAGCTCGTCCTCACGGCGGAGCGCCGTTGAGCGTCCTCTGGCGCGGCGACGACGGCTACGAGGAGGCGCGGCTCGCGGCGGTCTGGAACGAGCTGAAGCCGGACCGCCACCCGGCCGGGATCGTGCTCGCCGAGACGGAGCAGGACGTCGTCGATGCGGTGACGCTCGCGCGCGAGCGCGGCCTGAAGGTGAAAGCGCGCTCGGGCGGGCACAGCTGGACCGGCTCGAGCGTCCGCGACGACGCGCTGCTCGTCAACCTCGCGGCGCTGAACGAGGTGACGGTCGACCCGGCGACCCGGACCGCGACAGTGCAGCCGGGCGCGCAGGGCCGCACGCTGAACGCGCTGCTCGAGCCGCACGGACTGATCTTCCCGACGGGCCACTGCCCCACCGTCGGCGTCGGCGGCTACCTCCTCCAGGGCGGCTGGGGCTGGAACTCGCCGAGCGTCGGGCCCGCGTGCGTGAGCGTGGTCGGCGTCGACGTCGCCACCGCGGACGGCGAGCTCGTGCACGGCGACGCGGACACGAATCCCGATCTCCTCTGGGCCGCCCGCGGTGCCGGCGCCGGCTACTTCGGAATCGTCACGCGCTTCCATCTCCGCTGCCATCCACGGCCGGCGTCGATGATGTCGAGCGTCTACGTCTATCCGATGGACGTCCTCGACGAGCTGCTGCGCTGGGCCGCCGAGCTGCAGGAGACGCTGCCGCCGCAGATGGAGTTCGTGATCCTCGGGATGACGCCGCGCAACGGGCTCGACGTCGAGGAGGGCGACCCCGCGCTCGTGATCAACGCGAACGTCTTCTTCGACACCGACGAGGAGTCGGCGCGCGCGCTCGGCGTGCTCGAGGACTGCCCGGTGCGCGACCGCGCGGTCGCCGCGGAGCCCTGCCGCAGCGTCACGATGGACGAGCTGTACGACATGGGCGCGGGCGCAGAGGTGCCCGGCTTCCGCTGGGCCGTCGACAACATGTGGACCGACGCCGGCCCCGACGAGCTGATCCCGGCGATCCGCGACCTCTTCCTCGAGCTGCCGACGCCTGCGTCCCACGTCTTCTGGATGCGCTGGCGGCCGCAGGAGATCCCGGACTCCGCGCTGTCGGTCACCGGAAAGACGTACATCGCGGCGTTCAGCGGCTGGACCGATCCCGGAGACGACGAGCGCCTGCGGTACTGGGGCCGCGACCACATGCGGCGGCTCGCGCCGCTGTCGAAGGGGATCCAGCTCGCCGATGAGAACCTCCTCGCGCGGCCGGAGTCGCGCTACCTCTCCGACGAGGCGAACGCGAGGCTCGAGGCGCTCCGCGCCGAGTGGGATCCCGACGACGTGTTCTGCTCGTACCTGAAGGGCTAGAACGTCCGCGTCGCGCCGCCGTCGGCGACGACGAAGCGCGCCGTGACGAATGCGGCCGCGTCGCTGACGAGGAACAGCACCGTGCCGACGAGGTCGTCGACCGCCGCGTGACGCGGGATCGCGCGCTCGCCGACCATCGCGTCGAGCACCTCCTCGGGGAACGTGCCGGTGCGGATCGACTCGTCCACGGCCTCGGTGCGCGTCAGCCCGGGCGAGACCGCGTTGACGGTGATCCCGTGCGGGCCGAGGTCGTTCGCGAGCCCGCTCGTCAGGCCGAGCGCGCCCGCCTTGCTCGCCATGTACGCCGTGAGCCCCGGCGTGTTCGTGTAGATCGACGACGACGCCATGTTCACGATCCGGCCCCAGCCCTTCGCGGCCATGTCGGGCGCGAAGGCCTTGCAGAGGAGGAACTGCGAGTCGAGGTTGATCCGCTGCACGCGGCGCCAGTCGTCGTAGTCGAGCTCGTCGAACGGCCGCGCGAAGTTGATCCCCGCGATGTTGACGAGGATGTCGCACGGGCCGAGACGGGTGTGGACGTCGTCGGCGAGCCGTGCGACGCCGTCGGGCGACGAGCAGTCGGCGACGAAGTCCGTGTCGTGCAGGTCGACCCGGGCGACCGCCGCACCGCGATCGGCGAGCGCGTCGGCAACTGCACGACCGAAGCTCCGCGCGGCGCCGGTGACGACGGCCACACGGCCGTCGTGCTCAGTACGTGCCACGGCCGCCGGTGAGATCGAAGGTGGCGCCGGTGCTGAACGAGCAGCGCGGCGAGGCGAGCCACGCGACGAGCTCCGCGAGCTCGTCCGCCCGGCCGAGCCGACCCATCGGGATCCGCGACAGAAAGAGCGTGCGTTCCTCGGGCGGCGCCGCGTCCGTCAGTCCCGCGTCGATCGCCGCGGGGACGACGCAGTTCACGAGCACACCCGACGTCGCGACTTCCTTCGCGACGGACTTCGTGAAGGCAATCACCGCCGCCTTCGACGCCGAGTACGCCGACATGAACGCGTTGCCGTCCTTGCCCGCGATCGAGCTGACGTTGACGACGCGCCCGTAGCCGCGCTCGAGCATGTGCGGCAGGCATGCGCGCGTGCAGAGGAATACGCCGCCGAGGTTCACCTCGAGCACGGCGCGCCAGGCGTCGACCGGATAGTCGACGACGGGAGCGGTCGGTCCAGCGATGCCGGCGTTGTTGACGAGGATGTCGATCCGGCCGAGCCGTCCGACGGTCTCGGCGACGAGCGCGGCGACCGCGTCCGGATCCGTCACGTCCGTCGCGGGCAGATCGACCGGGACGACGGTCGCGCCGTCGTCGGCGAGCCGCGCCGCGACCGCGGAGCCGAGCCCGCCCGCCGCGCCGGTCACGATCGCGACCTGATCACGAAGTGGAACGCCCATTCTGGTTCAATCCTCGCCGTGGGACGCGTCGAGGGCAAGGTCGTCGTCGTCACCGGCGCCGCCGGCGGCCAGGGGCTCGCCGAGGCGGCGGCGCTCGCGGCCGAGGGCGCGACCGTCGTTGCGACCGACCTCCACGACGCGGCGGAGGTGCCCGACGGCGTGACGTACCGTCGGCTCGACGTCTCGCAGCCGGACGACTGGCGCGGGCTCGCCGCGTGGCTCGAGACGGAGCACGGCCGCCTCGACGGGCTCGTGAACAACGCCGGCATCCCGTTCCGCGCGCGGCTCGGCGAGATCGAGCTCGCCGACTGGGACCGCGTGCTGGCGATCAACCTCACCGGCACGCTGCTCGGGATCCAGACGGCGGTGCCGCTGATGCGCGACGGCGGCTCGATCGTGAACGTCAGCTCGATCGCCGCGCTCACCGGCCACTTCGCCGTCGCCTACACGGTGAGCAAGTGGGGCGTGCGCGGTCTCTCGGCGGTCGCGTCGACCGAGCTCGGGCCGCAGGGGATCCGTGTGAACACGATCTTCCCCGGCTTCGTCGAGACGCCGATGACCGCGAGCGCCTCGCCCGCGTTCCGAGAGGCGAACATCGAGGCGACGCCGCTCGGCCGCGCGGGGCAGCCGGAGGAGGTCGCACCGCTCGTCGTCTACCTGATCTCGGACGAGTCGTCCTTCGTGACCGGCGCCGAGATCGTGATCGACGGCGGCCAGGTCGCGCACGGCGGCGCGAAGGCATTCTCCGATGCGGTTCGCCGCGCCGACTAGCGCGGCTCAGGCACCGAGCATGCTGTAGCCGCCGTCGCACACGAGGTACGAGCCCGTGATGTGGTGCGCGTCGTCGCTGGCGAGGAAGAGGGCGGCCGCGGCGAGCTCCTCCGGCGGCGGGATCCGGCCGGCCGGGGTCGCGGCGACGAGCTCCTCGCCGCGTCCCGCCTTCCAGTCGGCGCGATTCAGAACCGCCTCGGTGCGCATGAAGCCCGGAGCGAACGTGTTGACGCGGACGGTCGGCGCAAGCGCGCGCGCGTACGACTTCGTGATCCCGAGCACGCCGTACTTCCCGGCTGCGTACTGCGGGGCGCGCGGACTGCCGCGCACGACGACGGTCGAGCCGATGTTCACGATCGCGCCGCCGCCCTGCTCGAGCATCCGCGAGCCGAACTCGTGCACCATCAGCATCGTCCCCTTGATGTCGACCGCGAGCACGTGGTCGATCGACTCCTCGGTGAGCTCGCGCCACGACGTCTGGGACGACGCCATGTCACCGACGTTGTTGACGAGCGCGTCGAGCAAGCCGAGCTCGTCGAAGACCTGCGCTGCCATCCGCTTCACGTCGTCCCAGGACGTGATGTCGCCCTGGACGACGAGCGCCTCGCCGCCGCGCTCGCGGACGCCGTCGGCCGTCGCCTCCGCCCCGTCCGCCGAGCTTCGGTAGTGGACGACGACGCGCGCGCCCTCCTCGGCCGCACGAAGCGCGAGCACGCGTCCGAAGCCCGTGCCGGCGCCCGTGACCATCACCGACTTCCCCGCGAACCGGCGCTCGGCCACTACTGCCTCCGGATCGGGTCGCTGCCGTCCCAGCCGACCGACGCCTCGTAGTACCCCGTGTAGACCCGCTCCTGTGCGTCCGTGTGCTCGACGAGCTCGATCATTCCCGGCAGGTCGCGCGTCGCGTCGACGTACGTCACGCGCGACCCGGTCGGCAGCGTGTCGTTGAACGCCTCGTCGTACCCGAGCGCGCGGTAGAGCGCGACGTCCGCATCGAACGTGTCGGTCATCACGCCCCAGTGATGGAAGCCCGGGCCGCGCTCGTTGAAGACCGACGGCGAGTCGTCGTGCTGCTCGATCAGCTCGACCATGGTCCGACCGGAGAACGCGCGCGAGACGGTGAAGATCGCCTTCGTCGGCGCGCCGCGATAGAGGCCGGTCGGCGGGGCGAAGCGCTCGCGGACGATCCACGGGCCGACCCCGAGGCGGTCGACCCACTCGCCGATCGCGCGCTCCGTGTCCTCGACGACGTATGCGAACTGGATGATCGAGCCGAGTGGCTGACCCCACACGAGCTGGGTCACGTCACCCGCTCCACGGGCGTCATGCCGAAGTGCTCCCACGTCTGGAGGAGCCGCTCGCGCGCGACGACGAAGTCGATCACCGCGGGACGTCCTGCCGCGTTCGCCGCGAGCGCGCGCGCGAGCGCGGCGTCGACCTCGCCCGGATCCTCGACGCGCTCTCCGTGACAGCCGCACGCCTCGGCGATCGCGGCGAAGTCCGGCTGGACCGTGAAGTCCGTCGCGAGGTACCGCTCACCGAGCCGGTACTCCTGGATGTCGCGAATGGATCCGAGCGCGGCATCGTCGAAGATGCACCACGTCACCGGCAGCTTCTCCTCGGCGGCCATCGGCAGGACGCTCAGCACCATCTGGAACGAGCCGTCGCCGACGAAGCCGACTGCGGGCCGATCCGGGTAGACGAGGCGCGCCGCGGGAAGCCCCGCCGACGCGAATCCCATCCCGTAGAAGCTCGACGGTACGACGAGCGACCGAGGCTCGTAGACGCGGAAGAACGGCATCCCGCCCGCGATGTGCTGCGTGATCGCCCCCACGTCGATCGCGACGGTCGTCTCGCGCGGAAACGCCTCGCGGATCGCGCGGATGACGCGGACGGGATGGATCGGTCGCTCCTCACCGGCCGCGATGGTGTCCAGCTCGTCGTCGATCTCGGCGAGCTCCGCCGCGATCTCGTGCGTCCGCGGGTGCGAGGCGAAGTCATGCCCCGGCGGAAGCGCGGCCGCGAGCTGCGTCAGCACCGTCCGGACGTCGCCGACGAGCCCGAGCTGCGCCGGGACGCCGCGCCCGATCTCGCGCGGCTCGATGTCGACCTGGATGTACGTCGCGTCGGCGGACGGGACCGCGCCGGGCCGCCAGTTCGTCTCCATCTCCTCGAAGCGGAAGCCGAGCCCGAGCACGACGTCGGCCGCGGCGAGCAGCCGCTTCGACAACCGGCTGCGATGGGCACCGAGGCCGCCGGCGGAGAGCGGGTGGTCGTCCGGGATGCTGCCGCGGCCGGAGAGGCTCGTCAGCACCGGCGCCGCGAGCTGCTCCGCGAGCGTCCGCAGCTCCTCGAACGCGCCCGACATGACCGTGCCGCCGCCGGCGATCAGCAGCGGACGCTCCGCAGCTGCAAGTGCGGCGGCAGCGGCCGCGACGTCGGCCTCGTCCGCGGCGTGCCGCGCCGGCGCGCCCGACGGGACGTAGGCCGCCGACGCGATCTCGGCGTCGACGATGTCACGCGGGATGTCGACGAGCACCGGGCCGGGCCGCCCCGCCCGCGCGGTCGCGAACGCCTGGTGCAGCACCTCGAGGACGAGATCGGGCCGGTCGACGCGAACCGACCATTTCGTGACCGGCGCGAAGATCCGATCGGTCGGGATCTCCTGCGACGCGCCGCGATGCACGGTCGCCGTCGAGCCGCGTCCCGCGATCACGACGATCGGCAGGCATCCGACGTACGCCTCGGCGATCCCGGTCAGGAGGTTCGTGCAGCCCGGCCCGGCGGTGACGAGGCAGACCCCCGGCTCGCCGGTGAGCTGCGCGTACGCCGACGCCATGCTCGCGGCCACCTGCTCGTGCCGGACGAGCACGTGGCGAATCGACGGGGTGTCGTAGAGCGCGTCGTAGATCGCGATCACATGCCCGCCGGGAAGCCCGAAGACCGTGCGGACTCCCTCCGCAACCATCGCGTCGACGATCGCCCGGCCGACGCCGACCGTGTCTCCGGGCGAGCGCTCCATGTCGAGCATCGAATCATCTCCCGCGGCACGCACGCAACCGCCCGGTGACTCCGTGCGCCCACGGGACGGGGGTTATCCGTACCCCCTGACGCCGGAGGGCCGCATCGCCGCCGCGCGCCCGTCGGGCGATCCTGGGCAGGTCACCCACCTGCACCGGAAGGAACACCATGAACACCTCGAAACAGAAGCCCCGGACCGGCCTGATCGTCGGTGGAGCGGTCGTCGCGGTCGTCGCGATGACCGTGCTCGCCGTCGCCGGCGTTGCGATCTGGACCGACGTCTCCAAGCGCGACGGCTCCGGATACCTCACCGCGAACGCGCACCGCTACGCGAGCCCGACGAGGGCGATCGCGACCGACGAGATCACGGTCGGGACCGAGGTCCCGAAGCGGCTGATCGGGAAGGTGCGCCTCGAGACCACCTCGGCGAAGCCCGTCTTCGTCGGAATCGCACGCACGGCCGCCGTCGACGCGTACCTCGCCGGCTCGTCGTACGCGACCGCCGGGGATCTCGACCTCGATCCGTTCGAGGTCACCTACGTCACCCACCGCGGGACGAAGAACGCCGGGCGGCCCGCAGCCCGGACGTTCTGGGCCGCGTCCGCAACGGGCACCGGTGTGACCGACCTCACCTGGACGCCGAAGTCGGGCTCCTGGTCGGTCGTCGTGATGAACGCCGACGGGTCGCCGGGCGTGTCCGCCGACGTGTCGGCCGGCGTAAAGGCCGCGTGGCTGCTCTGGGCCGGCATCGGCATCGCGCTCGCCGGCGCCCTTCTCGCCGCCGTCGCCGGACTGATGCTCTACCCGGCGCGGGCCGCCCGCAGACGCCGGCCGCGGCCGTTCCCACCCCGGCGCTCTAGGACGCGCAGGCTGCCGACGGGGTCGTCGACGTCTCGACGGCCCCGCTCGCAGCCGAAGGCGACGTCACGGCGAGCTGCCGAACGCCTTCACGAATGCCGCTCGGAACGGGCCTGCGAGCTCGGCGGAGTAGAGGCCGGTCAGATGGCTGTTGTCCATCCACACGATCGTGCGCCCGACCACCGCCGGACACTGCCGCCGGTAGCAGACGAACCCGCGCGTCGGAAGGAACGGGATGCCGAGCCGCTTCGTCTCGCGCGCGACCGCGTCGTAGGCGACGAGCGAGGAGGGCGGCCAGGTCGTCATGCAGCTCGCGAGACTCGCGTCCGGCCGCGAGATGCAGGGCCTCGGGTCGACGGCGAGACCTTCGGGGTCGCCGACGACGACGAGCGGGCCGAGCGGCTCGAGCGTGCGGGCGGTCGCGATCAGGCCGGTGGTTGCGGCTCGTGTCTCGACCGAGGGCCGCTCTCCGATGCTGCCGGCCAGCAGCGTCACCGTGGGATGGAGACGCCGGACCTGACCGATCGCCCATCGGCGCCATTCCCTGCAGACGTCGTCGCCCTCGTGCCGGATCCACTTCCCGGGTGTGCAGCCGAAGCGGATCAGGGGCACGACCGCCCAGTTGTCGCGGCGTGCCATCACGAGGATCGCCGGCAGCCACATGAAGGCGTGCGAGTCTCCGAAGACGACGAGCAGCTTCTTGCTCGACGGCCGGCCGACGCGGCAGATCCTGCTCATCGTCTTCGAGCTCGAGTCGTGCGAGAAGCAGGTCGGCGGAATCCGATACCGGCGCGGGAACACCCGGAGCGTCGGGATCGCCTGCGCCAGTGGACGAGGGATCGGCGCGCCGGCGCGCGCCGCCGCGACGGCGCGGATCACCGAGGGCAGCGTGGTCGGCGGCTGTGCTCCGCCCGTCTCGGCGGGCGGCGACCCGCAGGCGACGAGGGCGGCCAGCACAGCGATCGCTGCCGCGGTCCGACCTCGCCGGGATTCTCCGAGCGAGGCGTCCACGAGGTGAATTGTCGCCGCCGGCCACGCGCGGGGAGATCCGTGGATCCGCTGATCGCGGACGCCTGGAAACCCAGATGCAGCGGCGCCGGCGCTGAGGTGAGATGCGTCCTGGAGGCGCGTACGCGACCTCTCGAGCCGTCGTTCGCGCCCCCGGAGAACCGTCGGAACAGGCGGTGGGATGTGCGAGGGGCAGGGCTGACCACGATCCCCGGCAGGAGGGCCCCGGGCCGCTCACGGCTCCGAGGACCGCCACACCGGCGTCCTCATCTGCCGAGCTCGTACCCGCGGAGGACGCTCCCCGGCCCCACCGGCGCCGACGTCCGGGCGCCGCCCGCCCCGGGCGTGGCGGCTGCTCATCGCCGCGACATCCAAGGGCTCCGGGCCGTCGCCGTGCTGCTCGTCGTGCTGTGCCACGCCGGGGTCCGCTTCGTCTCGGGCGGCTTCGTCGGCGTGGACGTCTTCTTCGTCCTCTCCGGCTTCCTGATCACCGGCCTGCTGCTCGCCGAGGCGCGCAAGACCGGCGGCGTCTCGCTGCTCGAGTTCTATCTCCGCCGAGCGCGCAGGATCCTGCCGGCCGCGGCGCTGACGCTCCTGGTGACGGACATCGCCGGGTACTTCCTCCTGAACTTCATCCGCGCGCGCGAGGCCGTCGCCGACAGCCTGAACGCCGCAGGCTTCGCCGCCAACTTCCACTTCGCGGCCCGCGGCGTCGACTACTTCGCGCGAAGCGAAGCGCCGTCGCCCGTGCTCCACTACTGGTCGCTGTCGGTCGAGGAGCAGTTCTACCTGGTCTGGCCGCTGCTGCTCTCTCTCGCGCTGTTCGGCGTCGCCGTCGCGCGCCATGGGAGTGCGGCCAGGCACGAGCGGCGACTGTTCTGGGTCGTGCTCGTGCTGGCCGGTGCCTCGCTCGTGTGGTCGATTCATCTCACGGCGACCGCGCCGACGGTCGCGTACTTCTCGCCGTTCACACGCGCGTGGGAGCTCGGCCTCGGTGCGACGCTCGCCGTGGGCGCGTCGATGCTCGTCCGGCTCCCGGCATCCGTCAAGGTCATGCTCGGCTGGACGGGACTCGCCGCGATCGGAGTCTCGGCACTCCTGTTCTCCGAGAAGACGCCCTTCCCCGGCGCCGCCGCCCTGCTCCCGACGCTCGGGGCGGCCTGCGCGATCGTCGCGGGCATGGGCGAGATCACGTCGCGCTTCTCGGTCGGACGCCTGCTGTCGGTTCGGCCGATGTTCGCCGTCGGCGACCGCTCGTACGCCTTCTACCTCTGGCACTGGCCGGTGCTGATCCTGGCTGCGGACTACGCCGGTCACACGTTCACCGTGGCGACGAAGCTCGGCCTCGTCGCGGCCGCGTTCGCCCTTTCGTGCGTCTCGTATGCGCTGGTCGAGAACCCGATCCGGCACCGCGTCCGCAGCCGCTCGACGACGGGTCTGGTCGTCGTCGTGTGCACGGCCGCGGTCCTCGGCACCGCCACCGTCGCGCTCGCCGGGATCGACCGCGAGCAGCAGCGATTCCAGGGGCCGGTCGCCGGGACGACGCAGACGGGACCGGTGGGGGTCGGCGGGCCCACGTCGACCGCGAGGGGCGCGCTACCCACCGTGATCGCCGCCGTCACCGCCGCACGCAGCGGCGCACCGATCCCGTCGAGGCTCGAGCCGCCGATCGGGAAGCTGAAGGGCCTCGGCCCTCTCTATCTCCCGGCCGGCGAGTGCATCGGGCACGACTCGAGCCGGACGGTCGCGACCAAGGTCTGCCGGATCGGCGACCCGTCGAGCAGGAAGCTGCTCGTTCTCGTCGGCGACTCGCACGCGATGATGTGGCTGCCCGCCGTGCTCGAGCTCGCCTGGCACGACCACTGGGCGGTCGTGCCGTTGATCCGGCTGGGCTGCACGCCGGGAAAGTGGCTGGCACACCACGACGGAGGTCAGTGCGATACCTGGTTCCGCTGGGCGAGCGGCCAGGTGCAGCGCCTCCGTCCGCGCGTCACGCTCCTCGCCGGCAGCATCGACCAGCGGCAGACCGTGCACACGCGCGCTGCGCTCGAAGGCGTCGTCGGAGCTGCGGACCGGCTCCGCCGCATCGGCACCACCGTCGTGATCGGAGATCCCGAAGGGCTCGACTTCGACCCGGTCGACTGTCTGCTCTCCGGCAAGGCGTCGATGGCGACGTGCACGACGACGTGGCCGACGGAGTCGCTCGCCCCCTACGACGAGGTCTCCCGCCGCGTCGGTACGCTCGGTGTCCGCTTCCTGCCGACTCGCGGCCTCGTCTGCTTCCAGCGCGAGTGCCCGGCCGTGATCGGACGCACGATCGCCTGGGCCGACAACAATCACCTCAGCAGCGCCTACTCGGCCCGCGTCGCGGGCGCCTTCCGCGCGGCCTTCCTCGGCGTCATGGCCACCAGCACGCCCTGAGCCGACCGTCGGAACTGCTTTCATTCCACGATTCCGCGTCCGGAACGAACCCTCAGGCGCACCCGCCGCCCTCAGCTCCGCGCAGCAGCCCACCGGCACAAGCTCGGCGCAATCGTCCTGCTCCTGCTCGCAGGACTGGTCGTGCTCGCCCTCACGCGCGGAGGCACGGCCGAGGCTCGCACGCGCAGTAGCGGAGAGGCGGTGGCGCCGGCGCGCGCGCGTTTCCCGCGCTTCGCGGGCGCGGTGCCCGTCCTTCTCTATCACCGGCTCGGTCCCGGCACGAGCAGCTACAGCGTCGCACCCGCCGACTTCGAGGCCGAGATGCAGCGGCTCCACGATCTCGGCTTCCACGCGATCTCGCTCGACGAGTACGTGCGCTACATCCGCGGCCAGGCGGTCGACCTGCCGACCAACCCGATCCTCCTCACGTTCGACGACGGCTACGCGTCCTCGTTCGACGTCGCCGACCCGCTGCTCGCCGAGTACGGCTGGAACGCCGCGATCTACATCATCACCGCGTCCGTCGGCCGTCCCGGACGACTGACCTGGGCGCAACTGCGTCAGCTGCAGGCGTCCGGGCGCTGGCAGATCGACGAGCACGCCGGTGACGGCCACGTCCTCATCACGGCCGACGCCGCCGGCCGGCAGCTGCCCTTCTACTCGAGCGAGATCTGGGCGGACGGCAGGCAGGAGACCTTCGACCACTACAAGCAGCGGGCGAGCCACGACATCGAGCTCGGCCGCTCGACCCTCGCCCGCGACATCCCCGGCTGGGCCTCGGGCGGCACCTTCGCCGTCCCGTTCAACAACTTCGGCCAGAACGGCACGAACGACCCGCGAATCGAGCCGTGGCTCGCCGGCTACCTCAAGGCCCGCTTCTCGGCCATCTTCGTGCAGCGCGACGACAGCTTCACCACCCAGGGGCCGGGCTTCAAGAACCGGATCTTCGTGCCGGGAAGCTGGAACGCCGACACGCTCGAGGCGCACCTCTCCGACGGCCTCCGGCTGCTGAGACAGGCGCGCTGATTCAGCGCAACGCGCCGCCGGCGTGCGCGACGACGTACCGGAGCAGCCGGCGCATGTTCGCGTAGTCGATGTGCGTCGCGTCCCAGAAGTCGTTCGCGGATCCGCCCCAGCGGTGGACGTCCTCCCCGTCGACCACGACGAAGCGGTAGCGGCGGTGCAGCCGGCGGAGATAGTCGGCCGAATGCGTGCGGGCGGGGAAGCCGACCGCCCGTAGTGCCGCGAGCACCTTCGGCTGGATCGGGTTGAACACGATGATCGGCTCGGAGCCTTGCCGGTTCATGAACGCGAGCGTTCGCTCGAACCACACGTATTGCTTCGGGTCCGGGACGGCGTTCAGGCTGCCGTGGTGGAGCCGGACGCTCTTCACCAGCCGCGCGACCTCCGCGGCGAGGTCGGCCGCGTGCTCGGGAAGGATCCGCTTGTACGCGGGCGTGTACGAGCCGTCCGGCGTATGGCGCCCGTCGGGCGGGAAGAGCGCTTTGCACGCGGGCCGCCTGGCCGGCGCGAGCCCGAGGTAGCCGCGGCTCCGCGGATCGGCACTGAGCTCGGGGGGGATCCCGCTCGTCGCAAGACCGGCGTCGACGAACCAGATGTAGCGGCGTCCGCGGACCGGCGCGCAGTCCGCGAGGTAGCGCGTCAGGACGTAGGCATCGGCCGCCGTCCCGCCGCGGACTCCCGCGTTGAACGCCGTCAGGCCCGTGAGCGTCGTCAGGTACGACGGCTCGGCGCGGCGTGACCTCGAGCTGCCCAGGACGACGAGCTGCGGCGGCGACGAGAGCCTGCTGATCAGGTCGAGCTTGGTCGACCGGTCCTCGGAGGGCGGCGGCCTCCCGCCCGCCGCGCGTCCGGCCGGCGCGGCGAGCGCGAGAGCGAGAGCGAGCACGGCCGTGCACCGCCTCCATGCCATGACCGGAGCATTCCGGACGGCGCCGACCGTCGGATCGGTGGAACCGCTGATTCCGTGCGCGCCGGGCGGAGCGTTCTAGGACGCGCAGACGTCGGACGGCGTCGTCGACGACTTGACGACCCCGCTCGGGCCGAGCTTCCAGGCGTAGGTCGTGTCGACCATCGCGACGACGCAGTAGGTCGTCTTGCTCGGCGTCACCTTCACGACCCCGGCCGGGAAGCCGGGATCGGTCGGGCTGACCCACTCGCCGGCGGCCGGCAGCGCGGAGTCGTACTTGCTGCGCAGGATCGCCATCGTCATGCCGGTGTAGCCGCTGTCCGAATGGCTCGCGTTCGGGTCCTTCTTGTTCCCGGGCGTGTTGTCGACGTTGTACGACTCGACGGTCGGTACCAGCATGCGGACGTTCGCCTCGGCATTCAGCGCGGCGTCGCCCCCGGACGCGGACGGCGAGCTCGCGTGCGTGACGTAGTACCCCACGAGGAGGAGCGCGAAGAGCACGACCACGCCCAGATGCCAGACCCGCACGACCATGCGCGCGTTATCGGCAGCGACGTCGGGCAGCTTGAGGCTTCGCGGCTAGCCGCGCCACCACGGGCGCTCGACGGCGACATCGGTGCCGCCGGTGCGGTCCAGCGCGTCGAGCTCCGCCAGGTCCGCGGCCGTGAGCGAGAAGTCGAAGAGCTGCGCGTTCTCGGCGATCCGTTCGCGGTGCGTCGACTTCGGGATCGCCGGGATCCCGCGCTCGATGCACCAGCGGATGAGCACCTGCGCCGGCGTCCGGCCGAGCCGCGCCGCGATCTCCGCGACGGTCCCGCTCGAGAGATGGCGGCCCGTGCCGAGCGGGCTGTACGCCTCGAGCGCGATCCCGTGGCCCTCGCAATGGTCGAGGAGCGCGCGCCGGTACTCGTACGGGCTGAGCTGCACCTGGTTCACGACCGGCGGCACGCTCGCGACGGACAAGAGCTCGTCCACCTGCGCGGCGCTGAAGTTCGAGATGCCGATCGACCGTGCGTGGCCCAGCTCGCGCGCCCGCTCCATCCCGGGCCACGCCCACGTCGGGCCGCCCTGCGGCCAGTGGACGATGTAGAGGTCGACGTGGTCGAGGCCGAGCCGCTCGAGGCTCCGCTCCGCCTCCGCGGCCGGGTCCTTCTGGGCCGGATAGAACTTCGTCGTCACGAAGACCTCGTCGCGAGGGACGCCGCTCTCGCGCAGGCCCTCCCCCACGCTCCGCTCGTTGCCGTACGCCTGCGCCGTGTCGATGTGCCGGTAGCCGAGCTCGAGCGCCCAGCGCACGGCGTCCACGCACTCGCGCCCGTCCGGGATCTGCCAGACGCCGAGCCCGAGCAGCGGGATCTCGTTGCCGTCCGCGAGTGTCCGCGCGTTCTGCGCCACGCCGTGATTCTGTCAGCGACGATGATCTCCGCGTGGACGAAGGCTTTGCCCTTCTCGTCGTCGGCGCCATCCTCGGCGTCGCGGTCGCGCTCGCGCTCGGGGCGGCGCGCACCGGGCTGCCCGTGCTCGTCGCGTTCCTCGGGCTCGGGATGCTGCTCGGCTCGGACGGGCCGGGCGGGATCGCGTTCGACAACGCACGGCTGACGCGCGAGGCCGGGACGATCGGGCTCGCGCTGATCCTCTACGAGGGCGGGCTC
>Ga0335080_10002429_pt1 | contig 18548 bp, 18 predicted proteins | sample Lox_Sample_34_FD_206720 | JGI IMG/M metagenome (GOLD analysis project Ga0335080, IMG submission 206720) | Soil microbial communities from Loxahatchee National Wildlife Refuge, Florida, United States - Lox_Sample_3.4 | ecosystem: Environmental > Terrestrial > Soil > Wetlands | place: USA...
ATCCGCTGATCTACGATCACGGCTGGCAGATCGATTTCTCCTCCTTGTACAAGGCGGTCAGTCACCGCACTCGTGGCGTGGTGCTGGTGCATCCGAACAATCCCACCGGTCACTATGCGCGGCCTCAGGATGTGGAATCGCTCAACCGCTTCTGCCGGGAATACAACCTCGCGCTGATCGTGGATGAAGTCTTCCTTGACTACCCGCACGACAGCGCTTCGCGCCTGACCTTTGCCGTGAATCGCGAGGCGCTGACCTTTACCCTCAGCGGATTGTCTAAGATTTCGGCCTTACCGCAAATGAAGGCGGCGTGGGTCGTCACCAGCGGCCCACAAGATACCGTGAACGAGGCCATGGCGCGCCTGGAAGTAATTGCCGATACGTACCTATCCATGAACTCGCCCGTGCAGTTGGCGATGCCGGTGCTGCTCGACCAGCGAAAGCAGATCCAGCCGCTCTTACTGGACCGCCTGCGCACAAACCTGCAGACGCTCGATCATCATCTTGCACAACAGAAGACTTGCCGGCGGCTGGAAACCGAGGGTGGCTGGTACGCGGTGTTGCGCGTGCCGGCGACGCAATCGGACGAAGAGTTGGCCATCGATTTATTACGCAAAGTTTCTGTGATGGTTCATCCCGGACACTTTTACGATTTTCCTGTCGATGGATACCTGGTCGTCAGCCTGATTACACCGCTTGAAGCTTTCCGGGAAGGGATCATCCGATTGCTGGACCTTCTCAACCAGGACTGAGGTAACGCGATGATACTTACCATCGAACATGGCAAGGTGCGAGAACTGCAGCTCAACCATCCGCCGGCGAATGCGCTGGGGCCGCAGCTGATCAGCGAATTGAGGAACGCGATTGAGCACGCTCCGCAAGACGGCGTCCGCGCTCTGGTGCTCTCCGGATTTCCAGGCCGCTTCTCGGGCGGGCTCGATGTGCCCCTGCTCCTGACCCTGGACCGGACAGCCATGGCGGCCGTATGGAAGGACTTCTATGCTCTGCTGCGAGCGCTGGCGTGCTCGCCTATCCCGGTTGCCGCCGCGATTACCGGCCACGCTCCCGCAGGAGGAACCGTTCTGGCGCTGTTTTGTGACCGCCGATTCGTGGCCCAGGGAGACTGGAAAATCGGCCTGAACGAGGTACGCGTCGGAATTCCGCTGCCGCCGGTAATTCTCGGCGCACTGCAACGCACCGTCGGCATGAGGCAAGCGGAGCGGTTGGCGGTCACGGGTACGTTGATCTCTCCCGCCGAAGCAGCGCAAGTGGGGCTGGTCGACGAAATTGTTCCCGCCGAATCTGTTATCCAGGCGGCGGTTCGTTGGTGTGACGAGCTCTTGGATTTTCCTCCACAGGCTGTGGCCTTGACCCGCCGGAAAGCTCGCGCGGACCTGGCTATCCTTTTCGATTCCGATGTGAACGCAGAACTTGACGAAGTGATTGCCGGTTGGTGGGCGGACGAAACCCAGACGGTTCTGCGCAGGCTGGTGGACGAACTGGCGAAGAAAAGAGCGAAAGCCTAGCTCTTCCCCAGGAACGGATTCGTCTCCCGCTCCTCTCCGATCGTGGTCAGCGGCCCATGGCCGGGCACCACTATCGTCTCATCCGGCAGCGCCAGCAACTTGTCGTTGAGCGAGTGGATAATCTTTTCGAACGAGCCGCCGGGCAGATCCGTTCTTCCGATGCTTCCCGCAAAAAGCGTGTCGCCTGCGATCAGTTTTTTCTCCGCCGGAAAATACAGGCAGATGCTTCCTTCGGTGTGTCCGGGGGTGTGCAAAACATCTGCGACCAGCGCTCCCGTCTTGACGGTGTCCGCCTGTCCCAGGCTCTGATCGATTTCCACCTTCCCCGGCCGTGCCATACCGATCCACTGTGCTTGCATATCCAGCATCTTGAGCAGCGCGTAATCGTTCTGATTTAGAAAAATTGGAGCCCCGCTGGCCGCCCGCAGTTTCATAGCTCCGCCGACGTGATCGATGTGGGCATGGGTAATGACGATCTGCTTGACCGTGAGCTTGTGCTTTTGGACTAGCGAGAGAACATCCTCGATGTCATCCCCGGGATCGATGACCATCCCTTCGTGGGTCGACTCGTCGCCGATGACCGAGCAATTACACTGCAGAGGGCCGACCGGAAGGATTTCGTGGATCATGACTTGGACGGTCCCTGCTTCGAAGGCTAGAAAACTCGGAAGGCGACGACCTTAACCGGCGACTATTTCTGCGGTGCCGGCTGCGAATTGGCTGGCCCGCCCTTTACGCCTTGCAGGACCGAGCCGGAACCTGTCGTGGGGTGCCGCGAAGCCGCTATTGAAAGCGTGATCGAAGTCACCATGAAAATAATGGCCGACCAGGTGGTAGCGCGCGAGAGCGCGCTGGCAGCGCCGCGCGGGCCGAAAGCGGTTTGGCTGCCCATGCCGCCAAAGGCCGCCGCAATGTCACCGCTCTTGCCGCTCTGCAGCAGCACCACGATGATCAGAAAAAAACACACCATGATATGCACGATCGTGATCAGAATAAGCATGAAAATTTAGGTGTTCTGGCCGAGGTCACGCGAACCGCCCGGGCAGGGCTGAATCTGACACGCCACAGCTCAGTCTCCATGGTATTGGTCGGCCTAGGTTTCCGTCAAGGCGCTATGGGGTCCTGCGACAGACCCCCGGCCTCCCAAAATCCCTCAACTCCGGTTACTTCGGCTGGATATGGGTCTACAGTCAATCCTTCAAGCCGCTCCAGTCGATAGGATGGTATGGCGATGGTGCGGAAGGGGGGATTTGAACCCCCACGCCTTTCGGCGCCACCCCCTCAAGATGGTGTGTCTGCCAGTTCCACCACTTCCGCAGGGATCGAGTTTGAATTTTACCACGGTAGTTTCGAGTTCTGGCCTTCCGTCGGAACGAAATGCATGACCGGGCTCAGGCCGAATGCATCGGTTCGGAGGCTGCACGGGGCCGCCAGCCCCGCTCACGCTATAGGAGGGAGCCGGTGTTTACGAGCAGACGCACGCCTGGAGTTATGTTGGGTATGGTTTCAATCGAGGACATCCGGCTGGCGATGGTAGCGGCAAAGGTTTTGCCTTCGGCGGGCACGATCTCACGCACCGAATCCGGCAAGCCCTGCACCAGTTGGCCATAGGTGCCGGCATCGGCTGGACTCTGGAAGCCGAATCCAAGAGTATCCGCCAGCCGGCAGCTGATGCGAATCGTGTCCAACAGATCGATAGTGCCCGCGTTCGGCTCGTGGTGGCGGGAGACGATATCCACGAACTCTTCCGGCAAATGCCATGCTTTGATCAGGAAAGCTCCAGCCTGGCAGTGATCCATGCCAAAGGTCTCCAGTTCGCGCTGTCGAGGTTCGCCACAATCGGCTGCAGCAATGAGGCTGTATTCCGGCGGGCGCGCGGCCGCAAGGGCCAGCCGTCCAATGTCATGAATGAGGCCGGCGGTGTAGGCGGCGCCTTTCTCGATACCTACCGCAACAATCTCCTCGGCAATCATCGCGCAGGCCAGGCTGTGACGCCAGCAGGTGCGCAGCGCGGGGAAGTTGACCGCGTTTCCCAGGAAGGCGCGTATCCCGATGGTGAAGGCCAGGCCCTTCACCCGCTCGAATCCGAGCAGCATGGTCGCTTGCAGCGTGCTTTTGATCTCAACTCGAATGCCGTACAGAGGCGAATTTGCCAGCCGGAGAATTTCCGTCGCGAATGCAGGGTCAGAGCAAATCAGGCTGTGAAGGTCGTTCAGACGAGTGTCGCTTCTTGACACCAGCTGCAGGGCGCGGATCGCCACCGCGGGAAAGGGAGGCAAATCCGTAATTCTCAGCCGCGTCTCTTGATCAGCCACGCTAGTAGGTGTCATAAAGCCTTGCCAACAAGTTCGGACTTTGAGTGGGCGCTTTTGGAATGGCCGGACGTCGTCTTTCTCGCCACCAGACACGGCATGCAGCCAACTACCAAATCGGCAGGTCGGGGGGACTTTCCAGCATGACCGGAGTAACTCTCGGGCGGGTTGAAGAGGTGTTCGATTTCAGGACGGTACAAGCCGCACCTGCCCCGCCCGGCCTAAGTCGCACATCGCTGCTAGTAGTCCTGGTCCTGAACATTAGACAATGGCCGTCGCGGTCCTCTCGGCCGGCTGCGATTTCGCTGGCATAGTGCCGATATTGGTCTGCATGAGAATCGATGCTGACATGGCCTTTGCCCCGCCCGTGGAAGTCTGCGATTTTTGCACCCAGGCGGTACTCTGCAAGGCCTATGCCTGTCATCCCTTTGTGTATCTCAAGGGCACTCCCATGGAGCACTGGAGCTCCGGGCATTGGGCCGCCTGTGAGGCGTGCGCTTTACTCATCGACGCCGGCAAGTGGGGGGCATTGGCGGAGCGAGCTGCCCGCGCCTTCGTGAGAGAGCATCGTCTGCCCCAGTCTGAAGTGACGTTAGTTCGGCAGCAGATGAACAACCTTCATACTGCCTTCCGCCAGTACATGATTCCCGAGGCATAACCCGATCGGTAGAACCCAAGCGAGCCGGGCGTTTTCAGCGATTCACCGCTTGTTCCGTTTTTGTAACAAGATCGGGCGTGCTTATCCCCAGGCATAGACGGGAGAGGATCCAAGCCAGATCATTCGCGCTAGGCGCTGTTATAGGTATCTGCTAACGGTGCGTTTTCCCCGCTTCGGATGCGGTGGAGCATCTGGTAGATCGTGTTTCTGCCCACGCCCAGTATTTCCGCCGCCCTGGCTTTATTGCCGCCCACCGAATCCAGCACGCGCAAAAGGTAGCGCTGCTGCATCGCTTGCAACGTCATCAATTCATCGGTTTCCGGTTCGATTTGCCTGGAGCTACGGAAGGCCTCGGGCAGGTCGGGAAGATCGATCACGGTGCCCGTACTCAGAATACAGCTGGCGCTGACCACATTCTCTAACTCACGTACGTTGCCCGGCCAATGGTGGGCTGCCAGGCGGGATTGCGCGCGCCGTGTAATCCCGGTGATTTCCCGGCGGTACATGGTGGAGTACTTTCTCAAGAAATGCCGTTGCAGCAATGGCAAGTCTTCCTTGCGCTGCGCCAGCGGCGGGATCGAAATCTCCACGATGGAAAGCCGGTAGAAAAGATCCTCGCGGAACAGACCTTGACTGGTCATTTTGAAAAGATCGCGATGCGTGGCCGCGATCACTCGCACATCGACCTTCCGGGTGATCGGCGAGCCGACGCGCTGCACTTCGTGATTTTGCAATACCCTCAACAGTTTGGCCTGGGCCGACAAGGACAACTCGCCCACTTCATCCAGAAACACGGTGCCGCCATTGGCATATTCGAAAATGCCCTGCTTGTCTCGTACTGCGCCGGTGAATGCCCCGCCCACGTATCCAAACAGTTCGCTTTCCAGTAGCGTCTCGACCAGCGCGGAACAGTTACACACGGCGAAGGTCGCCGACGCTACCGGACTCAGGCGGTGCAGCGCGTGCGCCACCAGTTCTTTGCCGGTTCCAGTGCCCCCGTTGATCAGGACGGAGCGGAAATGAGGCGCGATGCGCCGGATTTTCGCAAAAACCTCCAGCATCGCCGGACTTCGTCCCACCATGTTTTCGAATTGATAGGCATCGATCAGATCCTGATCGAGTTGCAGGGCACGGTTGCGGGTCTTCGCTTCCTCCAGCAAGGCTTCGAACGCCGAGCGTAATTTTTCTATGTTCAGCGGCTTGGGGAAGAAGTCCCGGGCCCCTTTCTGAATCGCCTCGATGGCGGAGTCGGTTGAGTAGTAAGCCGTCATCAGGATGAAGTCGGTAGCGGGATCGGTTGCCAGCACCCGCTCCATTAGTTCGATGCCGTTCATTCCCGTCATAACTAGGTTGGAAAGAACGACCCGCGGACGGATCGCTGCACACCGCTCCAGCGCTAACTCGGCATTGGGTGCCGTGAAGATCTGAATATCGGCTCCTGAGAGTGCCTGCCGTATCGCTTGCAGACTCTCTGGAACATCATCCACTACCAATAGCTTAAGACCGGATACCTCGCGGTTGGACATAGTGACTCCCCCCCTCAGGAGCCCCGAGTCACAGCGCACGTAAGAATTGAATTGTTTGCAGCTACTGGACAGAAGAATCGACGGCCAGTCGTGCCTAACCTACACCAAATTTCGATCTCTGCGTCAGTTGCACTGTTTTTGTTCTGAATTCGTAACATGCTTGTTAGATTCTCATCGCCGCCATTCGGGTGCGCCGCCGCGCACATCGGCGAAAGACTTTAGATCACAATATGTTCCGGGCGGATGTCCCGCCCCTGCCCGACGAGAATACTGGCCCTTTCAATCACATTGCGCAGTTCCCGGACGTTGCCCGGCCAAGTGTGCTGGCGCAAGAGTGCCGTCGCCTCGGCACCCAGCCCCACATGGTGGGGGCAGAATTTGGCCAGGAAGCTTTGGGCCAGAAGCTCAAGGTCGTCCATATGATCTCTCAGAGGAGAGAGTTCAATGGGGAAGATAGACAGCCGGTAGTAGAGATCCTCGCGGAAATTCCGTTCCTGCACCAGGCGGCGAAGCTTGGCATTGGTCGCGGCGATCACCCGGACATCCACGCGGAAGGTGTCGGTGCTGCCCAACCTTTGCACCTCGCCCTGCTCCAGGAAACGCAGGAGCTTGGATTGCAGTCCCAGGGGCAAATCGCCGATTTCGTCCAAGAACAGTGTTCCGCCCTGCGCGGCGTGGATGCGGCCTATTTTCGATTGCACCGCCCCGGTGAAGGCTCCCTTGACGTAGCCGAATAGTTCGGCTTCCAGCAACGCCTCGGGAATGGCGGCGCAGTTGATAACCACGAATGGCTTGAGCCGGCGCTGGCTCAACTGATGCAGGGCCCGCGCCACCACGTCCTTGCCGGTGCCGCTCTCGCCAGTGATCAGCACCGTGGTGTCCCGCTGGGCCACCAGCCTGACCATGGCACACAAATGCTCGGTAGCTTGGGACCGACCGATGAAGCCCGGTAACGCATTGGAGCCGACCCCCGTCCGCTCTGGCTCCATTTCGGTGCTACGGTGGCCCATGCGCAGAGGCCCGCCACGTTCAATGCATCGAACGACCTCAAAACAGATGGAATCCGGAGAAGGGGTAACCACGATGGGCTGGCCCGTCTGTGGGTTGATGGGAATGATGGAGGCATCGGGATGCTGGGCTTGCACAATGGCCTTGAACTCATCCACCTTCAAGTCCGGCAAAGCGGGGTCCAGCAAGACAAACGTAGACTTATCCCCATTCAGACGCTCCAGTGCTTCGGCCCCGCTCGTCGCCTCCTCCAGAATCCAGCGATCTGACTGCAGACGCGATACCAGGTTGCGGCGCAACTCCGGGTTCGAACTCAAAACCAGGAGTCCGACCAACGAAGGAGATTCCATGCTGTTCGAGGCGATGTCAGTGGGAAGAAGCACACTAGGCATGCTGGACCCTCACGTGGTCGGCCGGGACCGCTCGCGGTAGAGAAACCAGCAGTTGCGATTCGGTCTGGCCAGGCTCCAGGACTGCGCCGATGTTTTCTAGCGCCTGTTGAGCGAGACTGTCACGGAGGGGGGCAGCATCCAATGGCGTTGGCGATGACGCCGCAATGCGGATCCTGACTTGCGACGCGCAAGTTTCAAGGAGAATTTCCATTTTGTCCCCTTTAGTCATTGAAAAGAGAAGCCTTGAGAATAGTAAGGACAATGCCAAGTGCACCCGGGTTCGAGAGACGCCGACGAAATCGCCGAGCACACCCTCCCTGTCCACCACCGCGGGCGGGTGTAGCAAGAGTTCCAGGCCGGAACTCTGCAAGATTCCGCGCAGACCCCGCACCAGTTCCTGCAGCACAGCCCTCAAGGAGCAGTAGTTTGCCTCGGGAATCGGGCCGCTCACGTGCAACAGTTCGCGGGTCTGGCCGTAGCAGCTGATCACCTCATGGAGTTGCTCAGACGCGCGATGCAGATAGCGATGAAATTCGTTCGTGCTGCGCGCTTCAATCGAAGCCAATTCCAGAATTCCTTGCAGCACCGTCAGCGGTTGCGCGAGTTGGTGCAAGCTCTTCGACAAAGCTGCAGTGGTGTCCTGATCCGGGACACTGTGCGGGCTGCTGATGTCACAACTCACCGGCATAGAAGAATTCTTTCGTTAGTTATCGGTTAGAACGTAGCCCACGCCGCGGATGGTACGCACTAATTTGTTGGGACTCTCGGCGTCGACCTTATCTCTGACGTACTTGATGTAAACGTCCACCAGATTGGTGCTGCCGTCGTAAGCGGCGCGCCAGACGTTCTCCATGATCATGGCGCGGGTGACAGGACGGCGGGCGTTCATCATTAGATATTCCAATAAAGCGAACTCTTTTCCGGTCAGCTCGATTCGTTTTCCGGCTCGTTCCACCCGGAGTTCCGAGCGGTTCAATACCAGATCCCCGACCTGCACCGGTCCTTCCGACGCAGTGCCGTTGCGCCGCAGCAGAGCTCGGGTTCTGGCAATTAACTCCTGAAAGGAAAATGGTTTAACCAAATAGTCGTCGGCCCCATTTTCAAATGCGGCGATGCGGTCTTCGACTCCGCTCCTGGCCGTCAACACCATGATCAGCAGATGCGGAGAGGTCGGCCGGATCTGTTTCATCAAGGTTAGTCCGTCAACCCGTGGAAGGTTGAGATCCAGGATCAACAGGCTGTATTGAGTCATTCCCAGGGACTGAAGGGCGGCTTCCCCGTCGTGAACCACGTCCACGGCATAGCGGTCTCCGGTTAAACCACGGCGCAAGAAGTGTGCGAGCGGAATATCATCTTCCGCAATCAGAACTGGCAACGGATAAAGTGGCTGAGCTTGCGATGCATGAGTGCCTTCGGTCGCGTGTTCCATTTTTCTCCCAATGACATTTCAATTTCTAAGACTGAAGGTGATGCCCATGCAATTAGGGAACCTTAATGTCGAACTAATCGATCTCTATGAATTTGCAGTTGCTTGCCGGTGCTGTGTGCAAAATGATGAGGAAAAAAACTAAATTTGTGTGTTCGTTAAACGAGCACACGTCATAATTTCGAACACTGGAAGCAAGTGGAGATCAGTTTCAAAACGGGAAAGGAGGGTGCTTGATGGGTTGTCGCGCGGCTCAGTCCTTCTTTTCGATTGCGGCGGACGGTTTTTCCGGTTGGGCTTCGGCGGGTTGGGGCGCAGCTTGTTTTTCCACGTACTGAACGATCACGGAGATTCGCCGGTTGGAGGCGTCGTAGGGACTGCTTGGGGTGCGCAGCCTCTGGTCGGCAAAGCCTCGTACCTGGGCGATCTGGTCGGCCCGGATGCCTTGCGCCTGCATGAGACGGCGGGCAGCATTGGCCCGATCCGCCGAGAGTTCCCAGTTCCCATAGTCGCGGTGTCCGGTGTACGGAGTGGAATCGGTGTGGCCCTCGATGGAAATCTTGTTTGGCAGCTTGCCCAACTCCGTAGCTAGCAACACCAGCATCTCTTTACCAGTTCCATTCGGGGTCGAGCTGCCACTCTCGAAGAAGGTGCCGGAGGCAGATTCCAGCAGCTCGATTCGCAAACCTTCGGCGGTCACTGTCATCTGGATCTGGTTCTTGAGCTTTTCAAAGTCATCCAGCCGGCGCACTGCCTTTTGCAACTGCTCCTTCAACTCCGGCATGTTGTCTTTTGTGAGGGTGAAGTTGTCGCCGGAGCCGTGCTGGTCGGTGCCCACCATCTTGGAGGTGCCGGAGGGATCCTTGAAGTAGCCGCCAATGGCCTCCTGCACCTGCTTGCTGCTGTTCATCAGCCAGAGAACGATGAACAACGCCATCATGGCGGTGACGAAATCGGCATAGGCCACCTTCCAGGCGCCGCCGTGGTGGCCGCCGTGGCCGCCTTTCTTCTTGATGATGATAATGGGACGCGTAGCCGCCATCTATGGGCGATCTCCTTATGCGGAAGCTGCGGCGGCCTGTGCCGCCGGCTCACTGCCTCCACCCTTGCAGGCTTTTTCGACTTCCTGGAACGACGGACGCATGTGCCCGGGGATGGCCCGGCGGCCGAACTCCACCGCCATAATCGGCGCGCTCCCCTTCAGAAAAGAAATCATCAGGACGCGCAGTACGTGCAAGTAGGCGCGATCCTCCTCGGCTCCCTTCGACATGTTGGAGGCGAGCGGTCCCACGAGTCCATAGCACAGCAGAATGCCAAGAAAGGTTCCGACCAGGGCCGCTGCCACCTTATGTCCGATCTCTTCCGGCGGTCCGCCCAAGGCACCCATGGTGATGACCACGCCGAGCACTGCGGCTACGATGCCCAGGCCCGGCAAAGAGTCGGCCATGGTGCTTAACGCGGCTACCGGCAGTTCTGCGTCGTGATGGTGGACCTCCAGGTCCAGATCGAGCAGCTGGTCGAGCTCGAACGCGTCGGTGCCGGTGATGGCCATACGCATGGTATCGCACAGAAAATCGCGGGCATGATGATCCTGGAGGAATTCCGGGTATTTGGAAAAGAGCGGACTCTTGGAGGGGGTTTCGACATCGTTCTCCAGTGCCATGAGTCCCTCTTTGCGCGCCTTGTTGAACAAGGCATACATCATCTTCAGGGAGCTGATGTAGCGCTGCTTGGTGACGCGTGAGCCCTTGAATACCCCGATCACGCCGGCCAGAATGTCCTTCAGGATATGGAGTGGATTGGCAATCAGAACCGTGCCGATGGCGGCCCCGCCAATAATGATCAACTCGGCGGGCTGAATCAGCACTCTCAGGTTGCCATGCTCCATCAGGTAGCCGGCAACAATCGCGCCGAAGACAATCACGATTCCGATGATGGCAAACATAGGATGTCAACGTCTCCCAACTACGGATTCCGTCCGTCCAAGCCGAACTTCCTCAAACCGCGGCGCTCCTCAGCTACGAGGGTGATTCCTTATCGGCCCCCCGGGTCCGGAACTTTACGCCGCTGGTTAGGATCTCTAATTTCATCCCGCCGCCCTTGCTGCCCAGAGCTGGCCGGAATTACTGTCCGGGTTGCAGGTCGCCTCTAGGCGCAGCGGCTCGCAAATTTCGCGAAACAATCACTAGATCCACCCGGCGATTGATTTTTCGTCCTTCCTCAGTGTCGTTCGCCGCGATCGGACGGTACTGGGAATAACCGGCTGCCGAGATTTGACCAGGATCGAATCCGTGTTGCTCGATCAGCAGCGAGACCACTTCCGTCGCCCGGGCGGTCGAGAGTTCCCAGTTCGACTTGAAGTGGCTGGTGTGGATCGGCACATTATCGGTGTGTCCCTCCACGCGAATCTGAAAGCCCTTTTCGTTAAGCACCCGCGCGATGCGGGTGAGCGTCGCCTGACCGTCTGAGAGCAGGGTTGCATCTCCGCTGTTGAAGAAGCCGATTTCCCGCAGGCTTACGACCAGGCCTTCTGGAGTGACCCGCATCTGGATCTCGTGCTTCTTGATTTCTTCTCCCAAGGCCTGTTCCAGATCGCGGCGGAGCTTTTCGATATCGGGGCCATAGCCGTGACCGGTGCCGGCGGGGGATTGAGCCGCACTGGCGATACGCTCAAGAGCCGGAACATCCTCGACACTCTTGCCGGAGGGCGGAGCGGACTCCTGGCGCAGCACCGGGCCAGGCTCGCTTCCGGTGAACACGCCAAGTTCCTGGAACGCACCCTGAATGGCTGCGGACACCTGGGCTACACGCTTGTTATCGACCTGCGAAGAGGCATAGAGGACCACAAAAAAGGCGAACAGCAGGGTGATAAAGTCGGCGTAGGATACCAGCCACCGCTCATGATTGGCATGAGCGTGTTTTCGTTTGCGGCGGCTCATTCCTGGGGCGGCTCCTCGGCCTTGTGCTCATGCAGATAACCCAGCAGCTTCGTTTCCAGCATGCGCGGATTCATACCCTCGAGAATGGAAATGACCCCTTCCAAGGTCATCTCCTGCCACAATTGTTCTTGCCGGCTCTTGATCTTGAGTTTCCCGGAAGAGGGCAGGAAGAGCAGGTTGGCGGAACCTACACCGTAGATGGTGGCTACGAAGGCGACCGCGATGCCTCGTCCCACTTCGTCGATGTTTTGCAGATGCTGCATGACCTGAATCAGGCCCAGCACCGCGCCGATGATGCCGATGGTCGGGGCGAATCCCCCGGCGGACTCAAATACCTGGGCAATCTTCTCCGAGTGCTCGGCCTTGTTGTCGAGGTCGAGCTCCATCATCTTCCTGAGTTCCTGTGGATCGGTGCCGTCCACCGCCAGCATGAGAGTCTTCTTCAGGAAGGGGTCTTCGATTTTGGAGAGCTCAGAGTCCAGTGAGACGATGCCATCTTTGCGGGCGCGCTGCGCATACCCAACCAGCTCCTGCACCATTTGAGCCGGGTCCGGACTCTTGTCCAGGAACACGTGCGCCATGCGCTTGAAGGCCTGCAGGACCACGGAAATGGGGAACTGCACCATGACCGCGCCCAGCGTGCCGCCAAAAACGATCATGGCCGCGGTGGGTTGAAGGATCTGCGCGATCTTGCCGCCCTCGATCAGCAGTCCGGCAACAATGCCACCGATGGCTAACACAATTCCGATGATTGTGCTCTTATCCACCGGATCAATCCCCTTGGTGGTGAATGTGGTGTTCTGCGTCTGGATGTTTTACCGGGGCCAGAGCAGAATTGAGATCAGTGCCGGCAGAGGGCATCCCCGCCAGTACCGCACGCCGGAACGCCACCACCCGCTGAATGACTTCCTCGGTACTCTCACGCACGACGATTTTCTCGCCGTTGACGAGAGTCAACACCGTGTCTGGCGCGTTCTCCACGAACTTGATGAGATCGGAGTTCACGGCCAGCACCTGGTTGTTCAGTCGGGTAAGACGAATCACGGCAGCCTTCCCTCGGCGCATCCGAGCCAACTTGCGCTCTACGCCGGGAAAGATAATCGGCACATGGAGTTCTAATTCACACTGGTTCCTTCCTGAAACGGTGTTCCGAAGTAACGCCGGGCCGGTTACGCGCGGTCTGAAAAGCCGGGCCGCCCAACCGAACGAGGTTTGGGATGCAGAGACTTGGGGTCTGCAGGTTACTGTTGCCCGGCCTCGATACAGTCGTGAGGCGATCCAATTAGAAGCATCGCCCCGGGCTAGTCTCCATCTGCGGCACACATTGCCAGCACCGATTGATCTGCCTGGGAAGTCGCGGACTTGCGCCAAAACACGCCCAGCCCATCGATGTTCTGGACCGGATCTTCGATCTTGTTCTTGCTGCGAAATTCCAGGATCGCCTGCTGGCAGCCCTTGACCGCGCCGAAATCATCCACGATCACGAACCCGCCGGCTGACACCTTGTGGTAGAGATTTACCAGACCGTCCATGGTCGATTCGTACATGTCGCCATCGAGCCGCAGGATAGCTAGTTGCTTGATGGGAGCCTTTGGAAGCGTCTCGGAAAACCAACCCTTGAGGAACATGACCTGCTCATCCAGCAGGTCATATTTCGCGAAGTTGGATTTCACCTCGTCCAACGACACGACAAGCTCGGAAAATGTGAAATGCTTGTCGTTGGCATCGGCCGCATATTTGGGATTGGGTTCGGGAAGACCGCAAAAGGAGTCTGCCACCCATACCCGGCGATCGTATACGCCGTAGGCCTTAAAGATCGCCCGCACCATGATGCAGGCTCCGCCGCGCCAGACGCCGGTTTCGATGACGTCGCCTGGAATGTGGTTGGCAATCACGAATTCGGTGACCTGGCGCAGATTGGTCATGCGCCGGTTGCCGATCATGCTGTGCGCCTTGGAAGGCCAATCCCTGCCTAGTTCACGGTGCTGTGCGTTGAAGACGTGAGGCGACCACAGGTCGCGATTGGGGTCTTCATAGATCGTGTTGATGATGCATTTCTGCACCATGTCAAGATAGAGTCTTCGCAATTCGGCAGTCGAGTCCATAGGTTGTTTCCGTTCCTCTGCGATTTGGCTCAGCAGGTGGCCAGAGCCGGTTCGGCCGCCGCTTCGTACGCGGGATTCAGTTTGGCGGCCGCCGTCCGGTCAGCTTGGTTGACAGATCGCTTTCGCAAGGTGGCGACCATCCAGTCCACAGCTCGAGGATGGCGCGCAATATCCTCCGTCCCTAGGCCTTTCTTCTGTAGATCCTTTCCGTAGTCGCTTAGCACCACCTGGCATTGCAGCAGAGTGAAGCGCGCTGATTTCCAGCCCAGCCGCCAGAAACCGTCGGTATAGCAATGCCAGCTGTTCTCGTTGAAGGCGCGAACGTGGCGCGGATCCTGCCAGGCGAGCAAGGAAAGATCGTAAGGCACCCGTACGCGTAGCAGGCCGCCTTCCTCGAGCAGATCGAGGCAGGTCTTCATGAATCCATCCAGGTCCCGGATATATTGCAGAACGTCGTAAACGACAATCTCGTTGAAGCTGGCCTGGCTCAGGGTAACCGCGCCGAAGCGCGATGTGGGTATGGCCACGTCGACGGGAAACGGCTGATTCAGATCGGCAAGAATGTCAGGCTGCCATGAGGAATCGATGTCGAGATTAATGTAGCCAGGATGCCGATCGGCCCCGCAGCCCAGATTCAGCTTACGCGGCAGAGCCGGTGAAACGGGCTTAAGAGCCGGCTTCCCGGTCTGTTCCAGCGCCACCTTCAGGATTGCGGTTTCGCTCCGCTGGGAGAAAAGACGAAAGCCCTCTTGCTCCAGTTGGCGCCGCTTTTCGGCGTTCTGCAGGAGGGCCTGGCACCCGGTGACGATCGCTTCGTAGGGAACCGGCAGCACTGCGTCTCGAAGATCAGCCTCGATCTCCTCCGGCGAGGAGCATTCGGTTACTACCGCCTTGGAATTTGCCAGCAGATAGGAGACGCGGACAATTTCGAAGAGCTTCGAATCGTAGAAATGGGTATTCAGGACGATCCGGGAGCGTGCAATCAGGGCGTCGCGCTCCTTGCCATAGATGCCGAACACCGTGTGGACCTTGACGCCCGCCTCTTTCAGCGCCGCCATGACGCGGTTCCGGCGCTGGTTCAGAGAGCCATAGAAAAGCACGTCGATATCCTGATGTTGGGAGTTTTCTATCCGGCACAATTCCGGCACATAGCCCACCGGAACATGAATGGGGGAGTTGGCGGGATTCATCCCCATCCAGCTCTCGATGTTCTTCTGGTTGTAATCCCAGATCTGATGCTGGCAGGCGAGCTCGTAATACGCCGGGACGAGGTTCGAACCGCTCAGTTGCTCCAGGTTGTAAATGATCGATCCGGGAGGAACCATGCGGTTCTCATCCGGCGAAAGCAGATGAGCGCCCAAGACCAGGTTGGTCGAACCGGAATCGAAGGAATTCTCCTCGATGCGCGCAGTGTGTCCGAGACTCTGCAGGCCGAGCTGCAGGGTTTCTGCGATCTCACGAAAAGCGTCAGTGTGAAGATAGCCTCGGGGGCGGATTAGCGTGACTTGAAATCTGCTCATTGGATTCCCTGAATCGTCTTCCCATCCGGCATCGCAGGGTAGGGGAGACGGGAGTGCCGCTCCGCAGTCGTGGAGGCGTCGAGTTAGCGTGCAATTCTGCTGCCTCACGTTGCTCTAATACCCCGCCACAGGGATTGCAGCAGCGCGGTTTCCTGGCGGATGCGTCGAGGCCTATCTGGGCCCGGGCCCGTCGCCCGCGAAACCAAAGCCTCACAACGATCGTTGGACCCGACCGCAGGGCTACGATCTGCGCTTGGCGGTTCACGTGCTCCCTGATTCACCAGCGGAGTGGATGCAGGTCGAAATTTCCAATCAATCGTTAATGTTTGCGGAGGACAACGTGGCAACGTTAGGGCTGTCGATGATTACCAGGAACGAGATGCACACTTTGCCGGCTTGCCTGAAGAGTGTACAGGGATTAGTGAGCCAGATCGTCATCGCCGATACCGGCTCGACCGATCGGACGCATGAGGTCGCAGCGGAGTTAGGCGCAACCATCATCAGCGTGCCCTGGGAGAACCATTACGCTCAGGCCCGGAATGCGGCCCTGCAGCACATGACCACCGACTGGGTTCTGTCGCTCGATGCGGATGAAGAACTCGATCCCGAGGCCAAAACCCATCTCCCCGGAATGCTCGGGGCGAAGAATATCAGCGCGTACATGCTCACTATCCGCGATTACATGCCGGGAAAGAGCTCGTATTATCTCGACCGCCTTGCCAAGACCAACGATTCCGGAATCGAACGCGCCCGGCTGGCGGGGTCATTCCACGACCAGCAGACCATCCGTCTGTTCCGTCGCGATCCGGAGATTTACTACATCGGCCGCGTGCATGAACTGGTCGAGTACCGCATTTGCTCTTTGGGCCTGCAGTTCCTTCCAGCACCCCTTCTGATTCACCATTTCGGACACTTGCGCGGCAAAGAAGTGAGGGATGGAAAGAATTTGCTCTACCGGCAACTTGGCCAGATGAAGGTAAAGGAAGAGGCCGACAATCCGTTCGCATGGTTCGAACTCGGGTTGCTGGAATACCAGGCATTTCACGATTCCGATGCGGCCTTGAGGTGTTTCCGGAAGGTAGTTGAGCTCCACCCTCCGTTTACGCGTGCCTGGCTGTTCATCGCCATGATTGAAGTCGAGAAGGGCCGTCCGGGAGACGCCTTGACCACGCTGCAGCATACGGAGAACACCACCGAGGCGGCTGGACTTCGCGAGCGGGTAAAGGGCGATGCACTTCACAATCTGGGCCGAATGGCGGAAGCGCGCGCTTGCTACCAGCGCGCCCTGGAACTCAATGGTCCCGATCCCATGATCCTGAGCAAGCTGGGATACACCGAGGTGCGGCTGGGCCAGTGGCAGGAGGGCCTCGCCAAACTGAACAGCGCCGTCGAAGCGGTGCCGCAGCAAGTCGAGATTCACGACCGCCTGGTGAAAGCGCACATTCTCACCGGCAATCTGGAGGAAGCGGCGAGCGCCGCCGAGCGTTTTGCCGCTTGCATCCGGCATCCCAAGACATTTCTGCGCGCGGCCAGCATTCGGGCGCAGTTGCAACAATGGGATCGCGCGCAGCTTCTGCTGACGCAGGGTCTTGAGTTCTTTCCGGATTCTCCGGAGCTGCGCAGCGCCACGATGGAAATTTCGACCCAGAAAACGACCGGATTGCAGGATCCAACGCTGGTGGTCACAGGCGCTCGATAAGGTTCATGGGCGCCCGTGCCGCCCCACCAAGTCAGGAGCTTGCGATGCCGACCATTGGCCTGTCGATGATTGTGAAGGATGCCGCGGACACCCTCCGGCCCTGCCTGGAGAGTGTGCGCGGTCTGGTGTCGCAGATTGTCATCGCCGACACCGGCTGTAGTGACGCCACCTGCAGCATCGCGCAAGAGTTCGGCGCCACCATCGTTTCCTTTCCCTGGGAAAATCACTACGCCAACGCCCGCAATGCTGCTCTGGGTCCGGTAAAAACGGATTGGGTCCTGGTGCTTGACGCCGACGAGGAACTGGACCGCGCGGCCGGGCGCACCATTCCGGAACTGCTGACCGTGAAGGATATAGGCGGTTATGCCACCCCGATCCGCAACTATGTTCCGGCCGGGTTTAATCGGGGATGGGATCGGGCGGTTGTTCCCAACGATCATCGCCACCCCCGCGCGCAGGCGGCTGCATCCTTCTTTGTCCATGAAAATTGCCGGTTCTTCCGTCGCGATCCCGGTATCTGCTTCAGCGGGCGCGTGCACGAGCTGGTAGAGCCTCAGATCAAGGCCATGGGATTGAAGATCGCCATGGCGAATTTCTGCATTCATCATTTCGGGCCGCTCCTGGGCCAGGAAGTCCGGGCAAAAAAGGCCGCCTACTATCGCAATCTTCTGCACCAGAGAGTTCAAGACAATCCGAACGATGCGCACGGCTGGATCCAGCTGGGTCTTCACGAATATGAGTGCTTCAACAATCCGGCAGAAGCCATTGCTTGTTTGAATCGGGGCCTGGCGCTGGAACCGCGAGCCTCGGAAGCGTGGCTATTTGCGGGCATGATCCTTCTCGATCTTGGCCGTTATGAGGAGGCGCTCGCCGCACTGGACCAGGATCACCGCCGCGGCAGCTGTGTCGCACTGCGCGAACAGATTCGTGGGGACGCGTTGCACTGCGTGGGACGGCTGCCGGAAGCCCGGGCGGCCTATCAGCGAGCCATGAAGCTCACCGGCGATGATCCACTCTTGTCGAGCAAGCTCGGATACACCGAGGTGAAGCTGGGGCAGCCGAAGACCGGCCTCTCGCGCTTGCGGCGCGCAGCAAAGGCGGCGCCGGGCGTATTTGCGGTCCATGACCGGCTGATGAAGGCCTGCATCATGGCGGGAAGACTACCGGAGGCCGCCGAGGTAGCGGAGGCGCTGGCAATTGCCTCAAACTCGGCGAAGCTGTTTTTACGGGCAGCCAGCATTCGCGCGCAGCTAACCCAGTGGGAACGAAGCGAGAACATCCTGAGCCGCGGCCTTGAGGCATTCCCTGATTGCGCCGAATTGCAGGCGGCCCGCTCGGAGGTTGCGGCGCTGCGGCCGGCTGACGATATGAGAGGAACCAATAATAAGGAGCCGGCGTTGGCGGGCGCCGAAGATCAGGCGTTAGCGGATTGAAAGG
>Ga0335080_10002430_pt1 | contig 18546 bp, 13 predicted proteins | sample Lox_Sample_34_FD_206720 | JGI IMG/M metagenome (GOLD analysis project Ga0335080, IMG submission 206720) | Soil microbial communities from Loxahatchee National Wildlife Refuge, Florida, United States - Lox_Sample_3.4 | ecosystem: Environmental > Terrestrial > Soil > Wetlands | place: USA...
CTCGAGGCGGAAGTCGAGCTCCTCCGCGATCGTCTCGCCGAAGAGATCGACGAGGGCCGGCGGGTTGGCGAGCGCCGCGACCGGGATGCGCCCCACCAGCCACGGCGCGATCCAGGCCATCGCCGCGAGGTCTCGACGCACCAGCTCGGCGACCTGCGGGCGCTGCACCTTGACGACGACCTCGGTGCCGTCGCCGCGGAGCTCCGCCACGTGCACCTGTGCGATCGACGCGGAGGCGAGCGGCTCGCGCTCGAAGCGGGAGAAAACTGCGTCGAGCGGGCGCGCGAGATCCTCCTCGACCACGCGGCAGACGTGGTCGAAGGGCTCTGGCGGCACCCGGTCGCGGCACTGGCGGAACTCGGCGACAAGCTCCGGCGGGAACAGGCCCTGCCCCGACGAGACGATCTGTCCCAGCTTGATGTAGGAGGGGCCGAGGCGCTCGAACGCGCGCCGCAGCCGCCGCGAGAGGCCGGCGCGCGAGGCCTCTCCGCCGCGCCGGTACTCGCGCAGCCGCCAGCCGAGGAGCGCGCTGCCGACGGCGGTGCCCGCGGAGACGAAGCGCCCGAGCGGCGGGAAGCGGCGCGGGCGCACCCAGTCGGGCACCTCGGCCTGGACGGCCGCCCTCAGCGCGTCGACGCCCTTGCGCCAGGGAATCTGGCCGGGGTCCACACGCCAGGGGCCGGCTTCACTGAAGGCGCCCCACGAGAGATCGTCCGCGCTCATGGGGACCCAGGCTAACCGGCTCTCTGACTCGTCGCCTCCGAGGCTGTGGGATCGCCTGGAACCTTCCCGCAAGCGCCCGAAGGGCGCGCAGCGAGGCGAAGCCGAGCGAACTTCGTCACTCAGGGCGTCCGCAGCCGGGAGGCGAGCCGATTCGCGCACGGGCGGCAGAGGCCGTGGCTCACCTCGGGCCGGCTCCGGCGCGGTCGCTCGATCGACGCGATCGGGAAGCGACACCAGGCACAGACGACCCGCTCTACCTGGAGGCGATGCCACTGCATTCGCGAAGCGGAGCCGGCCATGGTCCCTCTCATCGGCAGCCGGCGCTGCGGCGCTGAACGGAGGAGCAAGGCGCGTGCCGGTGCAGGACGCTCGCGGATGCGCGGGAGGCTGCTGACTGCCTCGAAAACAATCACGTCGGCGGTTACCGTGGCGCCGTGGAAGCGCTCGCGGAGCGCCGCATCGGATGCGTCACCGTGCTCTTCGGCGCACGCGGGGGGAAGTACCCGCAGGGCAACACCCTGCTCGTCAGCGGACGTGACGAGCGCGTCGCGATCGATCCGTCGCTCGGGCTCCTGCCGCGGCGGGACGCCCTGCCCCCGGTCGATCGCGTCCTCAACAGCCACTGCCACGAGGACCACATCGCGGGCAACCACCTCTTCCCGCGCGCACCCTGGCACCTGCACGAGGCCGATCTCCCGGGCATCCGCTCGCTCGACGGGCTGATGGCGATCTACGGCTACGCCGGTCCGATCGGGGCCGCGTTCCGCCGCGTCGTGGTCGACGAGTTCCACTTCGAGCCGCGTCTGGACGCGGCCCCCTTTCGAGACGGGGACGTCTTCGAGCTCGGCGGCGCGCGGATCCGCGTGATCCACGCACCCGGCCACACGCGCGGCCACTCCTTCTTCTGGATCGAGCCCGAGGGCGTGCTCTACCTGGGCGACGTCGACCTCTCGAGTTTCGGCCCCTACTACGGCGACGCGTGGTCCGATCTCGAGGACTTCGAGCGCACGCTGGCGCGGCTGCGCCCGCTGGCCCCGCGCCACTGGGCGACATTCCACCACGTCGGCGTGATCGACTCGCGCGAGGTCTTCCTCGAGCGGCTCGACCGCTTCGAGGCGGTGATCGCCGACCGCGAGCGTCGGCTGCTCGACTACCTCGGCGACACGCCGCGCAGCCTCGCCGAGATCGCCCGCCATCGCTTCGTGTACCGGCCGCAGGACGAGGTCCCCTTCGCCGAGGCGGTCGAGGCGCGCAGCATGGCCCAGCACCTGGTGCGCCTCGGACGCGAGGGGCGGGTGCAGGAGGTGGAGCCGGGGCGCTTCCTCGCGGCTCACAAGGCGCGCGCGGGTCGCCGATGAGGGCCGAGGATGTTCGGCGCCATCATCCAGGCTGCGATCACCCTCCTGCTCGCCGCGGCGGTCGCCGCGTACGTGGCCCTGCGCCCCGTGCGCACCCCGCTGCGGATGCCGCTGCTGGCGCTCCTCGGCTCCCTGCTCGCGTGGTCGGCCGGCGTGATCTGGCGCTTCTCCGCCGCCAGCGACGAGGGTGCCTTCGCGGGGCTCGTGTTCTCGTGGATCGGCATCGCGACGCTGCCCCCGCTCTGGCTCCTGCTCGGCGCCCGCTACGCGCGCGTGCCCCTGCTCGAGGCTCGTCCCTCGATCGCGATCGCAGCGTTCGCTCCCTCGGTGCTCACCTTCCTGGCCGTCGCCACCAACCAGAGCCACCACCTCCTCTTCAGCAGCTTCACGCAGTTTCGCAGCGAGCGCGGTCCCCTCTTCTACGCCTACCTCGCCTGGGGCTATCCCTTCGTGCTGATCGGCGTCGCCTTCTTCCTGCTCGCCGCCCGCCGCATGATGACCCACGAGGCCTGGGGCCGCGGCGCGCTCACGGCGAGCGCAGCGATCCTGCCCACGCTCGCGAGCGCGCTCTACGTCTTCCACGTGCTGCCGTTCGCCTACGATCCGACGCCCGCGGTGCTCGGCGGCTCGCTCGCGATCCTCACGGTCTGCATCTTCCGATACCAGCTGCTCGATGCGCTGCCCCTCGCCTGGCGCGACGTGATCGACCACCTGCGCGACGGCGTGCTGATCGCCGACAAGAGCGGGGTCGTGCTCGACGCCAACCCGGCCGCGATGCGCATCCTGGCGCGCGGGCTTCCGGCGATCCGGGGCCGCCGCCTCGCCGAGCTGATCGCGGCGCCCGCCGCCGACGCGGCCGCGGGCGAGGCGATCGCCGCGGCCTTCGAGGCCCTGGCGCCCGACGCCACGCTGTCGCCCGCCGACGTCGTCACGCGCGACGATCGGCGGCTCGAGGTCACCGCGAAGTGCCTGCGCGATCCCGAGATCGGCACCATCGGGCGCTTCGCCGTGCTGCGCGACCGCACCGAGGAGCGGCGCTACGAGCGGCTGGTGCGGCAGAGCCAGAAGCTCGAGACGGTGGGCAGCCTGGCCGCGGGCATCGCGCACGAGGTGAACAACCCGCTCGCGTTCGTGAACGCCAACCTGAGCCACCTGGCGCGCCTCGCGGAGCGCCTGGCGGATCCGGCTCCGGAGCTGTCCGAGAACGAGCAGCTCGAGCTGGCAGAGCTGCCGCAGGTGATCGCCGAGTGCATCGACGGCATCGAGCGCATCGGCCGCATCGTCGACTCGATGCGCCGCTTCTCACGCGTTCCGAGCGACGAGCTCGGGCCCGTCGACGTGAACGCCGTGGTGACGGCGGCCATCCGGCTCGCGGAGCTGCACCCGCATCGCGGCGTGGCGCTCGAGGCCTGGCTCGCCGAGGGTCTCCCGCCCGTGCGGGGCTCCGCCCAGCGCCTGACGCAGGTGTTCGTGAACCTGCTGGTGAACGCCAAGCAGGCGCTCGCCGGCCGCGCACAGGGATGCATCACCGTGCGCACGCGCCGGCTCGTCGACGTCGTGGAGGTGATGGTGAGCGACGATGGCCCCGGCGTGCCGGAGGGCCTGCGCCACCGCATCTTCGATCCGTTCTTCACGACCAAGGGCCCGGACGAGGGCACCGGGCTCGGGCTCTCGATCGCGTTCGACATCGTGCGCGAGCACGGCGGCATGCTCGAGCTCCTGAGCGGCGCACAGGCGGGCGCCTGCTTCCTGGCGCAGCTCCCGGCGCACGTCGAGACCGACGCGCTCTCCGCCTCCGCCTGAGGCGCGGCGGAGCGCTGTGCGATCCTCGCCGCATGGATGGCGAGGTCGCGATCCGCACGACGCGACGGCGTGCCCTGGCCGACGAATGGGCGCTCGTGCTGGCGGCGGAGGGCCTGCATCCGAGCTTGGCCGGCACGCGCGGCGGCTTCTCGCTCTCGGTGCCGGAGGCGGAGGTCGAGCGGGCGACCGCGCTGCTCGACGCCTGGGACCGCGAGGGGCGCGAGAGCGCGGCCGCGGCAGCCGCGGCCGCGAGCCCCGATCCGACGCTCGACCCGCTCGCGGCGCGACACGCGATCGCGGTCGCGGCCGTGCTGGTGGCGTTCTTCCTCTGGACGGGACCCGCCGATCCCGCCGTCACCTGGTTCGCGCGCGGCACCGCCGAGGCCGCGCGCGTGGTCGGCGGCGAGCCGTGGCGCGCCGTCACCGCGCTGACCCTCCATGACGACGCGGCGCACGTGATGGGCAATGCGATCGCCGGGGCGCTCTTCCTCGCCGGCGTCTTCCGCGCGTTCGGGCTCGGCCTCGGCGGCGCGCTCGTGCTCGCCGCCGGCGCGGGCGGCAACCTCGCGAATGCGTGGATCCACCGCGGCGGGCCCCACCTCTCGATCGGCGCCTCGACGGCGGTCTTCGGGGCGCTCGGCCTGCTCGCCGGCCGCGCCCTCGTGCGCGGTCGCGCGCTCGGCGCGCGCGGCCGCCGCGCGTGGACGCCCGCCGCCGCCGCGCTCGCGCTGCTGGCGATGATCGGGACCGAGGGCGAGCACGTCGACCTCTGGGCGCACGCCTGCGGCCTTGCGATCGGCACCGCGCTCGGGATCACCGCCACGCGGCTCGGATGGAGCCGGGCGAGCCCCGTCCTGCAGGGGTCCGCCGGCGCCGCGGCGCTCTCGCTCCTCGCGGCGAGCTGGTCGCTCGCCCTGCGTTCCTGAGCCGATCGAGCGGCTCTGCGCGCGGCGAGAGCTAGCCTGCGCGCGGCAGCCGGGAGGAACGATCATGGTGCGACGAGGCAGGGCGCTGGCCGCCCTATGTGCATGTCTCGGGCTGGCCGCGCCGGCGGGCGCCTCGACCGAGCGCGACGAGACCCGCGCCGCGATGAAGCAGATCTTCGCGAGCATGAAGGTGCTGCTCCCGCTCAGCACCAACGAAGAGCGCTTCGCCTCGCCGCAGAACCGCGCCGCCGTGCTGGCCGCGCTCGAGTCGCTCGCGGAGCACGCGGACCAGGTCGCGCAGCACGCGCGCGAGGAGGATGCGGCGCGGCGCTACATCGGGAGCTCGTTGGCGACCGACGCGCGCGACGCGCTCGAGCGCTATCGAGAGGGCCGCACCGAGAGCGCCGCCTTTCTGGTGCAGCAGGCCACCGAGAACTGCATCGCCTGCCACACGCGGCTGCCGAGCCCGGGCGACTCGCCGCTCTCGCAGCACTTCGTCGACAAGAGCGCGCTGAACGCGATGCCGATGGCCGAGCGCGTCCGCCTCCTGGTGGCGACGCGCCAGTTCGACGAGGCGCTCGCCGCCTACGAGGCGCTCTTCGCCGATCCGCAGGTAAGCCCCGCCGAGATGGTGGTCCCGCTCACGGACTACCTGATCGTCGCGGTGCGCGTGAAGGGCGACTACCAGCGGCCCGTCCCCGTGCTCCAGCGCTTCGCCCGGCGCCCCGACGTCTGGCGCAGCCTGCGGCTCGACGTCGACGAGTGGGTGCAGGCACTCCCGCAGCTCCGGCCTCTCGCCGATGCGCCTCCCGACCTCGCGACGGCGCGAAGGCTGATCGACGAGGCGCAGCACCTGGTCCCCTATCCCGCGGATCGCAGGGGGCTCGTCCACGACGTGGTGGCCTCGAGCATCCTGTACCGGCTGCTCGAGGCGAAGCCCACGTCGAAGCGCGATCAGGCGGAGGCCTACTACCTGCTCGGTGTGGCCGAGACGCAGCTCGGCGAGATGTACTGGGAGCCGCAGGCGGAGGTGTACCTCGAGACTGCGATCCGCATGGCACCTGACCAGCCGTTCGCGGAGCCCGCGTTCGCGCTGCTCGAAGAGCAGACCCTGCTCGCCTACACGGGCTCCTCCGGCGTCCACGCGCCGGCGTCGGTCACGAAGCATCTCGAGGAGCTCCGCGCGCTGGTCGACGCCGGAAAGGGCGTGCCGAAGTGATCGACGTCGAACGGGCGCGCCGCGCGATCGCCGGCTGGTGGGAGAGCTCGATCCTGCCGGCGCTCGCGGAGTACATCGCGATCCCGTGCAAGTCGCCGCACTTCGATCCGCACTGGGCGGCGAACGGGCACCTCGATCGCGCGGTGGCGCTGGCCGAGCGCTGGTGCCGCGCGCAGCCGATCGACGGGCTGCGCGTCGAGGTGGTGCGCCTGCCGGGACGAACGCCGGTCCTGTTCCTCGAGCTCGAGGGTCGCGGCGACGACGCCGTCCTCCTGTACGGGCACCTCGACAAGCAGCCCGAGATGGAGCCGTGGGCCGAAGGGCTCGGACCCTGGCGTCCGGTGCGGCGCGGGGATCGCCTCTACGGGCGCGGGGCCGCCGACGACGGCTATGCCGTCTTCGCCACGGTCGCCGCGCTGCGCAGCCTGCGAGAGCAGGACGTGCCGCACGCGCGCTGCACCGTCGTCATCGAGGCCTGCGAGGAGAGCAGCAGCTACGACCTGCCCTTCTACATCGACCACCTGCGCGCGCGCATCGGGAGCCCGAGCCTGGTGGTGTGCCTCGACTCGGGCTGCGGCAACTACGAGCAGCTCTGGTGCACCACCTCCCTGCGCGGGATCGCCGCCGGTCTGCTGCGCGTCGAGGTGCTCTCGCAGGGCGTGCACTCCGGCGACGCGAGCGGCGTCGTGCCGTCGAGCTTTCGCATCGCGCGGGCCCTGCTCTCGCGTCTCGAGGACGAGCGGACCGGCGCGGTGCGGCCGCCCGCGTTCCACGCTCCGATCCCTCCTGAGCGCTCGGCACAGGCCGAGGCCGCGGCGCGCGTGCTCGGGCCCGGGCACTGGAGCCGCTTTCCGTTCGTCGGTGGCGCCGTGCCGCTCGCCGGCACCGACACCGAGCGGGTGCTGAACCGCACCTGGCGTCCCTTCCTCGAGGTCACGGGTGCCGAGGGCCTTCCTGCGCCCGCGGGCGCCGGAAACGTGCTCCGCCCCGCCACGGCGCTCAAGCTCTCCCTGCGCCTGCCGCCGTCGATCGACGCCGCGGCCGCGACCCGGCGGATGGGTGAGCTCCTCGAGGCCGACCCTCCGCACGGCGCGCACGTCCACTTCGAGCCCGAGGATCCGGCAGCCGGCTGGGATGCGCCGGCGCTGGCCCCGTGGCTGTCGACCTCGCTCGAGCGCGCGTCGCGGAGCTGGTTCGGTCGCCAGGCGATGTTCATGGGCGAAGGCGGCACCATCCCCTTCATGGCGATGCTCGGGGCGCGCTTCCCGGCCGCTCAGTTCGCGATCACGGGCGTGCTGGGGCCGGGTGCCAACGCCCACGGACCCGACGAGTTCCTGCACGTGCCCACGGCCGAGCGCCTGACGGGCTGCGTCGCCCAGATCCTGGCGGACCACCACGCCCGCCCCCGCTGACGCCCGCGGCCGGTCAAGCTGCGCATCGGAGCCGCCGATGCGACCCGCTGAGGTGGGGTCCCCATGTCGGAGCGGGAGCTGGTCCTGATCCTCGGGCCCGAGGAGCGCACGCGCATCCTCGCCGGCCGCGTGCTGCTGATGAACTACCGCAGCACGCGGGCCGAGGACCTCGAGGGGGCCCTCCGCGCCCAGAACGCGACCCCGCTGTCGATCCGAACGGCGCTGATCTCGACCGACCATCGGCTGCCCGACGTGCGCCAGGCGCTCCGGGACCTGGCCGACGGCGCGCCGCGCGGAGGGATCCAGTGGATCGCGTACGGGCGGCGGCCAGAGCCGGACCAGGTCGCGGCGCTGCGCGAAGCCGGCGTGAGCCTCGCGCTCTTCGAGCCCTTCACCGACGAGGAGCTGCGCTTCGTGATCAACGAGGCGCACCACGTCGGGCGCGACGAGCCGCCGCGCATCGAGGAGCGCGTGCCCTCGAACCTGCGCGCGCGCGTCGTCACCAAGACGGGAGAGCGCGCGGCGCTCGTCTACAACATCTCGGCCGGCGGCGCCTATCTGGTGACGCCGCGGCCGGCGCTGCGCGGGGGGCCGGTCGAGGTCTTCCTCACGCTCCCCGGCGGCGAGACCGTTCTGCACGGGCGCGTGATGTGGAACAACGTGCCCGGCAACCTGCGGCGCCCGAACGCACCCGTCGGCATGGGCGTGCGCTTCGACGAGGTACCCCCGGACGCCCTCGCCGGGCTGCTCACGTACGTCGAGGAGCGCGCGCGCGCCTATCGGCTATGAGGCGCCGCGGAAGTTCGGCGCGCGCTTCTCGACGAAGGCCGCCACCGCCTCGCGGTGCTCGGGCGTCTTCCAGCACGCGCGCAGGAGAGCGGTCTCGGAGCGCTGCACGTCGGCCAGGTCGGTTGCGGAGCCGTTGCGCGAGAGGAGCTCCTTGATCATCCGCAGCTGCGGCCCCGGATTGGCGCCGATCTCGCGCGCCAGCTCGAGCGCCTGCGGCAGGAGCTGGTCGGCCGGCACGAGGCGATCCACCAGCCCCTTCTCGTAGGCCTCCGCCGCGCCGTACAGCCGGCCCGACAGACACATCTCGCTGGCGCGGCCGAATCCCATGCGCTGCACCAGGAAGTGCGTGCTGGCGAGCTCGGGAACGAGCCCCATCTTGATGAAGAACATGCCGAGGCGCGCGGTCTCGGAGGCGACGATCACGTCGAAGGGCAGGATCATCGTGAGGCCGATTCCGACCGCGGCGCCGTTCACGGCCGCCACGAGCGGCTTCGAGTGGCGCACCAGGCCCACCCAGTCGAGGCCGCGGGGCAGCCCGCCTTGACCCTCTGCGGTGTCGTCCCCCGGATCGCGCCCCGCGAGGCGCTCGCCGAAGGTCGCCTCCATGTCGGCGCCCGCGCAGAAGCCGCGCCCGGCGCCCGTCAGGACGATGGCGCCGATCGACCGGTCGCCGTTGGCGGCCGCGATCGCGTGCGCCAGCTCTACGCTCATCGCCGGCGTCCACGCATTCAGCCGCTCGGGGCGCTCGAGCGTCACCAGGGACACACCGTCGCGCGACTCGACCCGGATCTGCTCGTAGTCCACGGCCGGCTCCTCCGCCGCGAAGCCTGCCTCAGGGCGGCGCGCGGCGCACCTCACCCGTCATCGGGACGAAGCGCACCGGCAGCACCCGCTCCACCTCGAAGCCCCGCGCGGTGCGGTGGTGCACCTCGAGCGCCTGCTCCCCGCCGCCGACGGGGATCACCAGGCGGCCGTCGGGTGCGAGCTGCTCGAGCAGCGCGGGCGGGACGCGCGGCGCGGCGGCCGTCACCAGGATCGCGTCGAACGGGGCCGCCTCCGGCCAGCCGCGGTAGCCGTCGCCCGTTCGCACGTGCACCGACCGATGGCCGAGCCGTTCGAGCACCGCGGCGGCGCGGCGCGCCAGCGGCGCCACGATCTCGATCGTGTAGACGGAGCCGGCGAGCTCCGCAAGCACCGCGGCCTGGTATCCCGATCCCGTGCCGACCTCCAGCACCCGCGCGCCGGGCCGCAGCGCCGCCAGCTCCGTCATCAGCGCGACCACGTACGGCTGGCTGATGGTCTGTCCGTGACCGATCGGGAGCGCGCGGTCCTCGTACGCGTGCGCGCGCTCACTGGCGGGCACGAACGCGTGGCGCGGCACCGCCCGCAGCGCCGCCAGCAGGCGCGGGTCGTCGATCCCACGCGCCTCGATCTGCTCCGACACCATTCGGAGTCGCTGCTCGGCGAAGGGATCCGATGCCGCGGCGCCCAGCGCGGCGGCGACGAGCGCGATCGCGGCGACCTCGCGCGCGGCCACCGGGGAAGGATACGCTGGGCCGCCGCCGGAGCGCTCGCTATTCTCGCCCCTCCGATGGAGCTCGACCACGTCCTGATCAAGGGTGCGCGCGAGCACAACCTGCGCGCGATCGACGTCCGCATCCCGAAGAAGAAGCTGGTGGTGCTCACCGGCGTCTCGGGATCGGGCAAGTCCTCGCTCGCCTTCGACACGCTCTACGCCGAGGGGCAGCGCCGCTACGTCGAGTCGCTGTCCGCCTACGCCCGCCAGTTCCTCGGGCAGATGGAGAAGCCGAAGTACGACACGATCCGCGGGCTCTCGCCCACCATCTCGATCGAGCAGAAGACGACGGGTACGAATCCGCGCTCGACCGTCGGCACCATCACCGAGATCTCCGACTACCTGCGGGTGCTGTTCGCGCGCGTCGGGATCCAGCACTGCCATCGCTGCGGCCGCGCGGTGCGCAGCCAGTCGGCGGAGCAGATCGCGAAGGAGCTCGCGGCGCTGCCCGAAGGCTCGCGCGTCCAGCTCCTCGCGCCGGTGCTGGTGAACCGCAAGGGCGAGCACCGCGAGCTGCTCGCCGAGCTGCGCCGCTCCGGATACGTTCGGCTGCGCGTCGACGGCGCGGTGGTCGCCGCGGAGGAGATCGAGGCGCTCGACAAGCGGCGCAAGCACGACGTCGAGGTGGTCGTCGACCGCCTCGTGATCGGTCCGACCGCGGGGCGCCGGCTGGTCGGCTCCGTCGAGCAGGCGCTGCGCGCCGGCGGCGGCTCGCTCATCGCCCAGCTCGACGCGGGCGATCGCGTCTTCTCCGAGAAGATGGCCTGCGCGCACTGCGGGCTCTCCTTCCCGGAGCCGACGCCGCAGGGCTTCTCCTTCAACAGCCCGCAGGGCATGTGCGTCGACTGCAACGGCCTCGGCTCCCGCGTCGAGATCGATCCCGAGCTGGTGATCCCGGACGACTCGCTCAGCATCGACCAGGGCGCCATCAAACCCTGGGGCAAGGAGATCTCGAAGAAGACGAGCTGGTCGGGGCTGCGCGCGCAGATCCTGCGCCAGCTCGGCATTCCCTTCGACGTTCCCGTCCGCGCCCTCTCGAAGGGCCAGCGCGCGGCGCTGCTGCACGGAACCGGCGATCGCGAGTACACCGTCCGGTGGAAGGGGACCGGAGGCGGCAAGGCCACGTTCACGATGAGCTGGGAAGGCGTGCTTCCGCGGCTCATGCGGCGCTTCCGCGACACGGGCTCGGAGCGCGCCAAGCGCTGGTACGCGCAGTTCCTGGCGGACACGGCGTGCTCGAGCTGCGACGGCTCGCGGCTGCGGCCCGAGAGCGCGGCGGTGCGGGTCGGCGGGCGCAGCATCGTCGAGCTGTCGCGGCTCACGATCGCGGACGCGCGTGCGTTCTTCGCAGGGCTCGCGCTCGAAGGCGCCGCAGCGCAGATCGCCGCCGAGCTGCGCAAGGAGATCCAGAGCCGCCTCGACTTCCTCGCCGCCGTCGGACTCGCCTATCTCTCGCTCGATCGCGCGGGGCCGACGCTCTCGGGCGGCGAGGCGCAGCGCATCCGGCTGGCGAGCCAGGTCGGCTCCGAGCTGACCGGCGTGATCTACATCCTCGACGAGCCTTCGATCGGGCTCCACCAGCGCGACAACCGGCGCCTGCTCGACACGCTCCTGCACCTGCGCGACATCGGGAACACGGTGGTCGTCGTCGAGCACGACGAGGAGACCATCCGCAGCGCCGACCACGTGATCGACTTCGGTCCCGGCGCCGGCGTCCAGGGCGGGCACATCGTCCACGCCGGCACGCCCACGAGCCTGGCGCGCTCCAGGGACTCGCTGACCGGCGCCTACCTGGCGGGACGCGCCCGGATCGAGGTGCCGCGCGCGCGACGCCGGCCGGGCGGGTCCCTGAAGCTCCTCGGCGCGCGCGAAAACAACCTCCAGGACCTCGACGTCGAGCTGCCGCTCGGGGTGCTGGTGGCAGTGACGGGCGTCTCGGGTGCGGGCAAGTCGACGCTGGTGAACGACGTCCTGCATCCCGCGCTGGCGCGGCGGCTGCTCGGCTCGGGCCAGCGCGTCGGCCGCCACCGCGCGCTGCTCGGCGCCGAGCAGCTCGACAAGGCGATCCACATCGATCAGCGCCCGATCGGTCGCACGCCGCGCAGCAACCCCGCCACCTACATCAAGGTGTTCGACGAGATCCGCGCCCTCTTCGCGCAGCTCCCGGACGCGCGCGTCCACGGCTTCAAGCCGGGGCGCTTCTCGTTCAACGTGAAGGGCGGCCGCTGCGAGGCCTGCCAGGGCGACGGCGTCCGCAAGATCGAGATGCACTTCCTTCCGGACGTATACGTGCGCTGCGAGGAGTGCCGCGGGCGCCGCTTCAACGAGGCGACGCTCGCTGTCCGCTATCGGGATCGGTCGATCGCGGACGTCCTCGACCTCACCGTGCGCGAGGCGCAGGAGCTCTTCGCCGCGCACCCGAAGCTGCGGGAGCCGCTCGAGCTGCTGGCCGACGTGGGGCTCGACTACGTGCAGCTCGGACAGCCCTCGCCAACGCTCTCGGGCGGCGAGGCGCAGCGCATCAAGCTCGCGCGCGAGCTGGCGCGGCGCGCCACCGGCCGCACCCTGTACGTGCTCGACGAGCCCACCACGGGCCTGCACTTCGACGACGTGAAGAAGCTGCTCGCGGTGCTGCAGCGCCTGGTCGACGCCGGCAACAGCGTGGTCGTGATCGAGCACAACCTCGACGTGATCAAGACCGCGGACTGGGTGATCGACCTCGGCCCCGAGGGCGGACCGGGCGGCGGCCGGATCGTGGCGCGGGGAACGCCCGAGCAGGTCGCCGCCGAGACGGACTCGTACACCGGACGTCATCTCGCGCCGCTGCTCGCGAAGCCGCGCAGGGCCTCCTAGGCCCGAGCCGAGCTACTTCCCGACCTCGCCGCGCCGCCGGCGCTCGACCTGGCGCATGCCGCGCTGCGCGTCGCGGTCGTCCGGCGCGAGGCGCAGCGCGACGGCGAAGTGGCGCTCCGCGTCGTCGAGATCGCCACCCGCGCAGGCGAGCTGACCCAGGATCGCGTGCGCGCGCACCGAGTCGCGGTCGCGTTCGAGAACGCGCTGCGCGCAGGCGGAGGCCTTGGCGCGCGCGAGCGCGCGCCTGTCGTCCTCGCGCTCGTTCAGGTATCCGGCCCAGGCCTCGAACATGCGGTACTCCGGCTCGTCGCCGACGAGTTCGCAGGCGCGCGCGAAGGCGCGCAGCGCGCCGGGAATCGCCGGCTGCTCCAGGAAGGCCAGGCCCTGGCGGAAGCTGCGCTCGGCCTCGAGGTGGAGGCTGCGCGGATCCGGAGGGGCTCCCTGCAACGGCCGTCCCGATCGCGCGAGCTGGCTCCGCAGCTGCGCGAGCGGAGATGCGCCGGCGAAGCTGGGCGGCGGGCGCGGCGCGGACGGGACACCGGCCGGCGCCGCCGGTGCGGGCCGGCGCGGCCGCGGGGCGACGGACGCGGCGCGCGGCTTCTGCGCGGGGGCGGCCCGCTCGCGCGGCGCATCGTTCCACGCGAAGGCTCGACAGATCGCGAGCGCGGCCAGGATCTGCGCCGTCGTGACGCGGTCGAGGGGGCTCACAGCGCGGACGGCGTCGAGCGTCTGCTCGCCGCGGATCGCCTGCAGGATGCGCTGCTCGGCGCCGCTCAGCTCGAAGCGGTCGGCGACCTCGGCGGGCGGCATGCGAAGCTGCGGCCGTCGCGCGCCGTGCGGAGCGAGGAAGGGCTCGAGCCGCTCGCGGCCGAAGTGCGCGCGCAAACCCGCCAGCACCAGCGACTCGACCGGCACGCTCGGGAAGTCGGCCACGTCGGGCGACAGCGCGTCTCGCGGCTCGAAATGATGCGCGAAGCGCGGCCAGCGAAAGCAGCCCACGACCTTCTCGACGACCTGCGCCGAGAGCGCCGCGAAGACCTCGTCCTGCGTGAGCAGGCCGAGCTCGACCAGCACCTCGCCCATGCGGGTCGCCTCGTTCTCGATGAGCCGCTCGGTCATGCGCTCGATCACGCGCAGGTAGTCGGACTCGCCGATGGCGCCGTGCCGGAGAAGCATGCGCCCGAGCGTGTCCCGCAGCGCGCCGCCATCGGCGAAGCACGGCGCGCCGGCGCGCATCGCGATGCGGGTGCAGAGCCCGTCGGCCCGCACCTCGAGCACGCCCGTCTCCCCCGCCTCGTGCAGCGCGACCAGGAGCTCCGGGAACGTCGGCCCAGCCGGAAGCTCGGCGCGCGCGTCCCGCCACTGGAGCGCGTCGACCAGCGCGATCAGCAGCTTCGCCGCGGCGACCGGCTTCGCCAGCACGGCGTCGGGCGCGCGCTCCGCGGGCAGGATGCGAGCCAGCTCGGCGCCCTGTCCCGTCCCGTCGAGCACGAGCAACGCGGGCGCCGCGGGCCCCTCCTTCAGCGCGGCGGCCGCGGCGATCCAGTCGGCATCCGCGAGCGGCGTCGCGAGGGCGACGGCGTCGGCACCGCGCTCGCGGAGACGGCGAAGCGCGTCGAGGACGTCGGAGCAGTGGGCCACGTCGAGGCCGCGCGCGCGCAGCTCCTCGGCGAGGCGCGCGCCACCCGCGCGGTCGGGCTCCACCACGAGCAGCCGGATGCGATCGATGTCGGCCTCGGACATGGATGGCGGGCTCCCGATCCGCACGCGCGCGCGGTCGGATTCCTGATCGGCGGACGGGGGCCTGGGCCTGACTCCTGCCTGCGCCGCTCAAGCGCGCGGCGCGATCCAGCGATGCGAGCATGACGCGGAGCGCCCGACCCTCCGGTCGAAGGACGGCGCCAGCGGGGAGGCCCATGCGGATCGCCGTCGTCGCCGAGGGAAGTCGCGGCGACGTCCACCCGATGCTCGAGCTCGCGCGCCGTCTACGGGTGGCGGGCCACGCGGTCCGGCTCCTCGCCGCGCCGGACTTCGCAGACGACGCGGCGGCGTGCGGCCTTCCCTTCGTCGCAATCGGCAAGCCGCTCCGCGACCTCCTGGTCGCGCACGCCGGCAGGCTGACCCGCGGGACGTCCCGCGCCGCGGCCGAGGCGATCGGCACCCTGGGCGAGCGCATCGCGGCGCAGTTCGCCTGCCTTCCCGAGGCCACCGCGGACAGCGAGCTCATCCTCGGCGCCAGCCTCGCCTTCGCGGCTCCGAGCTGCGCCGAGCTGCACGGGATCCCCTATCGATACGTCGCCTACTGTCCGGCGCTCTTTCCCTCGGCGGAGCACCCTTCGTTCCTCGTGGCCTCGCAGGCGCTGCCGCGCTGGGTGAACCGCCTGAGCTGGAGGATCAGCGTCCCGCTGCTCGACGCCTGGCTGCGCCGCCTGCTGAACCGCCATCGACCCGCGCTGGGCCTCGCGCCCCTCGCGAACGCCTGGCAGCACATCACGACCGAGCGCCCGATCCTCGCCGCCGACCGCGAGCTGGCGCCGTTGCCCGGCGACCTCCCGGTGGCGGTGCGCCAGCTCCCCTGCCTGCACCCGGCGGACATCCAGCCGCTGCCTCCGAAGCTCGAGGCGTTCCTCGAGCAGGGGCCGACACCGGTCTACGTCGGCTTCGGCAGCATGCCCGACCCCGATCCGGCGGCGACCACGCGGCTGGTGCTCGAGGCGGCGGCCAGCGTCGGTGCGCGGCTCGTGATCGGCACCGGGTGGGCGGGGCTCGGCGACGTCCCGATGCCCGAGGGCGCCATCGCCGTCGGAACCGTCTCGCACCCCGCGCTCTTCGCGCGCGTCGCCGCCGTGGTCCACCACGGCGGGGCCGGGACCACCACGACCGCGGCCCGCGCCGGCGTGCCGCAGATCCTCGTCCCGCACTTCGGGGACCAGCACTACTGGGCGCGGCGGGTGGAGGTCCTGGGGCTCGGGCCCGGTCCGATCCATCGACCGCGGCTCTCGCGCGATCCGCTCGCCGAGGCGCTCGACGCCGTGATCGGCAACGAGCTCCTGGCGGAGCGCGCCGCCGCGCTCGGCGAGCGACTGCGCGCCGAGGCGGCCCTGAGCGATCCGGTCGGCTTCGTGCTTTCAGACTGAATTCCCCTAGGGGCATTCTGATCACCTCATCGAATCGCCTCTTCCTGTGAGCGCGAAGTGCTCGCTCGGATGATCTATCCGGTGGAACGGCGTCTTTCCGGCCGGATCAACGCTGAGACGGTCGATTTGCCCCCGGAAACGCCCTCTTCTATCCTGCGCCCACTCTGAGGAGATCCGCGCGATGTCCGCCAAGCTCCCGACGGGTGCCGAGAAGCTGGTGCAGTGCCTCGAGCGCGAGGGCGTCGAGTACATCTTCGGGCTGTCGGGCGGCGCCGCGATCCCCATCTTCGACGCGCTGGTCGACTCGCGCATCAAGCTGGTGCTGGTCCGCCACGAGCAGGGCGCGACCCACATGGCCGACGGCTTCGCCCGCGCCACCGGGCGCCCCGGCGTCGTCCTGGTGACGTCGGGTCCGGGCGCCACCAACACGGTGACGGGGCTCCTCACCGCGCTCATGGACTCGTCGCCGATCGTCGTGATCACCGGGCAGACCAACCAGGTGAATCTCGGCAAGGACGCCTTCCAGGAGGCCGACGTCACCGGCATCACCTATCCGGTGGTCAAGCACAGCTATCTGGTCCGCGACGTGCGCGACATCCCCCGCGTCCTGCGCGAGGCGTTCTACCTCGCGACCAGCGGGCGCCCGGGCCCCGTGCTCGTCGACGTGCCGAAGGACGTCAGCTCGGCGCCCTGCGACGCGCCCTTCGTCGAATCGGTGGACCTGCCCGGCTATCGCGTGCCCGGCCGCGGCGACGGCGCCGCGATCGAGGTCGCCGCGCGCATGCTGCGCGAGGCCGAGCGCCCGCTGCTCTACGTCGGACACGGCGCCGTGATCTCCGGCGCGGGCAAGGCGGTGATGCAGCTCGCCGAGAGGCTGCGGGCGCCGATCGTGAACACGCTGCTCGGCAAGGGCGCCGCCGACGAGACGCACCCGCTCCACCTCGGCATGATGGGGATGCACGGCACGGCGTACGCCAACAAGGCCGTGATCCACTGCGACCTGATCATGGCGATCGGCGCCCGCTGGGACGACCGCGTGACCGGCAAGGTCGACGAGTTCTGCGCGCGCGCGCGGAAGATCCACATCGACATCGACCCCTCCGAGTTCAATAAGGTGATCCGCCCCGACCTGTGCATCGAGGGCGATGCGCGCCTGGTGCTCGAGGACCTGCTCCCGCTCGTCGAGCCGGGCGACACGACCGCGTGGCTCAAGCAGTGCGCCGCCTGGCGGCGTCAGTATCCGCTCAAGTATCCCAAGAAGGGCGGCCTGCGCGCCCAGCAGGTGCTGGACCGGCTGCACCACCTCACGGAGGGAAAGGCGGTGATCACGGCAGACGTGGGCCAGCACCAGATGTGGGCCGCGCAGTTCTGCAAGACCACCGCCAACCGACACTGGATCACGTCGGGCGGGGCCGGCACGATGGGCTTCGGGTGGCCGGCGGCGATCGGCGCCAAGCTGGGGCGTCCCGAGGCCGAGGTGTGGGCCGTGGTCGGCGACGGCGGCTTCCAGATGACGATGGCCGAGCTCGCGACGGCGGCGGTCCACAAGGTCGCTGCCCGCTGCCTCATCATCAACAACAACTACCTCGGCATGGTGCGGCAGTGGCAGGAGCTGTTCTACGAGAACCGCCTCTCGGGCGTCGATCTCGAGGGCAACCCCGACTTCGTGAAGCTGGCCGAGGCGTACGGGATCGCGGCCTTCCGCATCGGGAGGCCGGCCGACATCGACCGCAAGCTGCGGGCCGCGCGCGCAGTGAAGGATGCCCCCGCCGTGGTGGTGGCCGAGGTGATGAAGGAGGACAACGTCTTCCCGATGATCCCGGCCGGCGCGCCGGTGTCGCACATGATCATCGATCCGCCCAAGCGCAAGCTGGAGAAGCCCGTTGGCAGCACCTGAGCCCGTCCTGCGCGCCGCCGCGGACGACGTCCACACCATCTCGCTCTACGTGAACAACAAGCCGGGCGTGCTGGTGCGCGTGGCGCTCGTCTTCGCCCGGCGCGGCTACAACATCGAGAGCCTCGTCGTCTCGCCGACCGCGGAGGGCGACTTCTCGCGCATGACGATCACCTGCCGCGGCGATCGCAGCACGCTCCAGCAGATCATCAAGCAGCTCGCGAAGCTGGTCGACGTGGTGCACGCCGTCGACCATACCGGTCACGACGCCTACGAGACCGAGATCGCGCTGGTCAAGCTCAAGGCGGAGCTCGCCGACCGCACGCAGATCCTGCAGATCGCCGAGAACTTCGGCGCCAAGGTCACCGACTACGGCCACGAGTCGCTCATGCTGCGCGTCTTCGGCTCGAGCGAGAAGCTCGACGCCTTCATCGCGCTGCTGCGCCCGTTCGGTCTGCGCGAGCTGGTTCGCTCGGGTAAGATCCTGATGGTCCGGGGCCTGTCGGAGACCTGACGTGAAGCCGGCACGGGGGGGTCCATCCGTTTGGCCGCGTCTCTCCGGATCGGGAGCCGCTCGCGCCGTCCGCTCTGGCTCCTGCTCCTGGCCGCGCTCGGGCTGACCGCCACGGGGTGCCATGGCCCGAGCCCGAAGCCGGGCGTCGTGCTGGTCATCCTCGATACGGTGCGCGCCGACCACCTCGGCGCCTACGGCTACTCCCGTGCCACGTCGCCGAATCTCGACCGCCTCGCTGCGGAAGGCGATCGCTTCGACGAGGCCTGGTCGCAGGCGCCCTGGACGCTGCCGGCCATCGCGACCGTGCTCACGGGGCTGCCGCCGCACCTGCATGGAGCCGGG
>Ga0335080_10002432_pt1 | contig 18537 bp, 18 predicted proteins | sample Lox_Sample_34_FD_206720 | JGI IMG/M metagenome (GOLD analysis project Ga0335080, IMG submission 206720) | Soil microbial communities from Loxahatchee National Wildlife Refuge, Florida, United States - Lox_Sample_3.4 | ecosystem: Environmental > Terrestrial > Soil > Wetlands | place: USA...
CCCGTAGAACGGATGATCGGCGGGTGCGGGCTCCTGGTCCGCCACATCCACTCCGGCGCCGGCGATCCAATGTTCTTTGAGCGCACGGGCCAGTGCGGGCGAATCCACCACCCAACCGCGGGAAACGTTAATGAAGAGAGTCGTGACGGAAATGCTGCGGCGACAGGGTCATTCGGTTACCCTGGCGGCGCACGGGCGCCAGGCGATTGATCTGTTTAGCTCGCAGCCCATCGACATCATCCTGATGGATGTTCAGATGCCTGAAATGGATGGCTATGAGGCCACAGCGTCAATTCGGGAAATGGAACGTACCGCCGGCATGCCACGAACCCCGATTGTGGCTCTGACCGCACACGCCATGAGAGGAGACGCAGAACGATGTCTGGAGGCGGGAATGGATGACTACCTCCCGAAGCCTATCGTGTTTGCCGACCTGTTAGAGAAGCTGTCTCGCCTGACTTCCCGGTCGAGCCGCGTTTTGCACACGCGGGACAGAGAGACCAGTAGAGTTGTGGGAGGCGGCGGCCATATACGGAAATTGAATCCCGGTGGACCGATTAGGGCTCCGCGTGTGCGAACGGATCGAACCAGCGGGAGTGAATGGTCGGGTGGTTCCATATCACAAGGGAATCAAAACCTCCAGATCTCCAGGGGCGAATCGTCCCGACGGAATACAAATTGCCCATTGTCCGACATACATCGATTCGCGGCCTCGTTCTGCGGAATCCGCCGGAGCGTGGCGGATCGTGCACAGGCTCGATTAAGCGCATACTATGCGGCTGGCTTGGCGCCAATCGCGCATAACCACCCCGCCGCCGTTCTTCCGCGATCTCCACGGCCTCATATCCAGCTGCCAGGAACAGCGCGCGGTGGTCGTCGATACTCAAGCGCGATGAACCCAGCAGCTTCATCACCGGTCCCAGTACGGCATCGTTGCGCGCGCCCCTGTAGTTCTCCGCCACCACCATCAGCCGCCCGCCCGGCTTCAGCACGCGCAATATCTCCTTCATGTCGCCCTGAAGATTCGGCCAATAGTACTGCGTCTCAATTGCCGTCACCAGATCGAACTTGTCATCCGCAAACGGCAACTGTGACACCGAACCCTGCTCCACATGCACCCGGCCTTCTGCAATTAGCCGCGTGTTGTGGGCGCGCGAGGCAGCGACGCTTCCGGCGGCATAATCGATCCCGTAAACCTGCGCCGCCTTCGCCGCGAGCTTGTTGATCGTCCGTCCTCCGCCGCAGCCCACGTCCATCGCCGTCGCACCTTCGGGAATCTCCAGATGCGTAAACGCCCAATCCGTGAGTGGCCCATGGCTGCCGTTCATCAGCCACGCAAAAAACCGCCCCGCAAAGCGGTCAGGCTTCTTCACTTGGCGAACCAGATAGACCCCGAGACAGAGTGCGGCGGCATAACGCAGCGCAAGCGCATAGGTTGATGGATGCAAGGGTCTGTCTCCGGCTCAATAAAAGACAAGCACAACGGATCAGGACCATTGTAAATTGAATGGTATTCTCCACTGCGACCGGCAGTCCGTCGACGGGTTGCGGATTGATGCACGCACTGTTTCACCGCATGCAGATCCGCCGGAATGAGGAACTGGTGGCCTTTGCCGGTAGGCGCGATGAGATCCCAAACCGGCTCGGCCAAGCGTACACAAAGCGCAATGCCGAACACCCTCATGGCGGAAGAGGCCAACTACGGGGATGCGAGTACGGCGGCACAGAGTATGATCGGCTGGAACACGTTCCGCCGGATCGTACAGCATCTACCGCCCGCGACGGTTCGCTTGAGTCAGGCCAGCTCGATGCGCCCCTTCAATGTCTGCACCACGGCGATAATCCGCGCATGATCGGCCTGCGTGACCTTCGCTTCCAACCCCATCCCCCAAAACGCCGCCGCCAATTCATCGGCACGCGGATGTTCCAAGCGCAACTCTTCGATTACGCCGCCGCTCGGTGCATTCTTCGAAGGATGTGTCGAATCGCTTGCCCACTCGATGAAGAACGGGATTGGATCAATGTTGTCAGACCGGAACCCGCTCTCAAGCTGAAGAGTCCTCCATCGCAGCAACTCTCCCGACGGCGTCCGCCGCGAACCATCAGTCGGACCGATTGCGAGCACGCCAGCCTCTCGCAGAGAGGCGGCGGTCGCAAAGATGTCATTCGTTCTCACAGCGAAGGTGATAATTCGTGGCTCGGTGAGGCCCTCGACCGGATAAGAGGGGCGGCCCGCGGCCTTCTGAGCGGGATCGGGTGCGATGATTTCCAAATAGTGTGGCCCGCCGAGAGAAACCAACGCGTTTCGAGTTCCTCGTCCCGGATGCACACCGCCTACCACCGCCCGAACGCCCATGTGCTTCCCGACCCAGGCAACCCCCCGGTCGAGATCGGATATGCCAAACAACAGATGATCGAAAGTTTTGAGCAATGGCATACGCGCTTGTCCGAATGAGCAGGTCGCCGCAGCTCCGTACAGAAACGACCGCCGGGTGACGCCGCTACTCATAGCTTCAAATTGTATCCTCTCGGCCGATTCGGTCAGCGCGGCGGTTCAGTTGCAACACAGTCTGGATATCGAACGCGGATTGTGCAACTACGAGTCGAACGATATGCGACAATTGCTGCGTGCGGCGGAAGGGTTCCCATTCTCTCAATACACAATCTGCCGCTTCACGCGCACGGTATCGCCTGTATCCTCCATCTCGAACAACTTCCCGTGGGCCTGCCGAAAAGGCTGGTGGAGCACCAGCATGAGCTTGCCTTCGAACGATTCGAATAGCATTCCGTGACCGCTATCATTCCCCACGAGCACGTCGCCCTGCTTCCATGGACCTCGCAGCGTGCCGGAAGCCGAATACGCCAGCGTCTCTACGTATAGTCCGTCGCGATAGCTCGACCACAACATCAACAGCTTTCCAGTCTTCGTTCTGTACAAAAACGGGCCGTCGGTGACGTAGGTCGCCAGGTCGCCGGGCTTGCTCTCACGCTTTTTCACCCACGGCGCCTCGGACGCCCTGAACAGCAGGAACGGCTCCCCGGCTGCCGTCGACAAATCCACTTTCAAGGGTACAGCCTCCATGGTTCCATCGAGGGTCTGCAACCATTCATGCGCATATACCATGTACGGCGTGCCGTCCTCGACATACAATGTTCCGTCCAGCGTCATGAGGTCCGCGGGCGGAGCTGGACTGTTCCCAAGCGGCTTGAACGGCCCTTCGGGAGTGTCCGCTACAAAAATCTGCGTCCCACGCATGTGCGGCTTCGCCTTGCGCCCGTTGTAGATGGGTAGTTTCTCTTCATCGGCATAGGGGAGCGGCCGATTGCTGTTGTGCAGCGTGGCCAACAGGTAATATCTGCCCCGGTATAGATGCACTTCCGGAGCCCAGACCCCCTCACGCGGATCGGCCCAGAGCCCATCGGGAATCTGGAACACGGTGTAAGGGCCGTCCCAATGCAGGAGATCCTTGCTCCTGTACGCCACGACGCCGCCCCGCTGGCCGCCCAATTGCCGGGCGCCCGCGCTGTTGTACAGGTAATACGTCTTCGTCTCCTTGTAGGCGAGAATAAACGGGTCGTGCACATAGAATTCGCTGAACTCCGCCCCGTTCTTAACAGACGGCCCCTGCTGGGCGAACAGTGGCGCGACCACAAACACCAATAACCAGAGTCTCGGCATCCGTTCTCCTGTTTCTACGCTACTCCATGCAGGCCCAATTCTCGCAGTAGCCGCCGCAGAGAGCGGCGAGTGCACGGAAGCGCCCTGCGGTGAAGTCGAACCGCAAGCTTCCGGCTGGCTCTGCGATTACGATACAGCGATTTGAGCGAAGCCGCTCGCCTTCGAGGCTCTATAGGATTTCAATTTTAGTGACTCGCGGGGATTCCCGGGCTTCCCGATCATTCAGTTCGCCGGGATCGCGCCGAAACAACGGTAGATGGTTTCCATTTCAAGTCTGGTTGAAACGGCCAACTCGGCACTCGGTGTTTGCTCTCCAGATGTTCGATGTCCTGATTTACCGCTCCGCCTGTCAGCGCCATCAGGTTTGGATTCGCTATGGCCGCGATCTCTGGGACGAGGTAACCAGCCTTCACAGCAACAATCTTGAACCGGGTCGGATTCAGCCCCAGCACACTGAAATCCTTAATCTCGTGGAATGGCCGCCGTCGCGCCGTCAGAACGACGGATATCCCAGACACTTCTACTACAGCCTGGCGCTCTCGTGGATCGTCTGTCGATAAGAGATTAGCGACCCTGGCCTCCACCGGCAGAGGCGAGCTTCCTTGCGGGTCGATCGTAGCTCCAATCCGCAGTGGAAGACTCGCGCCTGTTCCCGCCCGGTAGCAGGCATTGGTCGCGGGCTCGTCGGCGACGCCGGCAACCAATGCGTCACTAACCTTATTCTGAATTAGAGCGGCCAAGACCTCTGCGCGGTCACCCGTACCTCCACCAGTGGGATTGTCGCCAGAGTCCGAGATGACGACTGGTTTGGTCGCGATTCCATTGGCCTTTGCGATGCACTCCGCAAGCGTACCGGTGAAGACTCCGAATTTGAAATCCCTGCGTGCGTCCCAATATGCCTGCGCCAGCGACAACGCGTGCCGTTCGAGCACCCTTCTATCGGTCCCCGTCAGGATTGCGCTGGCCGCGGCGCGCGGTTCATCGGCCCAGACGTAGCCAACCATCAGGGATGCATCCATTACTCCGGCATCAGCATTGATGGCGGACAGTTGCCCCCAAAGCCGCTTGGCCGGCTCGTACACGGTGCTGGTCCGTTCGCCGGGCAGGAGCACCGGGATAGGAGCCCAAACCAACGTGGGCCTGATTCGCTTGATCAAGCTGTTCACCAGCATTTCGCAGGACCGCCGCATCGTTTCTTCCCGGTCGATATGCGGCGCCGTACGAAACGCTGAGAGCATGTCCAGGTTATCGATCGCGCGCCTGCTCAGGTTCCCATGAAGGTCGAAACTTGCTGTGATCAGACAATCGTTCCCAACCAGGTCGCGCGTGGACGCGATCCAATCGCCCTCGGCGTCCTCCATGCCGTCCACAAACATAGCGCCGTGCATGGCCAGGTAAACGCCGTCCAAAGGGAGCAAAGCCGTCAGCCGCTGCAGAAAATCCGCTTTCAGTTCGGCGTACGCACCGGCGTCTACAGGATCACCCGGGACAGCTTGAGCGAGGAGCGTCGGCTGAAAAGGCCAGGGATAGCTTTTGAGCGGGGCGAAGAATGGATCGTCAGCCAGCGCCTGGCCCTGGCGAACCCTGAAGTCGGCCAACCTGGTCCGATTGTGCCCATATGTGCTGCATTCAATCTGAATGCCTCCGAAAGCCAGGCGGCGCGGTTGAGCACTTTGGCTAACTTGCCCAACGCCAACCGAGGCCCACGCCGCAGACGCAGCAGTCTTCAGAAATGTCCTTCGCCTCAAGGTGCAACTCCTGAACGCAATGCCGAGAAAAAAACAGTCTACAACGCTTGAAGGACCATAAGGACCGGACACCCACGGGTAGCGGGACCACCGCCTGCTCGTACGATAATTGAGCTTCAGGTCCGCACCAGTTCCACCGCTCGATACGATTCCGCACTTTCATGATCTCCCTCTCCAGCATTCATAAGCAGTACGGCCGGCAACTCGTCTTCGTCGATGCCTCCTTCCAGTTGAACCCGGGCGAGAAGGTCGGCCTGGTTGGCCCCAACGGATCGGGCAAGACCACCCTTTTTCGCATGATCGTCGGGGAGGAGGAGCCTGATGAAGGAGAGATCTCCGTCCCCAAACGTCTCACCATCGGCTACTTTCGACAGGACGTCGAGGAGATGAGTGGACGATCGACGCTGGATGAGGCCATCGCCGGCAGTGGCCGCCTGGGCGAACTCCACCATGAACTCGAGAAACTCCAGCATGCCATGGCCGATCCCGAACAGTTCGACGATATGGACCGCATCCTCGACCGCTTTGGCCACGTGCAGGCCGACTACGAGCACCTCGGCGGCTACAGTCTCGAGGCCCAGGCGCGCGAGGTGTTGCACGGTCTCGGCTTCGAAGACGACCAGATCGACGGCGACGTCGGCGCTCTCTCCGGCGGTTGGAAGATCCGTGTGGCGATGGCGCGGGTCCTGCTGGGCCGGCCTGACGTCCTGCTGATGGACGAGCCTACTAACCACCTCGACATTGAGTCCATCATCTGGGTGGAGCGGTTCCTGAAATCCTACCCGGGGGCGCTGCTAATGACCTCCCACGATCGCGAGTTCATGAACCGGGTGGTGAGCAGGATAGCGGAAATCGATTCCGGCGAGATCACCGTCTACTCCGGAAACTACGATTTTTACGAGCGCGAGCGCGCCATCCGCGAGTCCAACCAGGAGGCTGCGTTCGCCCGTCAGCAAGCGATGCTCGCCAAGGAGCAACGCTTCATCGAGCGCTTCAAGACTCACGCGGCCAAAGCCGCGCAGGTTCAGAGTCGCATCAAGGCTCTGGACAAAATCGAAAAGATCGAACTGCCCAAGAAGCGTCATGTGGTGAAGTTCGAGTTCCGCACTCCGCCACGCTCGGGTGACCAGGTAGTGGTCCTCGAGCACTTGAGCAAGTCCTACGGAAAGCGCCGGATCTATAGCGGCTTCGACCTCACTGTCCGCCGCGGCGAGCGATGGGCCGTGATGGGCCGCAATGGCGCCGGAAAAACCACCTTGCTCAAAATGATCGCCGGAGTGGCCACGCCCGACTCGGGCAGCGTGCGCATCGGCGCCAGCGTGATTATGGCCTACTTCGCGCAGCAGTCCCTCGATGTGCTCGAGGCCGATCTGACGATCATCGAGCAGTTGCAGAAGGATTTCCCACACGACAACCTGGGTTCGCTACGTACGCTGGCGGGCGCATTCCAGTTCTCGGGCGATGACATAGACAAGAAGATTCGCGCCCTGTCAGGCGGCGAAAGGTCGCGTCTTGCGATGGCGCGAATGCTCTACGATCCCCCCAACCTCTTGGTCCTCGACGAACCCACGAACCATCTGGACCTGGAAACCAAAGAGATGCTGGCCGAGGCGCTCAGCGGATTCGAAGGCTCCATGATCTTCGTCTCGCACGACCGCACCTTTCTCCGATCGCTCGCCTCGCGCGTCTTGGAATTGAGCGGAGAATCCGGGCCCGGCTGCGAGCCACTGATCTATCCCGGCTCATACGCCGAATACGTGCAGAAACTGGGTCACGAAGCACCCGGCATCCACGCCTGAGCGCGATCGTTCTCGGTCGAGGGGTGGGCAGGCGATCACAGGACCGAGCCTCAGCGGACTTCAGGAACGCACAGTTAAGTGGCGGATTTTCCCACCCAGCCCCAGATTACGACAGCGCGCAGCTGCATCTGGCGGACTGAAGTGCGCTCCGGACACTGCTCAGGCGAGAACGCTCGCCCGACATATCCCTCACGCGGAATGGGATTGGTACGACGGACGCGCGTCAATCGTTACTAAGCACCCTGACGATTTTCGGCACAGGCCCATTCTCTGTTTGGCTATTGACATTTAGTGGAAATCCACTACCATATGGTTGTGGATCGATTGAGTACAACATTTGCGGCTTTGTCTGATCCAACCCGGCGGGCCATGGTCGAGACGCTCTCCCGTGGGCCTGCCTCGGTGCATGGCTTGACGGAACCGTTTGCGCTCTCGCAGCAGATGATTTCAAAACATATTGCTTGCCTGGTGCGGGCGCGGATTGTGATCAAGACGAAGCGTGGACGAGAGAGTATTTGTACGCTCCGACCGGAGGCGATCAAGACCGTCAGCGACTGGGCGATCGGCTATCGCCAGTTCTGGGAAGAGAGTTTCGACAAGCTGGACGCGGTTGTGAATCGAATGAAAAAAGAGGAGGTCAGAGATGACAAAAAACACGGTGAATGAGACGGAGCGGATGGTGGTCACAAGAGTTTTTGATGCCCCACGCGAGTTAGTTTGGAAGGCGTGGACAGACCCGAAGTACGTGATGCAGTGGTGGGGGCCGAAGGGCTTTACTGCGCCCGTTTGCCAGATGGATTTTCGCGTTGGGGGGAAATTTCTCTGCTGCATGAAGGCGCCGGATGGGCAGGAGTTCTGGAATGCGGTTGAATACCACGAGATTGTTCCGCACGAGAAGATCGTTTCCTTGATGTACTTTTCGGACTCGAAGGGAAACAAGATTGATCCTGCGCAGCTAGGAATAGAACATGAGGCCATAGAGGGTGCATATGACGTGACCATCTTTGAGGATCTGGGAAACGGCCAGACGAAACTCACCTTCATAGGAAATGAACCCATGGAGAGCGCGAAGAATAGCGGGCAATTAGAGGGCTGGAACCAGATACTCGATAAGCTTGCTGCAGTTGTTGAGGGGGTTGGCGCAGGAGAAATAAGAAGTTGAAGCATGAAGATCGTCATGTGTAAGCGACTGAACGGAAAGTGAAACAGGCTATCGCGGAGACACCGGCTAAGGGCGGCGGCGAACGCTCAGTTGGAGCCTGCTTGGCGTCAACTAGTGGGATGGCCGCCCTTTTTCTTTTTTCGGGCACGCGACCTTGGCTCGGCTTTGCGCATAGGCCAAAGAGCTCATTGACATCGTTCGGGCGAATTGTCGGACAACACTGACGCTGGCCGTTTCAGATAATGGCCGCGTGAGGTGGACAGCGGCCATTAATGCCGCTCCCCATCGCCATAAATTCTGGGAGTGGACGTCAACCCCACGTATCGCTAACTGACCGCACGAGGATTTGGGCGCCGGCTTTCACTTGCACTTGCGAGAACAACGGGCGGTGAGCTACGAATCACGATATGTATAGCGGCTGCCGTTCTCCTCTCGATGATTCACTCCACCCGCAACGCATCCACCACTGGGATGGAGGCCGCACGCCGCGCCGGTATGATGGCTGCGACGGACGCACACAGCGCCAGCGCTCCGGCGGCTACTCCCAGCGCCACAGGATCCCAGTTGTTCACGCCGTACAGCCGCGCCTGAATCAGGAGCCCGGCCGCGACGGCCAGTGGCATCCCGAGCGCCAACCCGGCGCCGACGCGAAGGGCTATCCCGCGGAACACTAAGCCGACCACCCGTCCGCGGCCCGCTCCCAGGGCCATCCGAATTCCAATTTCGTTTCGCCGCTGTGCCACTCCGTACGCGGTCACGCCGTACAGTCCCACCGCGGCCAACAGCAGCGCGATGCCGCCGAACAAGCCTGCCAGGCTGGCCACTGCCCGCTCCTGGTCGAACCGCATGGCCACCTGCTGCCGCATGGTCCGGACGCTCGAGATCGTCAGGTTCGGGTCCAGGTCCGCCAGGATTTTGGTGATGACCGGTTCGAGCGCGCCCGGCGCCGCATTGGTAGTGAGCATCAGGCCGCGGATGCGATGTGAGGCTATTTCGATGCGCTCGAGCAGGTCTCCTGCCGGGTAGGGCACAAGTTGCATCAGCGGCGCGTAAAACATCGGCATGGCCGGCCGCCGCAGCCCCCAACCGGCGAACTTGGCGTCTCCCACCACACCGACGATCCGGAACGTATTCGCGAATTCCGGCTTGTCGAGCCCGAACTGTTGTCCAACCGGATCTTCTCCCTGTCGGAAGAAACGTTTGACAAAGGCCTGGTTCACTACGGCGACGAGCGCGCTGGTTTCGTTATCAGCGTCTGTGAAGTAGCGGCCGCGGATCAGTGGAATGCCGAAGTTCTGCAAAAAGTGGGCGCTCACACGGTCCCAGGACGCGCCGGCGTTCCCGTCCATCTTCAGGGCGGGGCGCCCGGCGACGTAGATCAGTTCGCCCCAGTTGTCGGTCAGCGGATTGTACAACGCGAGCCCCGCACCGCTCACGCCTGGAATCCGGGCGAGCCGTCCTTGCAGTTCCCTGTAGAGAGCGTTCAACTTCGGAGGTGTGTAGGACGCCACCGGCGGGTTCATGGAAACGACTACCCGGCCTTCGATCGCATAGCCGAAGTTCTGGGTTTCGAGGTTGCCCAGGCTGCGCGCCAGCATGCCAGCTCCCGCTACCAGCACTACGGAAAGGCACGCCTGGACAGCGACCAACGCTTTGCTTGCCCAGGACGTGTGCGCACTGATTGCGCGTCCGGAACCGCGCAGGGCTTCGGCGGGATCGGTGCGTGTGTCGAGCCACGCCGGTGCTGCACCAAAGACGATTCCCGTAATCAGCGCCACCGCCAAAGAACACGCCAGCACCGCCGCCGACGGCGTCACGCTCACCGGCAGAAAATGAGCGTGCTGAAAAGCCAGCATCAGCAATAGCCGGGCGGCGCCCATGGCCACTAAGATCCCCGCCATGCAGCCTCCGATGGCGAGCAGGACGCTCTCGGTCAGCGCCAGCCCGACGATCTGCCGCCGGGTCGCACCGACGGCCATCCGCACCGCCGTTTGCGTCCGCCGCGAGGCGGACCGCGCCAGCAGAAGATTGGCGACGTTGGCGCAACCGATCAGCAGCACCATCCCGCAAACTCCCAGAAGGAGGTTCAGGCTGCTGCCATATTGCTCCTTCATTTCGGCCACCCCCGCACCCGCCGGCACAACGGCGATCGATTGTCTGGGCAGCGTCCGGATCACGTCGGCCATCCAGTTCGAGGGATACCCCGCATCGTGCTCCATCCAGTCGCGAAGCAGCGCGGTAAACCGTGGCGCCATTCCCGCCGTCGAAGCCCCCGGGCGCAGCCGCCCGATTACCCGCAGCCAGGCTGATACGGGTTGACGCAGTAGCGTGCTGTCGCCGGCAAGCAACGGCTCCTGATTTACTGGCAGCCAGAGATCCGGTGGATCGCCGCGCAGCGTGTCGCCGAAAAACCCAGGCGCGGCCACACCGATCACGGTAAACGGATGTCCATCCACAATCAGGCTCGCCCCCACGACGGAGGGGTCGCCACCATAGGTCAACTGCCAGGCGTGGTGACTCAGAATGGCGGCGGGCGGAGCGGACGGACGGTCGTCGTCGGGAGTAAGGAGGCGTCCTCCGTAGGCTTTCACTCCGAGCACCGAAAAGTAGTTGCCCGTGACATACTCGGCGCTCAACGGCCGCGCGGCTTCCGACGAGCCCTCACGCCGCACACTGAACCGGCTCCCGCCTGCCTGGAACGCAGCCACATCTTCGAACTCGGGCGCCGCTGCTTTCAGGCGCAGGTACAGCGGATAACTGTAGAATCCCCAGTGATCCTGTGGGCCGCCCTGCACGCAGCAGTTATCACCATCGCCGATACGCCAGAGGGCCGCCGGATTCGTCACCGGCAGCGACTTCAACATGACCGCATCGATCAGGGTAAAGACCGCAGTGGTTCCGCCAATACCCAGCGCCAGCGTGAAAACGGCCGCTGCCGTAAACATTGGGGCCTGACGGAACTGTCGAAGCGCATATCGTAGGTTTCCAGGCAGATCACCGGTGTGTCGCATACCTGCTAATACTCGACAATTCGCTAAAGGTTACACCAGTCTCCCCCGGTGCACGCCTCAGCGCTGCGCTTCTTCGCCGCGGCAAGGACGTCTGTTGCCACTCCGAGGGTCAATGCCGATACGGTCATTCACCGCAATGAAATCCGCTGGGTGCAGCCGGGGTAACTCTCAGTGCTGGTCTGCACGGAGACGTGGCCGAGAGGAACTGAATCTGCTCCAACTCGCCGGCCGGCGGCGCGGCAGAGACGGGCGTAGCTTCGACGACGGTCGCCCTCTCATCCGAGAGGCCATACACCCAATCCGGAACGGGAGTCGTCCGCACGTAGCCCGCCTTCTCCCGCAGGTCCACGATTGGCGAGTGTCCTTCGCGCTGCTGAAGATGGCGCGCAGTCAGCCCCGCGAGCTCATGACGCCGGAGTCCGCGGGCGAGCAGTAGGGCAAAAAGGCCCGAACGCGTTTCCCCCTTCATCTGCTCGTGGTTTGAAACCTGCCAAAATAGCTTGTTCCTTGTCGGCGGTAGCCAGTTGCAAAGTCTCACTCCCCCGTTTCTTTCCACACATGCCGCCGCCGTATCCCAGCAGCTAAATCTGCCTGAGGAACTCGCAGTCGGACCCCTTCTTATGCAAGGCGGCGCACGGCTCCAAGACGAAGGTTAATCGTACCGGGAGCGAGATTGCGGGATTCCAGATGCATCCAATATCGGAGGACCGCGGTCTTGCTGAACAACAGCCGCGGCCCGGAATATACCAATCTACGAATTCGTCAATCGCGTCCGGTAGCCGCGCTGAGCATCGGAACAGGAAAAGCTGTTGAGGACATCCGATTTCGCACCTTCGGCATTACGCCTCAACTACAGGTACTCTGGTTCCCAAAAGAGGAATCTCCTGCGCAGGAAAGCGTTATGTTAAAGAGGAATGAGTTTTCTCGACAACCTGGAAAGCAATCTCAAAGCACTTGAATCGCGGGATGAAAAAGACTCGAAAACTTTGGCGCGCGATGCCGCATCGCGAGAGGCCGCCCGGTCGCTGGCGCTCGCAATCGCGCCGTACGCCGAAGTCCTCCGCAATGGACCATTCAAGGATGGTTTGTTGACGGCCTGTCGAAGCATAGGTCATCGCCGGCGAATTCTGGTGAGGCCGGTTTGGGTAGATTCCACTCTCCGTCTGGAAGCTGGCGTCAAAAAACTGGAGTTGCGCCCCACCCCGCGCGGCGTGGTCGCAGTCTTCTTTTTCGAAGGCATGGAGCAAGAAGGCACATTGATCGATTTATCGGGTGACCCCGCTAAACTGGCGGAGAAGTGGTTAGAAGAGGGAGGCGCTTGACAATGGTCTCGTTGGTGCGCTTCGGTTTTGCAAATCAAATTCACGAACCGCGCGTTTCTCAGCCGAGTGCCTGCCATTAAAGGCTATAAGCCGACTCATAGGGAGTAATTCGGCAATTAATTCCGGCGGGCGATCCGAGCGACTAAGCCCTCCGAGAGCCGCACCGCGAATACTTACTCACGGTGTGCTAAGCGTTTGATCAATCCATTACGGAACGCTGCGAGCGACGCTTCATGGCCAGGAGGTCGAGCAGGATCAGGCCACCTGCGATCGTCATCTCGGAGGCAGGCTCCGTTACGGCGGCCGGCGGGTCCGGCGATATCGCGAGATCGGTCGGTGTGAACTGCGACGCCAAGCTCCATTCAGATTCTCTGACCAGACGCCCGATCCATCTATGCAGTACGCTTGACCACCTGCGAGCTCCAACGCAGGAATGTTCTGGGCGGCAATCCGGTGGTCAGGCCCTGGACGACCGTGGTGGCGTTGACGAACACGTCCTATTTGCCTGCCGGCGACCGCGCATACGAGCGATGAACCATCCAAACCCAGGAGCGGTCCAGGAAACGAGATAAGAATTCGTGGCGGTGTCCACCGCCAGGCCGTTGACAGTGACACTGCCGAATGGCACGTTGGGCAATGCCGTTTTCTTCCCGCCGCCCGCAGAGACATACTAGGTTCCTGGACCGATTTATCGCCGGCGTTTTGAATGGCCCAGGGCCGCGCGAGCACTGTACCGGGGCTGGACGCGCGAGCAGGCCCGCACGCGCGTCCAACGCCGACGCTGACGTTCGCGTTTGCCGATCCAAACGAGAGGGACCAGTTACACGAGGGCGGCTTTCGCTTTCTCGCCCGGGCGGGCGACATCGTAGCGATCCAGGTTCATGACTTTGGTCCACGCGGCCACAAAGTCTCTGACGAACCTCTCCTTCGATCCCACGCAGGCATAGACCTCTGCGAAAGCCCGCAACTGCGAGTGCGAACCGAAGACCAGGTCGACGCGTGTTCCGGTCCACTTGAGCGCATTCGTCTTGCGGTCGCGGCCCTCGTACAAGCCTTCTTTACCGTCTGCCGTCTGCCATTGCGTGCGCATGTCCAGCAGATTGAGGAAGAAGTCGTTGGTCAAAATGCCGGGCGTCTCGGTGAAGACACCGTGCTTGGAACCGCCTACATTCCCGCCGAGCACGCGAAGTCCGCCCACCAGCACCGTCATTTCCGGGCCGGTCAGCTTCAGCAACTGAGCGCGGTCCACCAAGGCCTCTTCCGGCTTCATGAACTGGGTCCTGCCGCTAACATAGTTGCGGAAGCCATCAGCCCGCGGCTCCAGAGGAGCGAAAGAGGCGACGTCTGTTTGTTCCTGAGACGCGTCCATGCGTCCCGGCATGAAGGGTATTTTCACCTCAACTCCAGCGGCCTTCGCGGCCTGTTCGATCGCGGCGTCTCCTCCCAGGACGATCAGGTCAGCCAGTGAGACCTTTTTGCCGAATACTTTGCGGATGGCTTCGAGTTTGTCCAGCACCTTTCGAAGCGGCTTGGGCTGGTTCACGTCCCAATCCTTCTGGGGAGCAAGGCGGATGCGTGCGCCGTTCGCTCCTCCGCGCTTGTCGGAGCCTCGAAATGTCGATGCCGAAGCCCAGGCGGTCGAAACGAGTTCCGATACCGAAAGACCGGAGGCAAGGATCTTCGCCTTCAATGCGGCAACATCGTTCTTATCGATCAGCGGATGGTCCACCGCGGGGATCGGGTCCTGCCAGATCAGAGTCTCCTTCGGCACGAGCGGGCCGAGATAACGCGCGATCGGGCCCATGTCGCGGTGGGTGAGCTTAAACCAGGCGCGGGCGAATGCGTCGGCGAACTGTTCCGGGTGTTCGTAGAACCGCCGCGAGATCTTCTCATATTCCGGATCGAAGCGCAGCGACAGATCGGTGGTCAGCATAGTGGGCACGCGCTTCTTCGTCTGATCGAACGGGTGGGGGATAGTTGCCTGGCCATTCTTGGCCTGCCACTGTTTTGCTCCAGCAGGACTGCTCGTCAGTTCCCACTCGTTTTCAAACAGGTTCTTGAAGAACTGGTTGCTCCACTTGGTCGGCGTCTGCGTCCAAGTGACTTCCGGACCGCCGGTGATGGCATCGGCTCCGATTCCTGTGCCGAACTTGCTTTTCCACCCCAGGCCCTGGTCTTCCAGCGCGCCGCTTTCCGGCTCCGGCCCCACCAGGGATGGGTCGCCGGCGCCGTGGGTCTTGCCGAAACTGTGGCCGCCGGCGATCAGCGCGACGGTCTCTTCGTCGTTCATGGCCATGCGGAAGAACGTCTCGCGAATATCCTTCGCCGCTGCCACCGGGTCCGGGTTGCCGTTCGGACCCTCCGGGTTGACGTAGATCAGGCCCATTTGAACCGCGCCGAGCGGCTCCGACAATTGACGCTCGCCGCTATAACGTTCGTCACCAAGCCACGTCCCTTCCGGACCCCAGAAAAGCTCCTCCGGCTCCCACACATCGGCGCGTCCCCCGGCAAAGCCGAAGGTCTTGAAGCCCATCGATTCCAGGGCGACGTTGCCGGCGAGAATCATCAGGTCGGCCCACGAGATCTTCTCGCCATATTTCTGCTTGATGGGCCACAACAGGCGGCGCGCCTTATCCAGGTTCGCGTTGTCCGGCCAGCTATTCAGCGGCGCGAAGCGCTGCTGCCCTGCGCCGGCGCCGCCACGGCCGTCAGTAGTCCGATAAGTCCCTGCGCTGTGCCACGCCATGCGGATCATCAACCCGCCATAATGGCCGAAATCGGCGGGCCACCAATCCTGGGAATCCGTCATGAGGGCGTGCAGATCCTTAATCACCGCATTGAGATCGAGACTTTCAAACTGCTTGGCGTAGTCGAACCCGTCGCCCATGGGGTCAGACAAGCTGGAGTTCCGGTGGAGAACCGAGATGTCCAGTGAGTCCGGCCACCAGTCGCGGTTCTTGCGCCCGCCCGCGCTATGCGCGACCGGGCATTTCCCGGCGCCTGCCACGTTTTGATCACCATTGGCGCGGGTCGCCGCTGCCTCTGTTGCTTGTTTTTCCATCTATTTATCCTTCCGTTTGAATTTAGAATAGTTACCGGGAAGCGCGCCGAGGCGCGCACTTGGCACACAGCCCCCGGAAAATGAGTTCGCATTCGCGAAGCACCCGCTTGCCGAGCAAGCCGGCAGCGGGTCGGGGCACGTCATACCATTCCACGTCCTCGACATTGCCGCATCGGTCGCAGATGAAATGGTGATGCCGCATTCCCTTCGCATCAAATCGAGCCGCGCGGCCCTCCATGGCCACTTCACGCACCAAACCAGCCTGGACCAGATCGCGCAGATTGTTATAAATCGTTGCCCTGGAAGAGCGCGGATCGACGCGATTGACGGCTTCGAATATCTCCGCCGCTGTGGGATGCCCGCCTTGTCCCATCAAGAAGGCCAAGACAGCGTATCGCTGCGGAGTGCTCCGCAGACGACTCACCGCCAGGGAGTGTTTGATCGCGTCGGGATCCATGAACGAATGTCTTTAGATTATATCTAACATGAAAGTTAGTCAAGCTGTTCGAACATCCTGTGAAGATCGACGATGGTCGCCGCCCGTGAAAGCGCTTCGGCCAACTCAATTTGCGGAAGCCGTAGAACTCGGGTGCGGCTTCGATTTCTCCTTTTTGCGCCGAGGGCTGCGCCAGAGTGCGCCACAATTCGCCCCGGCTTCGCTGGCGCACCTTTGCGTTTAGCAATTCCGTGTCCCTGCGTCTGGTCAGGGTGAAGGCGGGCTTCGCGGCGTTGGCCGCGCCAGGCCTGTTGTTGGTAGCCCCGGCAAAGGGGGCAACCCACCACCTACGGCTCCAGATTCCGTTCGAGTTCACCGACGGAAACGAAGTGTTGCCGGCAGGGCAGTACGAGGTCGAGCTCGATCAGTTCCCGCACATCCTTGTTCCGGCAACTGCAAGGAGGCGACTGTCCATGTAGTCGCCCTCTCCCTGACATCCACGAAGCGGTCCTCTTCGGACGTCACAACGCGGGAACCCTGCGGTTCGAACCTTATGCCGGCGAAATGTACCTGACGGCCGCACGGGCTCGCGGATGCACGGTATTCCTCTACTTCTCAAATTCCCTTTCCGGCTTCAGATCAATGTAAGCCGGCTTTTCCGGGTCCCCTGCCAAGAGCCGGCCCTCTTCCAACGAGAGTTCCACGACATTGATGGCAGTCCGCCTCCCTCTCGCCTGGGGGCCGCCGCCGAAATAGAACCACCAGGCGCGTCCGCCGCTGACGACCACATCTCCGTGCGACCCCAACAGCGTCTCCTCCTGCGGTTTCCACTGCTCGCAATCGTCCGAGCTCCAGACGCGCATCCCGGTCGCCCACGTGTCTGCTATTAGCCAGTACTTTCCCTTCCAGTGAAAGACTTTCGGACCCTCGCCGTTGCGGTCCGTGACGGCGTTACCCTTGGGCTCCCAGCGATTGAGGTCGGAGCTGTCTGCATAGGAGAGCGCTTTCGGTTTGCGTTCATCCTTGTACCACATGCGCCAGCGCCCGTCCGGAAGGTATATGCGCATGAATGGTTGCAGGCCCTCGACGGAACGATGGAGGCCGTACCCTTGAAGGTGGATTTGTCGGCGGCAGCCGGGGAGCCGTTCCTGGTATTCAAGGCGAGCGAGGCGCCCTGGGTGAAGAAACGCGAGAGCAAGCCCGGGGAACTGGCGACCTATGTCGGAATCCTTGCCGCCGCACGCAGCTAAGCCGAGAAATGAATCGCCGCCTTGCCAGCTTCGATTGATGCCGTTCAGACGCCCTTATGTCCGGTAAAAGTCCCGGGTTGTCAATCCGGACAAGTTAGGCGGGCCTATTCCCAGTTCGACGAGACACCAGGCAGTCGTTAACGCCAGAATTCTCAGGACGCGGTATAGCCCCCGTCGACGGCGAGGTCTGCTCCAGTAATGTGGGCGGATTGGCTACAGCACAAGAAAACAACGGATTCGGCTATTTCCTCTGGGAACGCCATCCGCTGGATGGAAATCGTGTTCGGGTCGGCGCCGCCCAGTGCATCCCAGACCGCCTGCTCGTTACCATGCTGGTCGACGAGGTCCTTCCAGAACGGCATTTTCTGCCACATGGGAGTCACCACACCGCCGGGCGACACGCAGTTGACGCGGATGCCCAGGGGCTTGAGTTCCAGCGCCGCTGCGCGCGCAAGCATCCGCATTCCTGCCTTGCTGGCGCAGTACGCGCTGGCCTGTGGAACGGCCTTAACACCCGACGCTGAGCCGATCAATACGATGCTTCCAGACTGGCGATCCCGCATAGCCATCGCACCGAACTTGACACTCAGGAACGCGCCGTCCAGGTTGACCCCCATCACTCTTCGCCAATCGTCAAGACCCGTCTCCGCGATCGAACGGGAATCGGACAGGCCGGCGCACGCCACTAATGCGTCGAGTGACCCGATTCGCTCGATCACCCGCATCCAGCTGTTCGAGTCGGTTACGTCCAGATGAACCTCCGTCCGCGGTCCGCCGGAAGCCGGCGTAGATTCCAGAAAAGTGATGTCCGCTGCGAAGATCTCCGCGCCTTCCTCATGGAGTTTCGCAGCCACGGCTTTCCCAATGCCTGATGCCGCTCCCGTTACCAGCGCGCGAGTGCCATCCATGCGCATACACTCTGCCCGTTTCAAAACTGGCGAAGAATCAGTTCGATAGGGCCGCCGGCGCGCTCGATCTGCCGCACCGGCCCGCGTAACGGTGTAAATCCGCGACTCGGCCGGGATGCCGGCGCATAATACGTACGCCGCAGCGCCCGCCGACCACCGTG
>Ga0335080_10002433_pt1 | contig 18536 bp, 17 predicted proteins | sample Lox_Sample_34_FD_206720 | JGI IMG/M metagenome (GOLD analysis project Ga0335080, IMG submission 206720) | Soil microbial communities from Loxahatchee National Wildlife Refuge, Florida, United States - Lox_Sample_3.4 | ecosystem: Environmental > Terrestrial > Soil > Wetlands | place: USA...
CCATTGAAGGCATCTTCGACGTCGTCTCCATGCCTGCCGACTGGCTTCTGTCGCGCTGGCTGTCCGCTCAGGGTCGGGAGGCGGAGTTGGCCATGATCGGCCGCAAGCCCTTGGCCCAGACGGGCTCCGCGCCGTGCTCGCTGGTATTGGCCCAACAGGAAAGTCGTGGTTGCTAGATCAACACCGCTCTTGGACGGCCGCGATGCGGAGGCCGCAGCGCGCGCCAGCTTCCTCCGGATGACACCGGGTCGTTGGCGTCTCATCCGCGCCTTCGAGCGCTTGATACGGCCCTTGCTGCCGCTGATCCCTGCGCGCCCGCAGGCCGGGAGGAACGCCTCACCATCGCGGATTCTGGTGGTGGAGTATTGGAATCTCGGTGACATCGCCATCGTCGTTCCGTTCCTCCGCAACCTGCGAGCGAGTTTTCCCGGCTCCAGGATCTCGCTGCTGGTACACCCGCGCCTGGCATCGTTTCTGGAAGGCCAGGGCCTCGTCGACGAATTCATTCCGGTCCCCGTTCCCTGGGCGCAGCACTTCTCGCGGTGGAAGAAGTACAACCCGTTCTCGGTGAACTGGGTGTCGCTGGCCCGGGCTTTGGCATCGATTCGGGGCCGGCAGTTCGATTGGGCGTTCTCGGGGCGCATGGACGTTCGCGATAATCTTCTGCTCTGGCTCAGCGGCGCGTCGCGGCGCATTGCCTACGGATTCGCGGGTGGCGCCTTTCTGCTTACCGACTCGGTGCTGCCCGACCTCAGCCGTCCGCACCGCTCCGACGTCTGGCTCCACCTTCTCGAAGGCGTTGGCCTGGCAGTGGAGCGAAACCCAACCGGATTCACACTCGGGGATGCCGCCAGCAACTCGGCGCTCTCGTTCCTTCGCGCCCAGGGCATTCCCGCCGACGCGCTTCTGATCGGCATCCATCCAGGCGCCAGAATTGCCACACGACGCTGGGGCGACGAGCGATTCGCGGAGGTTGCACGGCGCGTCGTCGCGGAGACGGACGCGCATGTCCTGTGGTTTTCGGAGCCGGGTGACGCCGGCGCGCCGCCTCCTCTCGAGCGCTGCCATCCGGCAAAACTCGAGTTCCGCCCTTTCTTGAGCACCCTGGGGCGATGCCGCCTGCTTGTATGCAACGACAGCGGCCCCATGCATCTGGCCGGGCTGCTGGGAGTGCCCGTGGTGGCTGTGTTTGGCCCGCAGCAGCCGGAATGGTTCGGCCCGCGCGGCCCTAACGACCGCGTGGTCATCCGGCCGGAGTTCTGGTGCCGTCCGTGCCAGGACTCTTGCATCTTCGACCAGCCGTATTGCCTGAGGACCATCGAACCGGATCAGGTGATCCGCATCGTGTTGGCGAAGGTGAGGGATATCCAGCGGGACGAGCGGCCGTTGCAGCCGGTCATGGAAGAGGGTTGACCATGCAAGGCAAGAGCAGCGATTCAAGCCTGGCAAATGGAAACGCGCCCAAACTTCAACTGGGTTGTTTCGATCAGGCCTTGGATGGCTGGACGAATACAGACGTCACGCCGCACCTGTTCGTGGCGAGGGTGCCGGGCCTTGCCTCCATGCTCTGGCGCATGGGGCTCATGGCGGCGCTCCGTTACGACCAGCACAGACAAGGCATATTCCGCCGCGTTCGCTACATGAACGTGACAAGAAGGTTTCCCTTTAAGGATTCGAGCTTCGCGTTCGTGTACACCTCCCACATGCTCGAGCACCTTGTGCCCTCCGACGCGGAGTTTTGCTTGCGGGAGGTCAACCGCGTCTTGCGGCCGGGCGGCGTCCTTCGAATTCTGGTTCCGGACCTGGATGATCTGGTCCGCCGATTCAGGCCCGATCAAGCGGACCATTTTGTGGAGGAGCTCTTCGAATCGCGGCAGAAGAATGCCAAGAACCGCCATCATTGGCATTACAACGAAACCTCTCTTTCCGGTTTGCTCAGGGCCGTCGGCTTCGCTGACGTTCAGCGTTGCGCCTTTCGGCAGGGGCGGTGCCCGGATCTCGATCGGCTGGACATCCGCCCGCAGTCCCTGTTTGTTGAAGCGACCCGGTAGCGGGGGCGCGCGAACAAGCGTCGCGTGCGCCGGCCGGCTGTCGGGCTGGCGGCAAGGTAGGCGCATCGGGAATCGGTGACCTGCAAGGCTGTGCAAATGTTGAATCGCATTCGAAATCGCGCGCTCGAGCTCATCAAGCCGATCCATCGCAGCCTGCGGCGAAGAAAGCTTCGTCCCTTCCTGGCTGATTGCAGCCACTCCGGCGAGGAGACGCTGCTCGACGTGGGTGGAAGTCTGGGCGTCGACGGAGAGTTTGAATCACTCTACCGGTCTTTCCGGTCCGTCGCGGTGCTGAATTTGAACGATCCAGGGACGAAGTTTCCCGGCGACCTCTCCGCGTATCGCGTGACCGGCGACGGCTGCGGTCTCCCATTTCCACCGGCCTCCTTCGATTGGGTGTTTTCCAACGCGGTCATCGAGCACGTGGGAGCTTGGGAGCGGCAAAAGCAGTTCGCGGCAGAAATTCGCCGGGTGGCCCGGATCGGATACTTTGTGGCCACCCCGAACAAGTCCTTTCCGATTGAACCCCACACGCTGCTCCCGTTTTATCAGTTTCTCTCGGAGCCCTGGCAGCGCAGGTATCTAAGCCTCTCGCCGGGCTACCTGCGGGAGTACGAGAGCATTTGCTTGCTGACGGCCCGCCAAATGAGAGAACTGTTTCCCGACGCTCAGGTGACGGACGCGGGATTTCCCGTGCTGGGGAACAGTTTGGTTGCGTATCGCAACGGGTCGAAGGGATGAAAGCTTCGTCGATCGCGCCTCTGGCGCCGAGCCCGGCCTTCGAGGTGCTGGGTGTGCGGGTGAACGCCGTGCAAATTCCCGACGTCATCGCGCGGGTCGAAGAGTGGATTTCGCACCGCGCCAACGGGAGCTACATCGCGGTCACCGGAATGCACGGCGTGACGGAAGCTCGTCGTGATCCGTCGTTCAAATCCATTCTGAACGCTGCGACGCTGGTCGTTCCGGACGGAATGCCCCTGGTCTGGATCGGCCGCCATCGCGGGTTTTCACTCTCCCGGAGGGTGTACGGGCCGGAATTCATGTGGCGGTTTTGTCGCGAGACTCTCCCAAAGGGCTACCGCCACTTCTTGTACGGTGGCAGCCCGGAGGCCCTCGAGCGGCTGGCCGGCCGCATGCTTCAGGAATTCCCCGGAATCCGGATAGCCGGCACGTATTCGCCGCCGTTCCGTCCGCTCACGCCGGAAGAGGACCGGCAGGTTGTGGAGACGTTGAACGCTTCTGCTGTTGACGTTCTGTGGGTGGGCCTCAGTACGCCCAAACAGGAGCGGTGGATGTACCAGCACCGAGAGCGGCTGAGCGTTCCAGCGATGATCGGAGTGGGCGCGGCCTTCGATATCAATTCGGGGACGAAGCGGCAAGCTCCCCCGTGGATTCGGGAGAGCGGTTTGGAGTGGGCCTTTCGCCTGGTGCAGGAACCGCGCCGGCTTTGGAAGCGCTATCTTCTTAACGGCTCCGAATTCGCCGTTTGCGCGACATTGGAACTGCTGGGCTGGCGAAGGTTCGACTAGTCCGGACTCAGGCTGCAGCCGGCTTGCCCGCCGGCAGTTCGCGCCACCGCGGCTCCACCACCACACCCACGCCGGCCGCGTGTTTCAGCGTGTAGATGTGCCCGCACGATTCACACAGCCAGTAGTGCTTCACGTCCGCCAGGCTGTCGGCGTTCTCCACGGCATCCGCCGTGGACGTCGGCAAAACTTCATCTGCCCGGAAGCGGAAGAACCTTCCGCCCGACATCCAGTGGAACGAGGCCGGGCACGAAGGGTTCGCGCACTTCGGATGCATCCTGCGGAAGAACAGCGGCTCCGCCGGAGCGCCTTCTAAGCCCGCGGCTGCCTGAGGGCTCCCTGCGCCCGCGGTTGCCTTTGCCCGCTCCTTCTCAATCGCCGCAATCGTCTTGATCAGCCACGAGCGATACACCTCTTCCAGGTCACGTTGCTCGGCGTAACGGTACAACGACTCCAGGGTCTCGCCTGCGCTGTTCAGCGGGATGTGGCGGCAGGGGAGCGGCCTGTTTCGGGACTCCGGCGGCACCAGCGCCATCAATACGCATTCGGAGCACGGCGCCGGAGCCTGCTTCGAGTCGTAGTTCATGCACGTCGGCGAGTCCTCGAAAATCAGGTGAAAACCCCGCGGCTGGCGCGGAGATGGCTGGTAGCCGCCCTTCTCCAGGAACTCCAATTCGAACTTCAGCACATCCAGAAGGTCGCGCTCGTCTTTTTGCATGGTTTCCATCGCCGCCTCCGTTTTTGCCTGGCTGACCATCACTGTCCGCCCACCCCGCAAACGCTACCGTGACGCCCGTCACGTTCCTCAGTGACGTGCAGTGGCGGCTCCCGGGGCCCAAGGGCCGGCGGATTGAAAGGAAAGGGGTTAGGGTGCTTCTGCCGGTTTCGTACCGCTTACAGCGTGAGGGTTGCCAGCAGGACTGCCGGATCTTCCGATGTGGTGATGACGAATCCCTGTTTCCGCATCAGCGATTGCATCTCGATGTTTTCCTGCAGCACGTAGGCCAGCAGGGCTGCGAGCCGTTCATCTCGCGCGATCTGGATCAGGCGGCGGACCAGTTCCGCGCCGAGCCCCTGCCGCTGGAACTCGTCCCGCACCAGAACCGCCAGCTCCGCAGTATCGCCTCCGTGCAGCTTGCTTGTGCGCCCGATGGCCAGGATGCGGCTTCGGCCGCTGGCCGCGTCCCTGGTTTCGGCCACCAGAGCCATTTCCCTGTCGTAGTCGAGAAAGCACATGCGCACGAGCCGGTCGTGCGCCACGCGCTCGCTTAGTTTCGTCGCGTGAAAGTAGCGGAAGTAGATGCTCCGTTCGGAAATAGCGCTGTGAAACTCGGGCATCAGCGTTTCGTCCTCGGGCCGGATCGGCCGGATGGTCACGCGCATTCCGTTCTTCGTCACCCAGGGCGAGGCGTAACGTAGCGGGTAAGGACGGATGCCCGGCCGGGGCAAGTCCTTGTCTGCCACGTCGGCAGGATGCAGGACAAACCGCGCGTCCAGGGCCAGTAGCTGTTCAGGACTTGCCACCAGCGGGTTGATGTCGGATTCGCGAATCACCGGGTTCTCGCCAATCAACTGGGCAAAGCGCACCAGTAGCAGCTCCAGCGCGTCCAGGTCTACAGGTTTTCTTCCTCGAATCCCCCCAAGCGCCCTGAAGATCCGTGTTTGCTCCATCATCCGCCGCGCCAGTGTGGAGTTCAGCGGAGGCAGCCCGAGCGCCCGGTCGCGATACACTTCCACCAGCTCTCCGCCGGAGCCAAAGACAATCACCGGGCCGAACTGAACATCGAAGCTGCTGCCGATAAGCAGCTCGTAACCCGAGACGCGTACCATCGGCTGCACGGTGACTCCGAGAAAATGTTCCTCTCCCGCTCGCTCGCGCACCGACGCGGCGATTTCCGCAAAGGCCCGGCGCACCGCTTCGGCGTCTTGCAGATTCAGCTTCACCCCGCCCACGTCCGTCTTGTGCGTCAGGGTCTCCGAGTGCAGCTTGACCACAACGGGAAAGCCGATCGCCGTGGCCGCTTCCGCGGCAGTCTGCTCGCTTGCCGCCAGCCGCGTCTCCACGGTCGGAATGCCGTATATGCCCAGCAGTTTTTTCGATTCGTATTCCGTCAGCAGGCTGCGGGACTTCATGCGCACCGACGCCAGCAGCGCCTGCGCCTTCGCTCGCGACTCGGCGGCGTCCTCCGGCACATCGGCGAACAGCGGCGTCTCGTAGATCCCTCGCAGGTTGTACGCATAGCGCCACATCAGGTTGAAGGCGCGCACCGCGCTGTCCGGATAGGAGAACGAAGGAATGCCCGCTGCGTTGAGCGCAGCGATGCCTTTGGCCACTTCCTTTCCGCCCATCCAGCTCGCCAGTACAGGCTTTCCCTGACCCGAGGCGCGGCACACCCGCTTGGCCGCTTCGAGCGGGTCCGTCATTCCTTGCGGAGCCAGCGCGACGAGAATCCCGTCGGTTGAAGGGTCGGCCAGCGCGACCCGCAGCGAGCGCTCATAACGTTCCGCGTCGGCATCGCCGAGCATGTCGATGGGATTCCCATGGCTCCAGTGCTCCGGCAGGAACTCGCTGAGTTTTGCGATCGACTCCGCCTGCAGCGGTGCTAGTTCACCGCCTTCTGCCATCAACGCGTCCGTGGCCAGCACGCCGGGGCCGCCCGCGTTCGTCACGATGGTCAGCCTGGGTCCCTTTGGCCGCGGCTGCTTGGCCAGCACTTCCGCCATGTGAAAGAGATCTGCAATGAAGTTGACGCGCAACACCCCTACGCGCCGGAATGCCGCGTCGAGCACGTCGTCGCTGCCCGTCAGCGCGCCCGTATGTGAAGCTGCGGCCTTCGACGCGGCTTCCGAGCGGCCCGCCTTCAGCACGATGACCGGTTTCGTCAGCGAGACTTCCCGCGCTGCGGAAAGGAACGGCCGTGCGTCCCCGACTGATTCCATGTAGATCAGAATGCTCTTGGTGTCCGGGTCGTCGCCGAAATAATCGATCAGGTCGCCCCAGCCCACGTCCAGCATCGACCCGGTCGAGACGAACGAACTGAAGCCCACCTGCTCCTCCAGGCTCCAGTCCAGGATTGCGGTCAAGAGCGCTCCGCTCTGGCTGAGGAACGCCACGCTGCCGGGCCGCGCGATCGTTTGCGCAAAGGTGGCGTTCAGGCCGATCAGCGGATTCATGACGCCGAGGCAGTTCGGTCCGATGAGCCTCATGCGGCTGTTCCCGAGCGCCAGCCGGACTTGTGCCTCGAGCGCTTGGCCCTCCGCACCGCGTTCGCGAAAGCCCGCGGAAATCACGATTGCTGCTCCTGCGCCCACGGCGACGCAGTCCGCGATGATGCCCGGCACCGTCGCGGCCGGCGTGGCGATCACTGCCAGGTCCACCGGCGCCTGGATTGCTCGAATCGAGGGATAGCTGCGGTGCCCGAGGATCTCCTCGTGCTTCGGATTGACCGGGTAAACGGCGCCCCGAAAGCCGGCGCTCGTAAGATTTGCCAGGACGGTGCGGCCCACCGTGCCTTCGCGGGGCGTCGCTCCGATCACCGACACGCTCGCCGGGCGGAATACCGCGTCCAGCGGATGTCGCTCGGACTGCAGCACGTCATGCGAACGGTCCTGCGCCGTCTTTATGGAGTCGTTCACGCCCGTACTATCGGCAAAAGCCGCGCGGGGAGCAAGCGTGAAAGCATCGGCGCTTAAGCCCGCACCGTCAGCACCGGGCATGGTGCGTGGGCCACCACGTGATAGGCCACCGAACGCGAAAAGTGCGTTGCCAGGCCGGCGTGCTTTTCGGGGCTCCGCACGCCCAGGACGATCAGATCGGCGTGACGTCCCTGGGCCTCCGCCAGAATGCGCTCTGCCGGCGGTCCGTACTGCACCACCGGTTCCGGGTGGCACCAGCTTTCCGCCTCTGGCGGTACCAGCGACAACAGCTGGTGCATCGCGTCCGCTATGGACATCGCCGGTTGCAGGGGAGCCTCCCGCTCGCTCTTGGTCGGAATCACGTGCAGCAGCACGAGCTTCGCCTGGTTCTCCTGCGCCACCGACAAGGCCAGGGGCACGGCAGCCGCCGCTTCCGCGCTGAAATCCGTCGCGCAGAGCACGCGGCGGAAGCGGGCCGCGCCATGCAGGCCGCTTCGAGCCAGCGGGCCGACGGTGAACACCGGCACACGCGACTTGCGAAACACCTGCTCGGCCACCGAACCCAGCAGCAGCTTCTGCGCGCCGGTCCGCCCGTGCGTGCCCAGTACGATTAAGTCCGCGCTGCACGCGGTCGCAGCCCGCTCCACGGTCGTCCACACATCGCTCCCTCGCATCAGGCTGGTTTCGTGGTTCACTCCCGCAAGCTGCGAATCCACCCGCGCCATCTGGCAGGCGGCTGCTTCCTCCCCCGCCGCGATTCCGGCCATGGCCTCCGGCGATGTGTATGGCAGCACTTGCGGCACCAGCACGTGGAGCGCATGGACCTCCGCTCCGAATTCTCGGGCCACGCTGCACGCGAATTGGAGCGCGCAGTCGGATGGCTCGGAAAAGTCCGTCAGAAACAGAATGTGTTTCAGTGTGACCCTGACGCTGTCTTGTGCGGGTTTCATCGTGCCCTCCTCTTGCGCGCTCCCAGCAGAATGCTCGTGCCGCCGCCTCCGCCGCCGTGACGAGAATCACTGGCCCGCACTCCCCTTGTCACGCCCGGGGGAAATGCAGCGCAATCATCGCCTTCCCGGAGGGACAGGGTCGATCTCGTGGTGCGGATGTTGTGACGCACGTCACAGTGAGAGGTATTCGCTGTCACGGGAGATGTCACCCGCCTTGGCTTACCTTCGCCTCGGGAGCCTGGCAAGCCACAGGGCTCCGAGGAGGCGGCCAATGCCGAGCCGGATGCTGGTGATCCCCAGGGTTAAGCGGCGTATAATTCCACCAGTCATGCCGGCCAAAACGCCATACGGCCTGGAGGTGATCGACAGTTGCCTGAACTGCCCTGTCCACACCGAGCGTCTGTTCTGCAATCTGACTCCCAGCGTCCTGGCCACTCTCGATTCCATCTCCACCTCATCTCTCTATCCTCGCGGGGCCATTCTCTTTGTGGAGGGGCAGGACCCGCGCGGCGTCTTCATCCTGTGCAGCGGGCGCGTAAAACTCACGGCCACGGCCGCTGACGGCAAGTCCGTCATCGTGCGCATCGCCGAGGCCGGCGAGATGGTTGGCCTCCCCGGCACGATCTCCGGCACGCCCTATGAGTTGACTGCGGAGGCGCTCGAGCCCATCCAGGCCAATTTCATCCCGAGAGGCGAATTCCTGCAGTTTCTGCGCAAACACGGCGAGGCGGCCCTGAAAGTCGCGGAGATGCTCAGCCATATCTACCACGAGATGACCCAGGAAGTGCGTTACCTGGGGCTGGCGCACACTGCGGCTGAGAAATTCGCGCGATTTCTGCTGGATTTGCCCAGCGTCGCCGGGCACGACGCCGCGGGCCCCGTCCGCGCGACGCTGACGCTGACCCACGAGGAGATCGCCGGCATGATCGGCACTTCACGCGAGACCGTCACGCGCCTCTTCGCCAGCTTCAAGAAGAATCAGCTCGTCGAGGTGCACGGCTCGAGCCTCATCATCCGGAACAAGGCCGACCTCGAAGAACTGGTCGAGCGCTAGCCCCTGGTTCCGCCGCCTTCCCCTGGCAATAGTTACAGGTGTTTTCGCCTGCCACGGCTGGTGTTCCGCAAGCGCCTTTGCAGTTGCGACGGGCAAGCCCGCCCTGATAAGCTGCCCTTGCTCTTGGGCCTTTCAGCAAAATCCTTGTGAACGGGGGATTCAACATGACCGGTAAACTGATCCTGGGCACGGCGTTCAGCGCCGCCCTGGTGTTGGCGATGGGCGTCACTACTCAGGGCGCTGAAGACGGAGCCAAGCTCTACAAGACGAAGTGCGCCGGCTGCCACGGCCCGGCTGGCGAAGGAAAGCCTGCCATGAAGGCCCCGGCTCTCAAGGCCACCGCATGGGACGCCGACAAGATCGTCGCCCACATAATGAAGGGAGAATCCACCTCGAAGCCGCCCCACAACAAGGGTGTTTCCGGCGTGAACGAAGCGCAGGCCCAGGCTATTGCCGCGTTCGTGAAAACGCTCAAGTAACGGAAGCTCGGTTCATCTGCTCGTGAAGCAGGCCCTGACGGTCCGCTCCGTCGCCGCGACGAGCGGCTCGGATTCACGCCCCGCTGCGCTGCCGCAGCGGGGTTTGTTTTTGTGGAAGTGATTCTCAGTTCGCCAGCGCAAGAATCCGCGCGACTTTCCACGACCCGTCCGCCTGCTGCGCCAGCGCGATCAGCAGCCGGATCTTCGACCGAATCGGCGCTCCCCCGTGCATGCCCGTGGCGGTTCGTTCCACCACGCTCGTTTCGATCGCCCATTTGTCCCGCACCAGAATGTCCGCGGGCGAGAACTTCAGTTCGCTGTCGAACAGGTTCCACCTCTTCATGAAGTCCGCTTTCACTTCATCCTTGCCTCGCAGGCACCGCCCGTCCATGTGCACGGCGACTACGTCGTCCGCCAGAATGGCCGACAATTGCTCGGAATCACTGGCCGTTACCGCCGCTTCCCACACCTTTTTTAGCGCGGAGATTTTTGCTGCCTCGGCATTCATGTCGGCACTCGGAGGGTTGCCCACCATCGTCTCCTTCTCGATTGAGAATCGCTCGTTTTGCAGGACAGCAGCCTAGTGACCTTCCGGCGATTCTGCAACAGGCAAACTGCTCTCAGCTCTGGCCCGTCAGGGGAACGTCCGCCACGATTCGTGTGCCCTTCGCCGGCGCCGACTCGATCCTCAGGTGCCCGCCCACCAGCCGCAACCGCTCCCGCATGCTGATCAGCCCCATGCCCGCCTTGCTTTTTTCCGCTTTCATATCGAAACCTGCCCCGGAGTCCGAAACGGACAACTCCACGTGGCCGTTCCTCCGGACCATTTGCACCTCGACTTCTGCGCTGCCGCTGTGCTTCACCGCGTTTCGCACCGCTTCCTGCACCACGCGATAGAGGCAGAGCGTCACGTCCTTCGGGTACTTTCCCTGCGCCTCGTGATGCAGGAAGCGCACCGACAGGCCGTATTGCCTTGAGAAATCCCGGCAAAAGCCGTCCACAGCCGCCACCAGCCCCAGCGAATCCAGCTTTGGCGGGTGAAGCTCGTGGGACATGTTGTGTATGTCAGTTGAGACGTCGGCGGCGATCTCCGCGACCTCATGCAGCTTCTCTTTCGAAGCCCCGGGCAACGCCGGAGTCTGCTCCTCGAGCTGGTCCAGCCCGATTTGCAGCAGGGCCATGCGCTGGCTCAGGTCGTCGTGCAGCTCTCGGGCGATCCGTGTTCGCTCCTCCTCATGGGCGACAATTAGGCACCCGCCTAGGTCCCGCAACATTTCTTCGGAACGGCTGAGTTTGCCTCGCTGCCACACAAGCGCCACGATCAGCGCGGTCTGCGCGAAAAACACAACCAGGCCGCCCACGGCGTACCATTTGTAGGTTTCCCACGCGCCGGCCTGCCGGTAGAGAATCACGCTGCCCGCGGGAAGATTGCTTTCGCTGAACCCCCAGCGTTTCATCGCCCGTGCGTCGAATTGATAGGCGTTGGTTCCTTCTACGATCGGGATATCCTGCGGCTTCTCTCCTGCCAGGATTCGCAGCGCCATCTTTCCCACGACCTGGCCTTGCAGGGCAAAGCTGCTCAGGTAACCCCCCACCTCGCCGTGGCCGAGGTCCACATCGGAAGGCCCGAATACCGGGGCATTTGCGGCGCCCGCAATCATGGGATCCGCCTGTGCGGCGCCCACGTACCGGTCTCCCGCCGAATCGCGGCCCACGTGCGTAATCAGCACAATCGAACCTTGCGGGAGATGACGCAGCCGCTCCAGAAGCTCCGCCATCGTGAATTCCGTCAGATACGAAACGCTGAGTCGCGACTCGTAGCCGCGCAACCGCTCCCGAAAAAGGGCTTCGAGTGCCCGGTCGAATGCCGAAGTTCCTCCCACCACAAACACTTGCTTCGTGCTCGGTTGGAGCCGCAGCGCCGCCTCCAGCGTTTTCTCCGGCTCGAAGATCTCCCAGACCCCGGTAAAGTGTGAATCCATCTTCGGGTTGCCCGCACGTTCCCTGGAGGTCGCGCAGAAGACCACGGGAATGCCCTCGAACGCCGCCTCGTGCAGCTCTCCCATGAACCGCAGCGGCGACGGCCCGACCGCAATGATCAGTTCTGGCGGACGGCTCCGGTACCGATCCACAATCCATTCGCGGAAACTCTGCTCCGAGGCGGGGTCGGGAAACAGCGTTGTTTCCATGAACTCCCGGTACAGTTCCACCTGGAATGGCGCAGCTTCGAGAAGGGCCAGGATCTCCCGATCGACCGTTTGTCCAGCCGGCGACGTGAACCCCAGCTCGTAAAGAATCAGCACCCGCCGCACCGGCTTGACTTGCGCGGAGGCCTCGATCGCAAGCAGGCACGCTGCCAGTGCCGCCGCAACTACGAACATGCGGCGCAAGCTCGGCCAGGCCAGGGGACAGCGCCGTCCAGGAACAGGGAATTCACGCATAGTGGACAGGGCAGGGGCCGGCAGCCAGCCAGAAATCGGGGCCGGCCGGGACCACAGCGCGCGATTATGACACAGCGTCTGGCGCGAGCGCTTTTCCCGCTTGCCGCCCCGGCGAGGGGTTCTCTTGAATGTGCGTCCTATTGCTCGCGGGAGGTCCGGTGCGAAACGTAGATGTGCCCCGCCAGGGCGTCTTGGATGGCGGGCACAAGTTCTGATGTCATATGCGACTTGACGACGTATCCCATCGCCCCGATGCCGAGGCACGCCCGCACGAAGTCGGCGTCGGCGTGGATTGTCAGGAAAACCACCTTCGAAAGTGATCCAAGCTTGCTGAGTTGCTCGGCGGCTTCTATCCCGTTCAGCCCCGGCATGGATATGTCGGTGACGACCACGTCGGGCTTCAATTCCAGGCAGGCTTTCACCAGGGCTCGTCCGTCCGACACATTTCCCACCACTTCAAAGTCCCGGCCCAGCAGCCCCGCCACCGTCTCGGCAAAGTCGCGATGGTCGTCCGCCAGCAGGATCGTTGTCTTGCTCGGTTTGGCCGTTTGCGGCAAGTAGTTTGTGACTTCCGGCTCGATTGCGCCTTTCCTCTGACCCTCTTACCCGACCGCAAGGGAAGCAATCAATACCCGAAACTGCGGATGTTTGCGCCGCGCTGCGTCGCATCATGCGCCGATGCGCCTCTGAACACCTCTCTGTGCTCTCTCAAGGCAGCCCTTCATGCCCGCGGCGGTCACCTTTGCTTTGGCGGAAAGTTCTTCAGCAGCTTCGTCACCGCCTTGTTGATGTTTTTCTCTTTCTTCTCGGGCTTGGCCTTCGGATCCAGCGTCTTCGACGCCGCCCCGCGCCACACAAGCTGTTTGGTCCCCGGGTCGTACATGCTCAGGTCCAGTTGGCCGATATACACCGTCGAACTCGACCCGTACGTCGTGGACGACGACATACCCCCGTATCCGTACCAGCCGCCGCCCCACCCGGGGCCGTAATCCCACCCGGTGTTGTACATGGTGTACTGCTTTTCGGTGGCGATGGCCGTCTGGTAGCCGACGTACAGGTCGGCGTTGTCTCCTTCCACCTTAGTCAGGCCCTTCTTGGCCAGTTCCGCGTCTATCGCCCCCACGATTTTCTTCGCCGTCAAGTCGTCCGGCTTGTCGGCTCCCTTGATCTCGACCCATCGGTAGGTCTTGTATTTTGAAAAGTCCTTGTCCTTGTCAAAGTCGTACCGCACGTCCTGGCCGCGGGCCGGAACGGCGCACACCACAAGCAGGGCAACTACCAACAGGCTCAGCCTTTTCATCTCCACTCTCTCCGTTCAGGCTTCAGTGACGACTGACCCGGGCCCGCTTTAGTTGTCCGAGTCGTCGTCGTCGTCCGTTTCCGTCCAGCTCTTGTCCGGGTCGTACCGCTCCATCAGCGGAGCGATCTTCGATGTGGTCGGTCCCAGGTCTTTCTGGTAAACCACTCCGTCCCAGCTCACGATGAAGGTCTGCACACCGGTGACGCCGTAATCGGCCGGCCAGGCGAGCAGCGCGAAGCCGCCGATCATGGCGCCGTCCACCACGTAGTCCAGCTTGCCCAACTTGGCCGAGGGACCCTGGCCCTTCAGCACCTTGAAGTAGTAGCCGTGGAACGGCTCGCCTTGCGCGAAACCTTCCGCGATGGCTCGCGCCGCCCCTTCGCCAACCGGGCCTCCCCAGCTCCCGTCGGGGTTTTGCCAGGCCAGCCCATCGTGCTTGCCGGGAGTGCTCACAATACGCTGGGCATATTGATTCACTCCGGAGTCGTCGTGAACCTGACGCGCATACTCCTGTTGGGCGTCATCGAAGCCGCGACAGATGGCGATGACGTCCAGTTCATTGGCCCCGACGCGGCGCCGCAGAATCTCGTCGTGGCCCGCCTTGGTGTCGAAGTACCACTTTCCATTTCTTTGGACGATGGGAATCGGAAATGGCCAGTTGTCGTTACCGACGTTCAGATCGGCCGTCGCCTTGTTCTTGGGATCGACAACCACCTCTTCCTTTTCCTTGGCTTTGGCCGCGAACGCGAGCGCGCGGTTCTTGTCCTGGGTCGTGTCTTTCGAGGCCACGATGTCTTCACTGCCTTTTCCCAGGATCTTCAGCAGGGCGGGTACGTCGAAGTTGGATGCCGCCTGGATCAGCGCATCGGCGGCTTCCTTCGCCGTTGCGAAGGCCTGTCCAGATGGCACCGCTGCCTGCGCCGCCTTGGGAGCTGCCGCATCGGTTGAGGGCTTTGCAGCCTGGGTCTGCGCGGCGGAGAGCCTGGCCGCGGCGCTGCAGGTAACGATGACTGCCGCGACGAGGAGCGCGCTGAGAGCCGCATTCGTTTTTCCGCTTTTCATCTGATTCTCCTTGGCCATGGCTCGCTTACCTCCGGCGCCCGCCGCCACCACCACTGCGCCCGCCGCCGCCACGTGAACCTCCGCCCATGCTGGACGAGCCGCGTGAGCTGCTGGCTCTGGCCCCGCTGCCGCTGGAGTTGCGGCCGCTGCCGCCGAATGCGCTGCTGCTGCCTCTGGAGCCGGAACCACTGCCCACGCTTCGGTTGCCCACGCGGTCGCTTCCTCCACCCGCGCCTGCCCGCCCGCCGCCCGCACCTCCGCGGCCGCCTGCTCCCCGATCCATCGTGCCGGCTGAGGCGCCCCCACGGTTACCTGCGCCTCCGCCACGGCCGGTCTGTCCGCCAAAGTTCCCGCTTTGCTGTCCGCGACCTACCTGCTGCCGCGCGCTGGCTTGCCGCGCCGCCTGTGACGACCCGCGCGTCGTTCCGCCGAACCGGTCCGCCGTGCCCTTGTTCGAATACGGCGTGCCGCCGCGATGCGACGGATTGTGATTCCACTTGCCGCCCCCCGCGCCGCCCACTCCGCCAACTCCTCCAGGACCTCCCACTCCTCCTGCGCCCCCCACTCCCCCGGCGCCTCCCACTCCCCCACGGTTGCCCGCACCGCCTCGGCCGGGCTGTTGCGACGGCCGGTTACCGCTCCCGATGTTGTTCCGGTTGCCGCCGTTCACGTTCGAGTTGCGGTTGAAATTGTTGTGGTTGTTGATCGTTACGTCGTTGTTGCCGCCCCACCCGCAGCCATATCCCCAGCCGCCGGACCACATCGCGCCCATCGCCACACCCACGCCGAACGAAATCGCCATTCCCGCCGCGTAGTAGCCCGGCGGCGGGTAGTAGATCGGCGGGTATGGATACACCGGCGCGCCGTACACCACCGTCGGGTTGTAGCTCGGCACGTACACCACCTCGGGATTCGACTGCTCCACCACGATCACCTGCTTGCTCTCCACCACCTTCGTTTCGACCTTGATCTGCTCGTTCGACTTCAGATTTCCCTTGTCCTTCGCCTTCGCCCGCATCCGCTGCACGGCATCCATCACGTCGCTTTGCTGCGACAGGAACGCGTTGCCCAGGTCCGTCGCCCACTTGATGTCGTCGGAAAGGCGTTTCACCACGTCCGGCAGCCCCGCCAGGCCCTGCACGCTGGGGTCCCAGTCCTGCTTCGCCACCGCATCCGCCAGCGCCTTGTCTTTCAGGTCCTTGTGTGTCGCCAGCCACTGCTGCAACTGGATGATTTCCAGCGGATACGTGCACGCCGCCAGCACCTGCGCCAGCAGCGGATCGGGATACAGCGCGATCGGTGCCACCAGCGAGTCCAGTTGATCGGGGGGAACCTTGGCGTCCGTCTGGTCTTCGGCCACAGGTCGCGCCTCGGGACTTCTCGCCCACAAGGCTGGCTCTCCCGGCAGCAGGACCGCCGCGCACAGAAGCGCTAAACCCGCGCGCATGACCGGTTTTCTGATTCCAACGTGTATTCGCTTCACCATGGTTCGCCTGCCTTGCCTCGTTGTGGGAGGGTGGATTTCGTCCAGACTACACCGCCAGGACTGAAGACTCGCGCCAGATGAGTGCGATGCTAGGGAATCAGCTTTCCCTTGAACACTGGCAAAACTGACAGTTCTTCCACAGTGCGCGCGCGGGCTTTTCTACGCACGCCCTCGATTCAGCCGGAACCGTTCCGTTGTTCGGCCATCGTCGAAAATCTGTGCCTGAACTCGCGTTAGAATGCCCGGCACCATGCCCCGCCGCCTCGACCGTTGGCTTGACCATCTGCCGCTCAAGGGCCGGCGATCCGCCGGTGGCAGGCAGAGGCTTGCCAATTGGCAGATCCCCACGCTGTATGCCCTTGCCGCCGTTCTGGCCGGGCTGATCCTTCCCAGGCTGGAGAGCGAGTGGGTGTTCGGCTTTCATTCCACCATGAGCCCGGCGGCGGCGCTCGTGCTTTACAGCACGGTGGGATCCGGCATGATTGCTCTCACCGGAGTGGTTTTTGCGCTCGCCTTCGTCATGGTGCAGTTTAGCGCCGCGACGTATTCCCCTCGCCTTTCCCTGTGGATCTCGCGCGACCGCGTGTTGTGGCACGCATTGGGTGTTTTCACGGCCACCTTTCTCTATTGCATCGCCGCCATCGCCTGGGTCGACCGCTACCAGTTGCGTGGTGTGCCGCAGCTCAGTTGCTGGCTGGTGCTCGCTCTCCTGCTCGCCAGCGTGGCCATGTTCATTGCGCTCGTCGAGAGGATTTCGGTCCTGCAGATCAACCGCATGCTGGCGTTCGCGGGTTCGCAAGGCAGGGACGTGGTCGAGGAAATGTATCCCCCGCTCGACGCGCCGCCCACGCTCGCTGCGCCGGAAGAGTACGGCGATCTTCCCGTCAAGCAGACGCTGTGTCATGCGGGCCGGCCGCTCGCGATACAGGCACTCGACGAAGCCGGCCTCGAGGGCCTCGCCGAGGCTGCGGGCGGGTTGATCGAAGTTGTTTCCGCGGTCGGCGACACCGTCGTTGAAGGAACGGTGCTTCTTCACGTGCGGGCCGCAAAACAACCCATTGACGAGCGCCCGCTGCGCGCCGCCTTTCGCATGGGCGAGCAGCGCACCTTCGATCAGGACCCGAAATACGCGATTCGCCTCCTGGCGGACGTCGCCATCAGGGCGCTCTCGCCTGCTGTCAACGACCCCACTACCGCTGTCGAGGCCCTCGACCAGATCGAAGACCTGTTGCGGCGACTGGGCCGCCGCCGCCTCGAAATTGGCGCCATCTGTGACCGTACCGGAACCCTCCGCCTCGTGACGCCGTACCCTTCCTGGGAGGACTTTCTGACTCTCGCCTTTGACGAAATCCGCCTCTACGGCTCCGGCAGCATTCAGGTGATGCGCCGCATGAAAGCTCTGGCCAGCGACTTGATCGACTTCCTGCCCCCGGAGCGCCACAAGCCGCTCGTGCGCCAGCAGAAGCGGCTGGACGCAACCATCGCCCGGTCATTTGAAACCGCCGAGGAAAAGCGCGAGGCCTCCGTGGAAGACCGCCAGGGACTGGGTGTGCCCCGCAAGGATTAGGCTCCCTTTTGGCTTCTAACACCCTTTTCAGGCTCACCAGAGCTGAGGTAAGGTAACTGCGTCGGGCCCGGAGGCGCTGGAGTCGGGCTCCGAACTGACTATGATCATGTGTCATGCGCGGTCAGACGAGTCGCTGATGAGCACTGCTCGGACCGCGCGCCGCCTGGGGGCCCAGTGAGACTTCCGCGTGTGATGCTCGCTGACGATCATTCCTTGCTCTTGGAAGCGTTCCGCAAGCTGCTTGAAGGCAAGTGCCATGTCGTCGGCGCCGTGTCCGACGGTCGTGCCCTCCTGCGCGAGGCGCCGGCACTTGGCCCTGATGTGATTGTCATTGATATCGGGATGCCCATGCTGAACGGTCTGGAGGCCGCCCGGCAGCTCAGAGAGAAGCTCCCCAACACCAGGCTCATCTTCCTGACCATGAACGAGGACCCCGACGTCGCCGTCGAGGCCATGCGCTGTGGCGCCTCCGCGTATCTCCTCAAGAGCTCCGCCGCCTCCGAGTTGTTCCGGGCAATTCAGGACGTGCTCAAGGGTGGCTCTTACATCACTCCCCGGATCGCCAGGCAAATGGATGACGCGCTCGCCCGGCAGCAGCAGCACCGCAAAGCAGGCGCCGAAGCGCTCACCACCCGCCAGCGCGAGGTGCTGCAGCTCCTGGCCGAGGGAAAGTCCATGAAGGAAGCCGCCGATTGCCTGGCTGTAACGCCGCGCACCATCGCTTTTCACAAGTATCGCGCGATGGAGGAGCTCGGCGTCAGGTCCAGCGCCGAGTTGATCCGCTTTGCGGTCAAGAACCGCATCATTGTCCAGTAGGTCGGCCGGTAATCCACACCAGCCCCCGCGGCCCTGGCCCTGTCACAAATGACAGTTTCCCTGTATTGCGGTCTCCGGTATTTTCACGCATGGGGTGAAAAGGATGCGGGGCGAGGTCTGGTCCAACAGCGCGCTGTGCGGCATACCGGTTGCGCGATCTGGCGGTTG
>Ga0335080_10002434_pt1 | contig 18525 bp, 13 predicted proteins | sample Lox_Sample_34_FD_206720 | JGI IMG/M metagenome (GOLD analysis project Ga0335080, IMG submission 206720) | Soil microbial communities from Loxahatchee National Wildlife Refuge, Florida, United States - Lox_Sample_3.4 | ecosystem: Environmental > Terrestrial > Soil > Wetlands | place: USA...
TTCCAGGGCGTCCGGCCGGGCCCGGTGAAGCTCGCGTCGGGGTTGTTGTAGCCGAGGCCACCCGCGAGCTCGACCATGGCGAGCTTCCCGACGAGCACTGCCCCCGCCTCCTCCAGCCGCCTCACGACCGTCGCGTCGAGATCGAAGACCTGCTGACGGAGAGGCTCCGCTCCCCAGGTCGTCGGGATCCCCTTCGTGGCCAGGAGGTCCTTCGCGCCGTAGGGAATCCCGTGGAGGGCTCCGCGGTCCTTCCCGGCCAGGAGCTCCTGGTTCGCGCGGTGGGCCTGGGCCAGGGCGCGCTCGCGGGTCACCGTCACCACCGCGCCGAGCCTCGGCCCGATCGTCTCCAGCCGGCGTAGCGACATCTCCGCGAGGTCCACGGCCGAGATCCGCCTCGCCCGCAGGTGAGCGCCGATCTCGCGGATGCCGGTGAAGAGGACTTCCTCGCCGATCATCGCCTTTCTCCCCTGGAGACGGGCGGGACCGGCTCGAACCGGGCCACCGGCTCGTCCGCGTTCTGCAGCCGGACGGCCTTCCGAAGCCGCTCCGCACGCTCGAGGTTGCGCAGCAGCTGCCTCTTCACCGCCTCGATCTCGCTCTCGTCGAGATGGGCGCCGAACTGCCGCCTCACCGCCTCGGCGAGCGCGTTCGCCACCGCCTCCTGGCCGGCCGATGTCGCGTCGGGCGCCGGCGCGGGAGCGGCCTGGGGACCGAGCGCTCCCGGCACGAGAGGCACGACGGCCAGGCTCTCGAGGAAGGCACGCCGGTCTCTGTTCATTGCTCCTCCGGATCCGCGGGAAGGGTAGCACCGCCGGACGCTGACCAGACGGGCGCGCGCTCGCGACACGGGGGTTGGTCGGCGGCCGCACTCCCGCGCCGGGGCCGGTTGACCCGCCGCCGTCCTCGGGTTAGCTTGCCACGCCTCTCTCGAAAGCGAGGATTCCATGTCCAGCGCGGCGCCCCCGGTCCAGGGATCGGTCGACTTCGGCCGCTCGTTCACGTTCGTCACCGAGGACCCGGAGTGGGTCAAGAAGATCCTGATCGGAGGGGCGTTCGCCCTCGCCTGCAGCCTGCTCATCGGGGTGCCGTTCGTGCTGGGCTACGTCGCGCGCACGCTGCGGAACGTGGTCGCCGGGGAACCGCAGCCGATGCCGCAGTGGGACGACCTCGGGGGGATCTTCAGCGACGGGCTGCGCCTCACCGTGGTGTACCTCCTCTACGTGCTCGGCTTCGTCGCGGTGCTCTCGGGCCTCGGCTGCATCGTTGTACTGCCCATGATGGCGCTCTCGGGGAGCGGCAGCCGCGCCTCCGAGGCGCTCGGGCTCCTGGGAGGCCTCGGCATCGTGGCCCTCTACGGAGTCGTCATGGTCCTGTCGCTGGTCCTCTTCGTCTACCTGCCGGCCGTGCTCGCCCGCGTGGCCATGCGGGGGACGGTGGCCGACGGCTTCGCGTGGCGGGAGGCCCTCGCCTTCATCCAGGCGAACCTCGGCAACTACCTCCTCTCGCTCGTCATCTACCTCCTCGCCTCCTTCCTGGCCCAGTTCGGGATCCTCCTCTGCTGCGTCGGCGTCTTCCCCGCCATCTTCTGGGCCTACCTGGTGATGGCGGTGGCCCTGGGCCAGACGGTCCGTCTGAGCCGCGTGCCGATCTAGACGAGGTCGGCGAGAGTCCTCTCGCCGGCGGCCGCCCGGGCGCTCGCGTGGATCGCGGCGAGCGCGTCCCACCCCGGGCCCGCGCGCGGCCTCGTGCCGAGCGTGGAGCACGACGCCAGATCCGCGAGGCGGGCGAGAGGGATCCGGTCGGGCGGCAGGGCGAGGACGAGGCCGACGTCCTCCGAGGCGCGCCGCGCCACCTGGTGGACGAGGCCCTCCGCCTCGAGGCGGTCCACGAGCTCGGCCACCGACTCGAGCCGCAGGTCGAGCTCCTCGGCGAGCGCCTGCCGGCCCACCGGCTGGCCGCCCGCGAAGCCGCGCGCGATCGCGGCCGCCACGGGAATGAGCCACTGGGGATCGGCGGCGAGCAGCGCGCCCCGCCTCTCCCCGCCCTCGAAGACGCGCCCCCTCATCGCCTGCAGGGTGAAGGCGATCTCGAGGCCGAAGAGCACGATCAGCCAGTTGAGGTAGAGCCAGAAGAGGAAGAGGGGGATGAGGCCGATCGCGCCGTAGAGCTTCAGGTAGGGCAGGGCCCGGCTCACGTAGAGCCCGAAGCCCCACTTCGAGGCGTCCCAAAGCCCGGCCGCCACGAGGGCGCCCGCGAGCGCGGGACGCCAGCGCACGAGCGTGTTGGGCAGGAGCTTGTAGAGGAGGGTCAGGGCGAGGAAGCTGCCCCCGAGCGAGCCGAAGGCGCCGAGCACGGCGAAGAAGGGCCCCACGACGGGAAGGCTCTCCGCCCGGACGAGCCAGTACTTCGCGGCGTAGAGGACGACGAGGAGGAGGATCGGCCCGAGGGTGAGGACCGTCCAGTAGACGCCGATGCGGGTGAGCCAGCCCCGGCCCCGCGGCGCGCGGTAGATCCGGTTCGCCGCGTCCTCGAACGAGATGAGGAGCCCGAGGGCGGCCCAGATGAGGAGGAGCGCGCCCACGGCACCGATCGCCTCGAAGCTCAGCCCGCCGACCGCTCTCATCACGTCGAAGAGACGCTCGTCGAGCGCGGTCTTGAAGGCCATCGCCTCGGGCCGGGCCGGGTCGACCTCGTAGTTGAAGAAGGCGTAGGCGGCCGACTGCAGCTCCCGGGCGGCCTTCTCCATGTCGCCGAAGAGGCGGAAGGCCAGCATGCTCACCATCAATAGCGGCACGAGGCCGAAGATCGTCCGGTAGGTGAGGGCGGCCGCCATCTCGCCGGCGTCGTTCGCCCGCAGCTCGCGGCTGCAGTGGCGGACGAGGTTCACGGCGAAGCGCAGGAAGCGCTGGGCCCGGCTGAGCTCGGCCACGGGGTGAGTGACCAGCCACTCGAGGTACCTCTGCAGCCGGACGAGCGGGTCCACGGTGCGGATTATCCTCCACCGGCCTTCGTGGCCGTCCTTCTGCGTCGAGGTCTCGTTCGAGCCCGCCGTCGCGCGACCGCTCGCGATCGCCGCGAGGGCGGATGCTAGAATCGCCTGGGCCCCCTTGAGCCTGCGCCCCCTCGTCCTCCTCACGCCGTCCAGCGCCGCCGCCGTCGAGCTGCCGCGTCGCCTCGCCTCGACCGGCCGCGCGCTCGCCGGCGTCTACCCGATGAAGCCGCTCGACCTCGCGCTCGCACTCGCCGAGCCGGTGCTCCTCGGGAGGGGCCTCGCCCCGTGGACGAGCGGGCACGACGCGCTCGTCGCCGCGCGGCTCCTCGCCGAGAGCGGCGACGCCGGGCTGCGCTTCCCCGAGGGGACGCCGCGCGCGCCCGTGGCGGCCGCCCTCGCCCGAACCCTCGGCGCCCTGCGGCGGGCCGGGATCCCGCCCGCCCGACTGGCCGACCTCGCCGACGCGGCCCCCCCTGGCTCGGACGACGCGCGGCGGCTGGCCGCGCTCGCCCGCCTCTACCGTGCCTTCGAGGCCGCGGTCGAGGGACGCCTCGCCGACCCGGTGACCCTCCTGGCCGCGGCGCGAGGCGCGCTCCCCGCGGCGCGATGGCTCGACGGGGCCGAGATCGTCGTCGCCGACGACCTCGAGCTCGATCGTGCGGAGGCCGAGTTCGTGGCCGCGCTCGCCGCGGCCTTCCCCGTACGCGTCCTCCGGCGCCCCCTTCCTCCGTCGCTGCGGCCCGATTCCTTTCGCAGCCGGCTCGCCTCCCGCGGCGTCGCCGAGGCCGAGTGGAGCGAGACGCCGCTCGCGGCTCTCGGCCCTCCCGATCCGCCACCGTCCCTGCGCCGGCTGCGCGAGAGCCTCTTCGAGCCTCCTGCGGGCTTCCCGGTCGAGGACGGCGCGGTCGAGCTGGTGACCGCACCCGGCGAGGCCGCCGAGGTCCGTTCCCTCGCCCGGCGGCTCCTCCGCGAAGCGGCCCGGGGCGTGCCGTTCGAGGAGATGGGCGTCGTGCTGCCGAGGCCCGAGACGTACGCCCCGCTCTTCACCGACCTCCTCGCGCGGCTGGGCGTCCCGCACCGACTGCACCCGTCGCTGCCCCTCCGCTTCGGCCGCGCCGCGCGCGCGTTGCTCCTCCTCTTCCGCTGCCGTGGGCTCGAGCGAAGGGCGGTGATGGAGCTCCTGACCTTCGCCCCGGTGCCGTTCGCCGACCTCCTCGGCCCCGGCGCCCCGGCGCAGCCCGCGCGATGGGATCAGCTGAGCCGGGAGGCGGGGATCGTGTCCGGCCTCAGCCGGTGGATCGTCGGCCTGCGCGCGTGGGGGGAGGCGGAGCGCGAGGCCGCGGAGGTGGAGCGGGACGAGGACCGGCGGGCGCGGCGGCTCCGCCACGTGGCCGACGCGGAGGCGCTGCTCCGCGTCGTCGAGCTCCTCGGGGCGACGCTCGACGGCCTCGCCGGCGAGGCTCGGTGGCCGGAGTGGGTCGAGAGGCTGCGCACCGTCGTCGAGCAGTGGATCGGCCCCGAGCGGGATCGCGACGCGGTGCTCGAGGTCATCGCCGACCTCGGCGGCCTCGGATCCGTCGCCGAGCGGGCGCGGTGGGAGGAGGTGGAGCAGGTCGTCGAGGCCCGGTTCGAGTGGGAGCGGCTGCCCCTCGAGCCTCTCGAGAGCGGAGCGGTTCACGTGGGAGCCCTCGACGCGATGGCGGGGCTTCCCTTCCGGGTGGTCGCCGTCCCCGGCCTCGTGGAGGGCGGCTACCCCGGGGTGTTCCGGCCCGATCCCTTCCTCCTGGACTCCGAGCGGCTGGCGCTCGGAGTCCAGGAACCTGACCTTGAAGAGAGCGGTTCCTCACCGGCGCTCTCGGCATCCCCCAATCCTCCCCGCTCCACCTCACGACTTCCTCATTCCCGCAAGCCCTCTCCGTCCCAGCTCTCGCTGCTGTGGGAGGAGCCTGTCGAAGTCGTCCCCGGGGCCACGGGTTCCGCGCCGACTTCGACAGGTGCATTGCCCACCACCCAGGACCGCCTCCTCGAGGCGCGCCGGCTCTTTCACCGCGCGGTCTCGCAGGCCACGGAGCGCCTCTTCCTCTCCTACCCGCGAGCCGACGGGCGCACCGGCCGCGAGCGTCTGCCCTCGCTCTTCTTCGCCGCCGCGGCGTCTACGCTCGCCGGGCGGCCGCTCGCCGGGGCCGAGCTGGAGGGGCTCGTCGCCGAGGACGACCCGGGGCGGCTCCCGCTCGAGGACGCGGTGGACGAGGGCGAGCGCGACCGCCTGCGGGTGCGGCGCGACGAAACGGCGGCGACGGCGATCGCCGCGGGCTCGGCCTTCTTCCGCCAGTCGCGCCTCGCGAGCCAGGCGCGCTGGTCGGGGCGCCTGACCCGCTACGACGGGCTCGTCGTGGGCGAAGGGGACGAGGACCTCGCGGCGCGGCTCGACCCGCTCCTCGGGCGCCATCCCGTCTCGGCGAGCCGCCTCGCCACCTACGCCCGCTGCGGATTCCTCTATCTTCTGCAGAACGTCCTCCACCTCCAGCCGGCTCCGGAGCCCGAGGAGCGGCGGCGGATCGAGCCCCTCGAGCGGGGAGACCTCTTCCACCGGGTGGCCGAGCGCTATCTCCGCGAGCGCCGGGACCGGGGCGAGCTGCCGGTGCGGGCGACGGAGCCGGCCCGCACGCGCCTCGCAGAGATGGCAGAGGAGGCCCTCGAGGGGCTCGTGGCCGGCAGCCCCCCGCGCTTCACCCTCCTCTGGCAGCGCGAGAAGCGCCGCTTCCACGACACCGTGCAGGCGTGGCTCGTCCGCGAGGCCGCGGGCGCCGACCGGTCCACGCCGGCCCACTTCGAGCTGAGCTTCGGTCTCGGCCGGGAGCGGGACGCGGAGGAGCCTCACGACCCCGAGCCGCTCGAGATCGACCTCGGCGACGGGCGGATGCTCCGGGTGTCGGGGAAGATCGACCGCATCGACCGCCGGGAGGACGGCCTCGTCCTCCGCGACTACAAGACGGGCCGCGCCCCGAAGGACGACGGCGGGATCTTCCGGGGAGGGAAGCAGCTCCAGATCCCCTTCTACGTCCTGGCCACGGCCAGGCTTCTCCCCGGCGAGCGCGTCGTGGACGCCTTCCTCGACTACGTGGACGGCGGGCGTCAGGTGGCGTTCCGGCCCGACCTGGCCGAGGGCGCGGCGTTCCGCGATCTCCTCGGCAGGCTCGTGGGCCTCGTGGCCCGCGGCGTCTTCGCGCAGGAGCCCACGGCCTGCGACTTCTGCGACTTCACGGCCGTGTGCGGGCCGAAGGCCCTCCTCGAGCGCCGCCAGTCGATCAAGGTCCGCGACCGGTCCCTCCAGGAGTACCTCCGGCTGCGGGACGTGTCGTGACCGGCTTCCGCCCCGTCGACGAAGAGGCGCGCGAGCGGGCCCGCCGCGACCACGCCACGAGCCTCGTGCTCGAGGCGGGGGCGGGCACAGGCAAGACGACGCTCCTCGTGGACCGCATCGAGGCGATCGTCCGCACGGGCGCGGCGAGCCTCCTGGAGGTCGCGGCCGTCACGTTCACCGAGAACGCGGCCACGACGATGAAGCTGCGGTTGCGGGAAAGGCTCGAGCGGGCACGGTCCGACGCGCGGCTCCCGGACGTCGAGCGCGGGCGGGTCGGCGACGCCCTCGACGTGCTCGAGCGCGCGAGCGTCTCCACCGTCCACGCGCTGTGCGCCCAGGTCCTCCAGGAGCGGCCGCTCGAGTGCGGCGTCCTTCCCGCCTTCCGCACCGCCGACGAGGCGGAGGCGGACGGAATCTTCGCCGAGGCCTGGGAGGAGTGGCTGGGCGAGCGGCTCGGCGGCGGCGACGACGTGCTGCTCGACGCCCTCGACCGCGGCATCCCGCTCGAGGGCGACGGCTGGGGCGAGCGCACCTCGCTGCGAGGCCTCGCCCGCGCCCTCCTCGACCAGCGGGACCTGGAGCCGGTCGCGGGCGGGTCGTTCGACGCCGGCGCCGCCCAGCGGGAGCTCCTGGCGAAGGGGGCCCGGGCACGGGAGCTCGCCGCGTCGGTCAGGGAGGGCGACAGCCTGGGCGCCCGGCTCGACCGCCTCGCGGGGTTCGCCGAGACCTCGCGCTTTCTCGAGGGCGAAGCGCTCGGCCGCCACCTGCTCGCTCTCGACACGATCCCGTCGACCTTCGGCTTCAAGCCCCACTGGCCCTCCGCGGAGGCCCTGGCCGAGGGCCGGGCGATCGCGTCCTGGACGAAGGAGGCGCGCGCGATCTGGACCGCGGAGCAGGGGGCCGACCTCCACGGGCGCCTCGTCCGGGCCCTCGCCGGCGTGGGCGTCCTCTACGCGCGGAAGAAGGCCGAGCGCGGTGTCCTCGACTTCCTCGACCTGCTCACGAAGGCCCGCGACGCCCTGCGCGACCACGCGTTCGTGCGGGAGTGGTTCCGCGGCCGGTTCCGCTACGTCGTCATCGACGAGTTCCAGGACACCGACCCGCTGCAGGTCGAGATCGCCCGTCTCCTGGCCGGCGACCGTCCGGGGGCCCTCGTCGTGGTGGGCGACGCGAAGCAGTCCATCTACCGCTTCCGCCGGGCCGAGGTCCGCCTCTTCCGCGATCTCGTCCGCAAGGCGCCGGAGGGGGCGGTCGTGCACCTCGTGCAGAACTTCCGCTCCCGGCCCGCCATCCTGCGGTTCGTGAACCGTGTGTTCGCCGAGCTCATCCAGGCCTCGGACGAGGCGGACCAGCCGGCCTACGAGGCGATCGCGCCTCCGCCCGGCCTCGGCGACGGGCCGTCGGTCGTGGCCCTGCGCTTCGCGGCCCCGACGAACGCGGGCGGGGGCGACCTCCTGAACGCCGAAGCCTCGGGCCTCGCCGCGTTTCTCGCCGGGGTCGCGCGGGGGTCCGAGGCGGTGCGCGACCCGGTCACGGGCGCGGAGCGCGGGAGCCGCGCCGGCGACGTCCTCGTCCTCGCCCGCCGCCTCACCCGTGTCTCCGCGCTCGAGGAGGCGCTCGAGGCCCTGTCGCTGCGCTTCACGGTCGAGGGCGGGAAGTCGTTCTTCGACCGCCAGGAGGTCCACGAGACGCTCGCCGTCCTCCGCGCGATCGACGACCCGACGGACCGCATCGCCCTCGTCGCCGCCCTGCGCTCGTCGTTCTTCGGAGCGAGCGACCGGGACGTCGTGGCGTACTCGCTCTCCGGAGGACCCCTCTGGGCGGGGGCGATCGACGAGACCCGGCCCGGGGCGGCGGCCCTGGCCCCGGCCGTGGCCGTGCTGGGCGAGCTCCACCGGACGCGACGGCACGCGAGCGTCCCCGCTCTCCTCGAGCGGCTCTACGACGAGACGCGCGTCCTCGCCGCCCTCACCGGCTCGCGACGGGGCGAGGCGCAGATCGCCAACCTCGAGAAGGTGGCGGCCCTCGCCCGCGAGGCGTCGGCCCTCGGCGCCCTGACCCTGCGCGGGTTCGCGAACCTCCTCGAGGACCGGATCCAGAACGCCCGCGAGGAGCCCGACCTGCCGGCGACCCGGCCGGGCGACCCCGACACGGTACGGGTGCTCTCGATCCACAAGGCGAAGGGGCTCGAGGCGCCGGTCGTCGCCCTCTACGACACCGATGACAACGGCTACTCGCCGATCACGACCGTCCCGATCTGGGAGGAGGGGCGGATCGCGATCGGCTTCCGGGGGGGGTGCCAGCCCCCGGACTGGGACGGCCTCGTCCGGCGGGAGGAGAGGAAGGGGCGGGCGGAGTCGCGCCGCCTCCTGTACGTGGCCTGCACGCGCGCGCGGGACCTCCTCGTCGTCCCCCGGCCGCCGGTCGACGCCGACGTGGGCGAGTTCTGGAAGGAGCTCATCTCCCGCCTGCCCGCGGCGAGCGACGCCGACGTGCGCGTGGTGGACGTGGAGGGCGTCGCGCGAGCCGAGGCCGCTGGACGGGGGCGGGAGCTGTGGGCGGTCGCGAACGCGGAGGGCGGGGACGGGGTGGCCGCGCGCTGGAGGGCGGAGCGAAAGGACCTGCTCGGCCGCGCGGCGGAGCGCGTGCCCGCGCCCGTCCCCGCCACCCGGCTCGCCGCGCGGACGGCGCCGCCGCCCGTCGCCGCCGCGGGAGGACCCGGGGGACGCGACTTCGGCAGCCTCGTCCATCGCCTCCTCCACTGGGCGCCGCTCGATGACGTGGACGCGGGCCGGGCGGAGCGCGTCCGCGCCGCGGCGGAGGCGATCGCGCCCTCGTTCGGCGTCGATGCCGAGGCCGCCGGGCGGGCCGCCGTGCAGGCGGAGCGGGTCCTCTCCCTTCCCGTGATGGACCGCGCCCGTCGGTCGCCGCGGGTCTGGCGCGAGCTCTCGCTGTGGTTCCCGGACGGGGCGCACCTCGTCGAGGGCTTCGTGGACCTCGTGTTCGAGGAGGACGGCCAGCTCGTCGTGGTGGACTACAAGAGCGACGCCATCGCCGACGACCAGGCGCTCGCCCAGGCCGCGCACCACGCCCCGCAGCTCCAGCTCTATGGCCGCGGCCTCGCCCAGGCCGCGTCTCTCCCGGTGCGGGAGCGGCTCGTCGTCTTCACCGCGCTCGGCCGCACGGTGCCGGTGTAGACGTGCTACTCTAGGTAGTGAGCCGCGCGGGCCATCCCCGGTCCCTCCACGCTCCGACGGAGGTTCCGGTCCATGGATCACGGCCCTCACGACACGGCTCTTCCTAAACGGCCTGCCGCCGTACGGCCGCTCGCGATCCGCTACTTGGGCTTCGAGTGCACGAGCGAGGGCCGGGCGTACCGCTTGCGGGTGGACGGCGCCGGCGACCCGCGCCTCTACACGGTGACGATACCCAACTCCGCCTTCGAGACGCGGAAGGCCCGCTTCCAGGACGCGCCCGAGCTCTGCTTTGCCCGGCTCCAGCGGGAGCTCATGTCGAACTCCGAGCTGCCGAGCGGCCTCGGCTTCGCGATCACCCCCGCCGAGCTCGACGAGTACCGCGAGGCCCAGCTGCGCCGCTCCCCGGACCGGAAGGCGCGAACCCAGCGCAACTGGCCCTGACTCAGCCCTTCTCCCCGACCGCAGGGGTGGGTGGGGGGCGTGCTAGAGTCCCGACGATGCCCGGGCCCTTCTCGTGGTCGGCGTCCCGCCACGACACCTTCGCCACCTGCCGCCGCCGCTACTACTACTCGTACTACGCGTCTCTCGACGACGACGAGGTCCGGCGGCTGAAGAAGCTCTCCGCCCTCCCGCTCTGGGCGGGCAGCGTCGTCCACGAAACGATCGAGTCCTTCCTGCGCACGAACGACGCCCTGCCCTCGCCCGATGATCGCGAGGCCCTCGTCCGTTCCGTCGTCCACTCGGGCATGGTCGGCGACTGGCGGGAGAGCGAGGCCGGCTCGCTGCGCTTCCGGCTCTTCGAGCACGAGTACGACGTCCCCGTCGAGCCGGAGGACAAGCGCCTCGCCGTGAACACCGTGATGCGCTCGCTCAAGCACTTCTTCCGCTCGGCGACGCTCAGGCGCGCCCTCGAGCTGGGCCGCGAGCGCTGGCTCGCCCTCGAAGACCTCGTCTCCTTCCACGTGGGCGAGATCGAGGTCTTCCTCCGCATGGACCTCGCCTACCGCGACCGCGACGGCCGGGTCGTGATCGTGGACTGGAAGACGGGCCGCGGCGAGGGACGCTTCAACGAGATCCAGGTGGCCGGCTACGCCCTCTACGCGACCGAGACGGGCTGGGTGGGCGGCCCCGAGGAGATCTCGACCGAGCTCAACTACCTGGCGGTCCCGAAGGCGGTCCGCCGGTCGGTGACGAAGAAGATGGTCGCTCACGCGCGGAGCTTCATCGAGCGGAGCGCGCGCGACATGAGGGCGCTCCTCCTCGACCCCGCGGCGAACGTCGCTCGGCTCGAGGACTTCCCGATGGTCGATCGGCCGCAGGTGTGCCGCCGGTGCAACTTCCGGAGGCTCTGCTTCCCCCGGGCGGGGGAGGCGAAGGGCCCGCCGCTCGCGCACGCCCCCGCCCCGAGTCGCCGGGCCGACACCGGGGCGCGGGCCGGAGCCCATCGATGAGGATTCGCGCACGTCCCGCGGCGACCTGCCCATCGGCTGGGCGGACTCGGCGGACGGGATCGGCTGGGAACGAGGCCAGGCGCTCGTCGACTGGGCGCGCATCCTCGACGAGGCGTCGAGCCGGGCGACCTGCGCCGTCGGCTTCGCGGAGCTGCGCCTCGAGCGGTAGCGGCTACTTCTTCAGGTGCTGGGCCAGGAAGGCCGTCGTCCGCGCCCACGCGTCGGCGGCGGCCTCCTTCCGGTAGCCGCCCCAGGGGTTGTTGACGTTCGCGAAGGCGTGGCCGGCCCCGTCGTAGATCTTGATGTCGACCGTCTTGCCCGCCTTCTTCAGGGCGGCCTCGAAGGCGCGCGCCTGGTCCGGCGTCGGCCCCTTGTCCTCGGCCCCGAAGTTCCCCATCACCGGCGCCTTGATCGCGGCGATGGCCGCGGGGTCGGTCGGCGGCGCGCCGTAGTAGGCGACGACGGCGGCGAGCCCGGGCTCCACGGTCGCGAGTTGCAGGCTGTAGCGGCCGCCCATGCACCAGCCGATGGAGCCGATGCGCTCCTTCTTCACCTCCGCGCGCGACCGCAGGTAGGCGAGGCCGCCCTGCAGGTCGCGCATCGCCCGGTCGGGCGGAGTGCCCATCATGAGCTGGTGCGCGTCTTCCTGGGTCGTCGCCACCTTTCCGCGGTAGAGGTCCACCGCGAGGGCGACGTAGCCCTGCTGGGCGAGGGCCCGGGCCTGGTCCTTGACCCAGTCGTTGAGGCCCCACCACTCCTGGATCACGACCGTGGCCGGGAAGGGCCCCTTGCCGTCCGGCGTCACGAGCAGGCCCGAGGCCTGCTCGTCGCCGCTCTTGAACGTGACCGTCTGCTCCGCGGCCGGCGCCCGGGCCGCGACGAGCAGGGCCAGGAGGGAAAGAGCCCACACCTTCTTCATCGGAGTCCTCCTCAGTGTGCGGGCGCCGGCGTGGGCGCCGGCGCGTGCTTGGACTGCTCGGAGCGGTGCCGCAGGAGCGCGGACACGATGACCAGGACCTCGAACGCCACGAAACCACCGACGTACCGGTAGCCGCCGGAGCCGAAGCCGTAGGAGTGCAGGCCGGTGCCGAGGACGAAGTTCACGCCGTACCACGCCATGAGCACGAGCAGGTAGCCGAGGAGCGACCCCACCGCCATCCCGAAGTCCTTGATCCAGCCCGTGAAGCGGGCGTGGAGGATCGCGAGGTACCCGAGGGTGGCGATGAGGGCCCACGTCTCCTTGGGGTCCCAGCCCCAGAAGCGGCCCCACGAGTAGGACGCCCACACCCCGCCGAGGAGCGTGCCCACCGCGAGGAAGAGGGTGCCGACCTGGAGGGCCCGGTACAGGAAGAGGGAGAGCGACTTGAAGAGGGCGACCTCGCCCGGGCGGAAGAAGTAGAGGCCGAGGTTCAGGTGGCCGATACCCATGGCGAGAGTGAAAGCGGCGTAGCCGAGGGTGATCGTCAGCACGTGGATGGTGAGCCACATGTTGTCGCGGAGGACCGGCACGAGGGGGGAGATCGAGCTGTCGAGGATGGGCACGTTGTCCGCGAGGATGAGGCAGACGACGGCGAGGGCGGAGGAGCAGGCGGCGAAGATGCGGACCCTGTAGATGCCCTCGAAGACGAGGGAGAAGAGCACCGCGCCGAAGGCCACCCAGACGACCGACTCGTACATGTTGGTGACCGGAGGCCGGCCCGAGATCACCATGCGGAGGACCATGCCGTAGGCGTGGCTGAGGAATCCCGCCCCGACGAGCGCGAGGCCGGCCCACGAGAGGTGCCGCGAGGCGAGGGGGAAGCTCGCGAGGAGGGCGAGGAAGCCGAGGAGGTAGAGCAGCCAGGCCGCGCGGTAGGGCTTGGCGTGGTTGTAGTGGACCTCGAGGGCGAGGTCCTTCTCCGCGGGGTAGACCGCGGGGGCGAGCTCGGCGAGGCGGCGGCCGAGGGCCGAGGCGGCGGTCCCGACGCCGGCCCGGTCGCCGTCGCGGTAGGCCACGACGAGGGCGGTCACGAGCGCCCGGAGGCGCTGCGCCTGGGGGATCGCCGCCGCCTGGGGACCGGCGAGGTCGGCAATCGAGGACCAGGCGGCCTTCGGGTCGTCGGGGTGGGGGACGACGTGGAGCGACTCGCCCGACATCACGCCCTGGTAGATGACGAGAGTGTCGTAGAGGTCGAGCACCTCCCTCTCCACGGGGTCGGGGTCCTCGTTGCGGCCGAGCTTCTCCCGCACCCGCGCGACCGCGTCCTGCAGGCCCTTGTGGTCGGCGAGCTCCTGGAAGCTGTAGCGGTCCTTGTCGCTCGGGAGGCCGGCGGCCTGGCGCAGGCCGGCGTGGGTGACCCTGACGACCGGCTCCTCTTTCCAGCGCTCGGGCGCGGCGAGCGTGGCGAGCAGCCACTCGGCGGGCTCGAGGCCGGCCACGCTCTCGAAGCCGAAGGCGCGGGCGCCCTGCACCCGCTTGGCGAGCTCACGCGCGAAGCTGTCGAGGGGCTTCACGCGGCCGCCGTCCTGGACGGCGATCTCGCGCAGCGGCTGGAGCTCGGGCCCCGCCGCCCAGACGGGCGCGCTAGGCGCGAGCAGAGAGAGGGTCAGCAGCGTTCGCTTCATTCCGGTTCTCCCGAGCGCGGTGCGCGGCCAGAGCCGCCGCGGCCTGGCGCCTGGCCAGCCAGGGCTTGACGTAGAACATCCACACGATCCCCACGCCGATGAGGGTCGTGCCCAGGTAGACGAGCGGCAGCCCCGGTGCCCGCGCCACCGAGAAGATCGACATCATCGGCCGGCCTTCGACGAACGACGACTGGAAGAAGATGTACCCGCGGTGGTGCAGAGGGTGGTTCATCGAGATGAGCGTCTCGAACGTGCCCTCTTCCGGGTCCTCCACCCGCACCTTGCTCTCGAACGTCGAGGCCATGCGGGAGCCCGGGTACGGCTCGTTGTTGAACTTCAGGAGCGTGACCTTGAACGGCAGCTCCGCCTCCGGCGAGCGGTAGGCGAGGCTCGCCGTCTGGTCCAGGTAGGCGACGCGGACGCTCTCGCCCCACGGCACCCACTCCGGCTCGCCTTTCCCCTTCGGCCCCTCGAGGTGGAGGCGCACGGCCGGTTGCCGGCGCTCCTCCTTGGCCGGCGGCGTCTCCGGCTTGACGGTCCGCTCGAGGCGGGCCCGCGGGAGGAAGCGGTCGACGGTCACCCCCATCGCCGGCCAGCCGGTGGGGATGGGCTTCCCTGTCTCGACCGTGCCCTCGCGGACGGCACCCGACCCGTCGGCGGCGGCGAAGAGCAAGGCGCCGTCGGACCGGATCACGAACGAGAGGTGGTTGGCGCCTGCGGAGGCTCCGAGGAGATCGGCCGCCTGCGCGTCGCTCGCCGCGGTGCTGAATTCGAACGACACCATGCCCAGGTCGAGCTGCCTCCGCTGGGGGTCGTCCGCCACGAGCCACTGCTCCTGGGTCGCCATGGGCGCCTGGAGGACGAAGTGGAGGGCGGGCGCGCCGGCGTCCGCGGGCGCGAACGACTCCACGATCGCGACGTGCGGCTGGTAATCGTCCGCGACGAGGACGAGGTCGCTACCCGGCAGGGCGTAGCGCTTCTCCCGCCCCGGGGCGGGTGGGTGCTTCTCGAACACGACCGGGAACGCGCCGCTCACTCCCAGGCCGGGCACGGAAACGTGCACTGCCTTCTCGAGGAGCTCGACTCGGCCCGAGGTCGCGCCCTCGAAGAGGGCCATGTTGGAGTCGAGACCGCGGTAGAGCGAGTAGACCGACCCCGTGAGCACGAGCAGGATGCCGACGTGGGCGACGAGGAAGCCGATGTGGTGCTTCGTCCACGGGTAGCGGCTCACCATCACCGAGAAGACATTGAGACCGAGGAGGCCGAGGATGAGGGCGAACCAGGGAGTCTGGTAGATCTCCCGCTGGACGGCCGGGGTCCCGTGCTCCATCTCGTAGAACGTGGCGAACCCGCAGACGGACCCGAGCGTCACCATCGTCACGACGGCCAGTCGGAGGGAGGACAGGAACGCCAGCAGTCGCCCGCCGAAGGCCTTGTCGTTCATGGGATTTCCGTCGAGAAGGGCCGACTCGATATTCTAGGAGGGGCCGCCTCGCGCTGTCAATAAACGGGCCAAGGCGGCCAAACGCACCGATTGCCGCCGTTGACCCCCCGCACGCGCATCTCTAGAATCGACGGCAACTTCCGTCCGAGCACGGGCGCGAAGCATCCGCGAGGGAGCGTCCCCAAATGGCCAGTCTGCGACTCATGCCCGTCTCCGGCCCCCCCATCGAGGTCGTGAAGGACCAGAGCATGGTGGGGCGGGACCCGAGCTGCGAGATCGTCGTGACCGACGGCTCCGTCTCCCGCCGCCACGCCCGGCTCGAGAAGCGCGGCGGGGCGTGGTGGGTGGTGGACCAGGGCAGCGCCAACGGCACCTACCTCAACAGCCTGCGCGTCGCCGAGCAGGCGCTCAAACACCACCAGGAGCTGCGCTTCGGCGCGCTCGCCTTCCGGGTGGACCTCGTCGAGGACCCGGAGGCCACGGTCGCGACGCCGGTCCTCGCCGACGACTCGGCCACGGTGATGGCGCCTTCGATGCCCCCGCCCGCGCCTCCGGCTGCGCCCGCGCCTCCGCCCCTGCCTCCGCCGCCGGCCCCGAAGGCCGCACCGCCACCGCTGCCCCCGCCGGCGGCGGCGCCCGCGCCGCCATCACCCCCGAGCGCGGCCGCGGCGAAGGGACGCTTCCGGCCCGGCGCGCCCTCGGCGCCCGTCCCGCAGATGCCCGCCGGCGCTCCCCCGGCGAAGAAGGGCCGGAGCCCGCTCTTCTGGATCACCGCCGGCTGCTGCGGCTGCCTGCTGCTCGGCGTCGTCCTCGCCCTCGTGATCGGGGGGGGAGTCTACATGTCGACGAAGGGCGCGGCGGACGCGACCCACGCGTGGCTCGGGGAGATCCGCCAGGGCGAGCGCCCCGACGCGGGGATGACCGAGGCCTGCCGCTCGCGGCTGAGCCCGGACGAGCTCCAGGCCATCCAGAACGCGATCGCCCGTTCGAAGGACGCGACCTTCTACCAGCGCTCGCTCGACAACGACCGCGCGACGCTCCGGGGCGTGCTGACCGGAGGGGGCTCGCCGAAGCCGATCGTGGTCAAGCTCATCAAGGAGGGCGGGACCTGGAAGGTGGACGACGTCACTCTCGGGACCGAGTGAACGAAGCCCACCCCGAGCCGGTCGAGATCCGCCACGAGCGAAAGGCCCGTCGCGTCGTCGTCCTCTGGGAGGACGGGCACGAATCGGTCTTCCCTCTCGACTACCTGCGCTCCTGGTGTCCCTGCGCCTCCTGCCAGGGCCACGCTCCCACCGCCAAGTACCTCGGCCTCGAAGGCCAAGAGCTCGTCCACGTGGACGGCGTCGGCAACTACGCGGTCTCGCTGACCTGGCAGGACGGCCACAGCACCGGCATCTACAGCTATCGGCTCCTCCGCCAGCTCTGCCCCTGCAAGGCCTGCGGAGGCGGGAAGCGCTAGGCCTCCTGCTCGCGCGGGAGGAGCCACTCGAACCTCTGGGCGAGCGACATCCCCGAGGTGTAGAGGAAGCCCCAGAGGAAGAGGGCGACGAAGGGCAGGGTGCCCACGAGGCCGAAGGCCACGGCGTAGAGCGCGACGAAGGTGAAGTAGCCGGCGAGGCAGAGCTCCGCGTACGGCACCCAGTTCGCCTTGCCCCGGTAGACCTTCTGCTTCCACGTGTCGTCCGTGCCCTCGATCCTGTACTTCGGCGTGCGGGCGAACTCGGAGGTCTTGCCGAAGAGGCCCTCGATGACCGCAATCGCGTTGTTGAGGCTGAGGCCGATCCCGATCCCGAGCACGGCCGGGATGTACTTCGCCTTCGAGGTCCAGCCCGACGGGAACTGCTCCCTCTGCGAGACGACGTAGAAGGCGCAGACCGAGGCGGTGGCGGCGAGGAAGATCGGCACGTCCACTACGACCATCTCCGCGAAGCCCATGTTGTAGCGCATGACCATGGCCGGGAACATGAGACCGGCGAGGAGGACCATCAGGGGGTAGGCGAGGTTCGCGGTGAGGTGGAAGGTGGCCTCGACCTTCTTCCGCCAGGGCAGCGGGGAGGCGAGGACGCGCGGCAGCAGCTTCCGGCACACCTGCACCGAACCCTTCGCCCAGCGCTGCTGCTGCGTCTTGAAGGCGTTCATCTCGACCGGCAGCTCGGCCGGGGAGACGAGGTCGGGGAGGTACACGAAACGCCAGCCCCTCATCTGCGCCCGGTAGGAGAGGTCGAGGTCCTCGGTGAGGGTGTCGTGCTGCCAACCGCCCGCGTCCCCGATCGCCGCCCGGCGCCACACGCCCGCCGTCCCGTTGAAGTTGAAGAAGCGGCCGGATCGGCTGCGCGCTCCGTGCTCCATGATGAAGTGCCCGTCGAGCATGATCGACTGCACGCGGGTGAGGAGCGAGTAGTCGCGGTTGATGTGGCCCCAGCGGGCCTGGACCATCCCGACCCCCGGGTCGGCGAAGTGGCCGAGGGTCTTCTCGAGGATGTCCGGGGGAGCCACGAAGTCGGCGTCGAAGATGAGGACGAACTCCCCCGTCGCGGTGCGGAGGCCGGCGTCGAGGGCCCCCGCCTTGTACCCCGTGCGGTCGGCGCGATGCAGGTAGCGGATGTCGAAACCGCGCTCCCGGTAGTGCTCGACGGCTCGGACCGCGATCGCGGTCGTCTCGTCGGTCGAGTCGTCGAGGACCTGGATCTCGAGGCGGTCCTTCGGGTGGCGGATCTGGGCCACCGACTCGAGCAGGCGGTCGATCACGTACACCTCGTTGAAGATCGGGAGCTGGACGGTGACGCGGGGAAGCTCGGCGGGCAGCGGGGCGGGAACGGCTTTCCGGGCCTTGTGCTTGAAGTAGAGCCACACCATCACGTAACGATGGAAGCCCAGGACGGCCAGGATGACGAGGGTCAGGAAGTAGAGACCCAGGATCCCGAACTCGATCGCGCTCATGACGGTCTCGACCAGCTCCCCACGCTCATCGCGCCCGCCCGGCTCGACGGACACGACCGCGCTCCCTTGACAACGTCCGAATCGCCGGCGGATGATGGCAGTTTCGGAAGTGCCGCATGAAGGCACCCCTTCTCATCCAGAAAAGGGGCTCATGCCTCCGGCACTGCGCGTTAGTCTACCGGAGCCGCGCCCCAAGTCAATGGATCCCCGCGACCTGAAGGATCTGCTCGAGAACGTCAAGGCCGGGTCCGTCTCGCCCGAGGAGGCGGCGTCCCGCCTCGCGACCCTCCCCTTCGAGGACCTGGGCTTCGCCAAGGTCGACCACCACCGCGCCCTGCGGCGGGGCTTCCCCGAGACGGTGTTCGGAGAGGGCAAGACGCCGGACCAGATCGTCGCGATCGTCGAGCGGATCGCCGTCCGGGGGCAGCGGGTGCTGGTCACGCGGACGACGACCGAGGTCCACCGGAGGGTCGAGGCCAGCCACCCGGAGGCCCTCTTCCACTCCGAGGCCCGGTGCCTGACCGTCGCAA